>Ga0075152_10003624_pt1 | contig 10743 bp, 10 predicted proteins | sample JI61114C2DNA_FD_70964 | JGI IMG/M metagenome (GOLD analysis project Ga0075152, IMG submission 70964) | Wastewater effluent complex algal communities from Wisconsin, to seasonally profile nutrient transformation and Carbon sequestration -... | ecosystem: Engineered > WWTP > Effluent > Algae...
ATCTACGAGTGGGAGGACACCTTGTGGGCGGAGGGGCAGATGGAGCCGGTCGACATCGCGGCGATGGCGAAGGCGCAGGACGGCCCGCGCCCCGAGCCTGCTCCGCGCGATCCCGACGAGCTGCTCTCGAGGACCCTGACCCTGCTCGGCAGCCCGCTCTCGGCGGCGCAGGTCCGCAAGCTGATCGCCGCGGCCCCACACCCCATGTCCGTCATGGACGCGGTCCTCGCCTCACTCCCCGCTCCCCCGCTGAAAGCCGCGCTCGAGCGGTTCCTCCCCGTGGTGATGGATCTGTGGAACGCGACGCCGCGCCCCGACCTCGGCGGCTTCACGCCGAGCCAGGTCCATGCGCACACGACCCCGCGAACCAGCACCAAGGTCGGTGCCAACGCCCCTTGCCATTGCGGCAGCGGCAAGAAGTACAAGCGGCTGTATGAACAAGCAGCCGCTCAACTGACCGCTCCAGGTATGAGCCGCGGCGTTGATCGGCGCCACCGATCGCGCGGCCTGATGCTGACCGCCGTCTCATGTCTCGCCGGGCGTCGAGGGCTCGGTTTCCTTGGCAATCGAGCGCATCGACTCGACGAGGAACCGGAGCGCATCCTCCCCGCGGACCTGGTCGTCACAAGTGCGCTCCATCCAGCGCTGCCGGAGCACGCGCATGATGGCCCGCTCCTGCGCGAATTCCTGCTCGTACTCCTCGCGCATCCGGCGGAGCTCCGCGCAGAGGTACTCGTGGTGCTGGACCGCCATCTCGGTGAGCCGCTGGACCTGCTGGGACGAGACTTCGGCCGAGGACTGCTCGGGAGCCTCGGGCCCGCGCGCCACGATCGCACCGTCGATGGCGAGGGCAAAGCCAGGCCCGAGGTACGGCGCGATGAGCTGGCGCAGGAGGTCCAGGTGCGCCTGGCTGACGCCGGGTAGCTCGAGCGCCGTCGTCGCCCGGCCCGTCGCCGCGTCGACCGCTCGGAGCACCGTGAAGCGGTAGCGTCGATCCATCGATTGATCTGCCATACGCTTCACGGTACCGGATCATGAAGCGCGAGGGTGCATCGACACATGGCGCGCGGTCGAGCATGCCGCGCTTCACGGCGAACAGGCGCGCGCTTCATCGTCATGATGCATCACGGGGCCGGCGATCGAGGCGCGCTTCATGAGCATGAGACCGAGGCTCATCGCGGATCCGCCCGGGGCGTCTCGCGGACTTGAAGCGCCGAGGCCGGCGCGCCCCCTCGCGCATCGCATCGGCGTAGATTGGGCCCATGGTGGCAGGGGGACTATTGGCGGCGGTCCGGGCCCGGGTGGCCGCGCGAGGCATGACTTTCACCGAGCTGGCGCGGGCCTCCGGCGTGCAACCGGGCAACCTCCGACGGATGCTGACGAGCACGACGGCAAGCCCGCGACTCGGAAGCGTGATGCGCCTGCTCCCGCCGCTTCATGCCCGCATCGCTCCGGCGGGCGCCCGCACAGCGGCCGAGCTCGCGGCCTTCCTGGAAGACCAGCGACGGCGCAGCGCGCTGCCCTGGGATCAGCTCCTGAGCCCGACCGGACCACACGCCGACAAGATCGCCGCACGGCTCGCCGCAGACCCGGAGCAGCTGTCGCTGGACGTGGTGATGCACCTCGCCGAGGCGCTTCACGTCGAGCTGGCGCTCATCGACGACGATGAAGCACCGACGCGGGGCGCGGGTGAACACCCGACGAAGCAAGGCCCGCAGCCAGCACGACGTGGGCCAGTACCACGGCGACAACGCGAGCGCGCCGCGCCGCTGACATCGCCGATCCCACCCGCATCATCGTCCTCGTCCGCATCATCGTCCTCGTCCGCATCACCGTCCGAGCCTGCTGCACCACCGCCATCTGCACCGCCAGCGTCGACGCCGCCAGCGAACACGTTTGGGCTCGCGCCCCTGCGTCCGCCGCGGCTCGGTCGTTACCGGGACGCCTCGCCCGCGCCGACGGCAATGCGGCCTCCATCCACGACCTGGACACCCCCGCAGAAATCGCACGCCCTGGAGGAAGAGGTCGTGGCACGCCTCGCTTCACTCTCGAGCGAGAACTGGAGCGAGGGGTTTGCGGGTGCGTGGTCGATGCTCGTCATCGGAGCGGAGTTACCCGTCCGCTTCATCGAAGGGCTCGGGGCATGGGCCGCGTCGGCGTTTCAACGCTTTCATCCTCCCCCGCCCGCGCAGCCACCACCACCCGAGCCACCGGACGGCTGCTTCGACGCCCTCGACCCGAGCCCGCTGGTGCGCAACTGGTTGGAGGGGCGCCAGGCCGACGGGACGCGGAGGCGGATCGAAGCCGAGGCCGCCCTGGCCAGTCGAGATGACGATCGGCGCGCGCTCCAGACCACCACGAAGAAGCTCGCGGCCACCACATCCGCGCTCGAAGCCGCCGAACAAACGCTGAACGCGGTGCAGTCCGAACTCAAGCTCCACTCGCAAGCCAGCACCAACGCCCAGCAGCAAGTGCAGATGGTGAGAGCGGCGGCCAACCAGCTGATGGAGGCTTTGCTGAGCAGGAACAAAGCCCACGACCAGGCCATCGAACAGCGTGAGGCCGCCGAGGCGCGCGCGACCGAGGCGGAGCAGGCCCGCGATGCGCTCGACGCCGAGCTCGACGACCTCCGCCGACAGCTTCACGACCGGGTCGACACGAGCGCCGAGGCGCTGGCCCAGGCCCGGTCGCAGCTCGACGCCGAGCGGCAGCGACGCAGCAACGCCGAGTCTCTCGCCGCCGCGCGCGGCCAAAAGATCGAGGCGCAGAAAACCGAACTCGCCAACCTCCGCCAGATCGTCACTCAGCTCGAAGCCCGTCGCGCAGAACCCGCGGAGTCCGAGCGCCTGGCCGAGGTCCAGAAGGAACTCGACGACCTCCGACAGGCCCAGGCGGCCGACGCCGCGCACATCCGCGAGCTCATCGAGGCGGACCGCTTTCCGGAGGTCCTCAGTTTTTTTGTCTCGCGCATCCTCGGGGTCCCGGTGAAGGACGGCGACCATGCCCTCGCTCTCCTCGAGGAGAAGCATCCGCTTGCGAGCGCCCGATCTGCCGTCACCGTGGCCGAACACCCGCTCCCCCCTGAGCCCCTCCTCCCGACTGCGAATGCTCCGAACACCAGCCCAAGCCGCGCAAAGATCGGACGCAACGAGCCCTGCCCTTGCGGCTCAGGCAAGAAATACAAGCGGTGCTGCTGGCTCTCGTCCAGTTGAGCAGCCACCATCGCCACGGACCCGCAGCGGGCGATCGGTCACCGTGGACTGACCGCCGACAGTGACGAGAACCGACTACGCCGCCCGTCCGCGCCCCGCTGGGTTACAGTGGGCGCGGTATCATGGTGCCTCCAAGCAATATCCCTCCAACTCCGCCCGAGAGCTCCCCGCGAGAACGCCTCGACGCGCTGCGACGCAAGGCCGAACAAGCTGCCGACGTACTGAACGGCGCTAGCGAGCCCCCTACCCCGCCAGCAACACCCCCACCACTATCCCCGGCCCCATCTGCAACCGCGTCTCCCCCGGCCATCCCCGGCCCACCCAACGGCGCAACCACTGGACAGAAGCTCTGGATGGGCCTGGGTCTGACCCTCTTGACCGGCCTCGGCATGCTGCCGCTGCTGTTGATCTTCTGGGCCGGCGGCGGCGTCATCGGCGTCATCTTCATCGCCGAGGCGCTCGAGCGCACCCGCGGCCTGGCCCCCTCGACCTACGGCGGCGCGTTCTGGCTCGCGTGCGCGTTCATCGGGCTGCTCATCGTGGTCGAGCTGGCCACCTGGTTCGCGCCCAAACGCGAAGGGGAGCCGGCCGGCGGCTGCCTCACGGCCTTGCTGACGCGGCCGCTCGCCGCGGTCTTCCTGCTGTTCTTGCCCTGCATCTTGCTGGTGCGCTGCGACCTGGGCGGCACGGACGTGCCCGACATCCTCACGACCACGGCGCTGCTGTGCGTGCTCGGCTACGGCCTCTTCGTGCTGCCGATCGCGTTTGTCTCCGTCGCGCTACGTTTAGGGCGCTGGCTCTGGCGCTTCGGCCAGCGCTCGAGCTTCCGCAGCGGCCTCGTCGCAGGTATCGGCGCCGTGGTCGGCGCACTGCTGCCGACCTGCCTCGTATGCGCCCCACCCGACTTCGAGGCGGACAACCCGGCCGCGCGCTACGTCGCGGCGGTCCAGCGCGGCGCCGAGCACATCAGCGACGAGATCGACCGCAAGGGCGCGGTGGACGGCTCACTCGCGGCGCTCACGAGCGCCGCGACCCAGATCCCCGGCTCGACGGGCTCGTGGAAGCCCCTGCCGCTGCAACCCCCGCTCGACTCCCGGCTGCGCACCTGCGTCGAGCGACTCACCGCGCCGACCCACCGCGCCGCCACCGTCGAGCGAGCCACGCGCTACCTGATCTCCACCCGCCGCACCGATCACGACACCGCCAACGCCGTCGCCTACGGCACCGTCTTCGCGGTCTGCCGCAAGCACGCGCGCGAGCCCGTCACCGGCGACCTCGACGACTACTTCTGGCGGTCCGTCCTCAACAACTACTGCAAGGACCTCGGGCGCAACGCCCTGGCCCAGTGCAGCGCCTTCGACACCCTCGACGCCCGCTGCGACGGCCAACCCTCCGTCTCCGGCGGCCAGCTCGACGCCGCCATCGACCTCCGCGCCCGCCTCTGCCGCCTCGACGAGCGCGACCGCGACATCGTCCTGCGCGCCTTCGAGGGCGAACCCTCCCACCAGATCGCCGCCGACCTGGGCATGACCCCGGCCAACGTCCGCAAGCGCATCGAGCGCGCCTACAAGAAGATGGCCCCGAGCTGAGGCGCGGTCCCGCGCCCAGCCTCCAGGACAGTGACGACAATTATTTTTTAGGGCGGTGTCACAAACCTCGGCTGGCCCGGGTGTCCCCGGCATGACCAGCCCGGACACCACCCTCGTCGCCGTCAACTTCCACCTCTACAAGCCCTGCAACTACCGCTGCCGGTTCTGCTTCGCCACCTTCCGCGACCTTCGCGGCCAGCTCAGCCTCGACCACGCCCTGCTCCTGCTCCGCCTGCTCCGCGAGGCCGGCTGCGAGAAGCTCAACTTCGCCGGCGGTGAGCCGACCCTCCACCCGCACATCGGCCCGCTGCTCGCCGAGTCGCGCCGGCTCGGCCTCGTCACCAGCATCATCAGCAACGGCGCGCGGCTCAGCCATCTGCTCGCCGCGCACGCCACCGACCTCGACTGGGTCGGCCTCTCGGTCGACAGCGCCGACGAGGCCACCCAGGCCGCGCTCGGGCGCGGGACCGGCGGCCACGTCGCCCGCAGCCTCGCTCACGCCGACGAGATCCGGGCCCGCGGCCTGCGGCTCAAGCTCAACACCGTCGTCACCGCCCTGAACTGGCGCGAGGACATGTCCGAGTTCGTGCGCCAGGTCCAGCCCGAGCGCTGGAAGGTGTTCCAGGTCCTGCCCGTCGGCGGCCAGAACGACGGCGCCGTCGACGACCTGCTGATCGACCGGGCGCAGTTCCAGGCCTTCGTCGACCGCCACGCCTCGCTCTCCAAAAACCTCGCCCCGATCGCCGAGGACAACGACGCGATGACCGCGTCCTACGCGATGATCGACCCGCTCGGCCGCCTCTTCGACAACAGCGCTGGCCACCACACCTACAGCGCCCCGATCCACGAGGTCGGCGTCGCCCGTGCCCTCCGCCAGATCCGCTTCTCCCTCACCCGCCTGGTCGCCCGCGGGGGGAAATACGCGTGGTGAGCCGCCCGCCGCGGACCGCCGTCTTCGGCGGCGACCTCCGCAAGCTCGCCCGCGACCTCGCCGACCTCCGCGACCTCGAGCTGTTCGGCATCAGCGACTGCACGTTCCACAGTATCGCCGCGGTCCGCCGCGGGGGGTGTACACATGTTGACCAAGACTCCAAACCCGCTCTACCTGTGCCTGTGCGGCCTGTCCGGCGCCGGCAAGGACACCGTCGGCGACCATCTCGAGCGCGCCCATGGTTTTCACCGCGTCGCCATCGCCGATCCGCTCAAGCGCCACGTCCAGCAGCTGTTCGACCTCAGCGATGATCAGCTGTGGGGCGAGCAGCGCAACACCCCGCACGCGCGCCTTGGCCGGACCCCGCGCGAGCTCTACCAAGTGTTCGGTGACATGTGCCGTAACCTCGATCCCGAGATCTGGATCCGCCTGTGGTGTGATGCCGTGGGCACCGCCCTCGCCAACGGTCACAGCGTCGTCTGCACCGACCTGCGTACGCTGCCCGAGCTGCAGGCCGCCCGGGCCCGGGGCGCCCGCATCTGGCGGGTCCTCCGGCCCAGCGCGGGCGCCCCCGGCCGCGCTGGCGAGCACCGCACCGAGCGCGCGCTCGCCGAGCTCGCCGACGAGCAGTTCGACCGCTGCATCCGCAACGATGGCGACCTCGCCCAACTCCACTGCACCATCGCGTCAGCCCTCGCTGCCGAGGACCTCACGTGACCCGCCGTGCCGAATCGCGCCGCAACTACGCAAACTGCGGCCGTGGTGCCGAGCAGGTCGCCCATCGTTGCGAGCATCCATCGCCGGCCAGCCACCGCCAGCGCTAGCCCTGCCTGCGATCGTCCGTCCGGTCGAAGCGCTCGCGGCGCGCCTTCACCGTAGGGAACGAGTGGAAGCGAGGTGTCCAGCGCTGCCATGGCGAGCCGCGACGGGGGCGATTCGCCCGTGGTGTGGAAGAAGCCTGCCGGGGTCTCCCACAGGCAACCACGCTCGGACAGCGTGATCCGGCAGTAAAGACGGCCTTCACGGGTGAAGCAGTGCAACTGGCGTCGGCCTGCGGCGATCAGACGTCGACCGTCGAGGGACCAGGCTAAACGATCGCCGGAGGGAATCTGTATGCACGTACTCCAAGCTTGGGCCGATGTGACGGCTCGCGTTACCGCGCCTCTGGCTTGCATAGTATTCTCAATACTTTCGATGGAATACCGAGGCGCCGGAGTCCCCGTGTCGGATAACGCCGTTTCTTCTACACCTCGGGGCTCACGGATGCTTGCTTTTCCCCGGGGCCTCTGGCCTGCTGCGCAGTCACGATGCTCGCCCTTCAGGCTCGTAACCAACCCGATTTTATGTTCTGGGGCGCGGCCCTCCCGGCGGAGTCCGAGTTCTCCCTCGAAGACCCGCTGGCGCTCGACTATATCAACCAGCAAATCGGCTATCTGCTCCTGCCCGCGCTCACGACGCGCAGCGCACATGCCCAATACTTCGCCGTAGTGCTCTATGGCCTCGAGCTGGTCGAGCGAGCGCTCCGCGCCCACGATCTCCCCGACGACGACCGCATCCGCCGCGAGCTCTTCGAGCGCTGGGAACGATTCTGGGCGCTCGCGTGCCTCGAGTCGCGCAAGGGCGCCCTCACACGCAGTGATCCCGACGCGATGCGCGGGGTCCGTGGCGCCCAGCGCGCCTGGTTCTCCGGAGACAACCCACTTCCCCTCAAGTACACCCTCATCTCACGCCAGAGCGAACTCGGTGGACTTGGCGCGTATCTTATCCCGCTCCGCGATCTCGGCCTCGTATATCCGGGAACCCTCCGCGTCACGCCAGCGGCGGGCCCCATCATCGAGGCATTCTGGGAAGAGGCCGATGCACCGGCACACGGCTCTCGGTTTGACAACTGGGCGATGAGCATCCTGGCCCCCACCTGTACTCACACCGAGCGCAAGTCCCAGGGCATACGCCTGGCCACCCTCGGCGAGCGCTCGCGCCTGACCAGCGTACTCGGTCGCCAGCGTCAGCAAGACCGTCTGTTCGAGGCGGTCATCACCCAGGCCCCACCTCCGACCGCCGAGCTGACGAGCCTCGTGCAGACCGCGCGGCTCGCGGAGGTCGAAGACCCACGAGAGATCCTTCAAGGCTTGCTCGGCGGCCAGTTCGGACCCGTTGGTACCCCTCTTCGAGACCACCTCGCGCTCGCCCTGTCTTACGGCGATATGGCCGTATGCCTGCGCGACCTCTTCGACGCCATGTACCGCGACCTTATGGAGACCGGAAACCTCGTCGCACGCGCCCAGGTCGTCGCCAACGCCATCACTGCGCCCCGCCTCGAGGCGCTCCGGAGCGCCGCCTCGGCGCTGCTCGGTACCATCGAACTCCGGCGGCTCCGCCATTTGCCTGCCCACGGCCCCGCCTTTGTGCGCCTGCTCGAGTTGCTCGTCCCGGCCACCCCCGCGGAGGTGTTGGACCTGCTCCTCCGTTACCACCGGCAGATCCAGCGCGTACGCAGCAGCGGCAGCAGCTGGATCAGCGAACAGGGTGACACTTTGCGGGCCGACCTCACGCATTATACAGGTTACCAGTACGCGGCCCCCTTTCCCGGGTTCAAGCTCTTCATCCTCGCCAGCATCCTGCGCAGCACCGGGCGGCTGCCCGCCGCTACAGTCGCCCAGGAGGTAGCATGAGCCGCCCCACCCGCGACATTCCTACCCAGAGCGCCCTCGAGCAGCTCGCCGACGACTCGCCATGTCTGGCGGCCGTGTTCTGCAGCTACACCTTCGATCCGCGGTTTTTCGAGAATCAGGTGCTGCGGACCGTGCTCAAGCTGCGCAGCGACCCGGACGAGCACGTCAGCGACTTCCTCGCCGAGGGCACCGTGGCCCTCCAGAGCACGCCGGTCGTCTGCTTCGTCGATGCGGGGGCGCGCCGGTGAGTCTCAGGGTAGTTGTCGCCTGAAATTTACGCGGCGTTGCTCTGCGGCTCGGATCGAACGGATTCGCGCTCCGGATTGAGCGTCACGACGAGGATCGGGTCCCAGTTGCGGATGGCTCGGGACCAGCGCTCGGGGTGCTTCGCTTTGGCGGCAGCGTAGACGGCGCGGCGCTTGGCGAGCTGCGCGGTTTCCTGGCCGAAGTGGCGGGCGTCCGGGGTGACGAAGCGGATGGCGCTGTGGAGGTGCTCGGTGTTGTACCAGCGGACGAAGCGGTCGACCCATTGCTGGGCGGCGGCCAGGTCGGCGAAGGGGCGCCTGGGGTATGAGGGGCGGTACTTGAGGGTGCGAAACAGCGACTCGGAGAAGGGGTTGTCGTTGCTGACGCGGGGGCGGCTGAACGATGGGGTGATGCCGAGGTCGCGGAGCTTGACCAGCAAGGTGGCGCTCCGCATCGACGCGCCATTGTCCGCGTGCAGCACCGGCTCTTTACCAAGCCTTGCGGCGGAGTGCAAGTACTTTGCAATCATTGCAGCTGCGAGGTTTCCGCATTCAATCTCGTGGACCTCGGCGGCCATGATCCGTCGACTCCAGATGTCGACGACCAGATACAGGTAGTAGTATTTGCCGCGGACGAGGGACGGCAGGTAGGTGATATCCCAGGAGAAGACCTGCAGCGGACCCCGTGCCGTGTGGGCGCGCGGCCTGGGCGAGCGCGGGCGCGTCGGGGTGCGGTGGCGCTGCAGGCGGAGCCTGTGCATGAGCCGGTAGAGCGTCGCCTCGGACGCGACGTAGATGCCTCGATCGGCGAGGAGGGGAATGATCTGCTTCGGGGAGAGGTCTCGATAGCGCCGGGAGGTGATGAGCCGCACGATGGATTTCTCCTCGCGTCGGCTCAGCTTGTTATGAGGGGTGCTGTCGGGCCCGCGGCGCCGGTCCTCGCCGCCGCCGTCGGCCCGCCAGCGCTGCACCGTGCGGATCGTCAGGCCGAGCAGCTCGCAGGCTCCCTCGAGCCTGGCGCCGGCGGCGACGGCCTCGTCGATCAGCTGCAGCGTCAGCGCTCGGTCGTCGGCTCCGTGTCGTCGTCCTCGGCCCCCCAGATTGCCTGGGCTTTTTTTTTCAGGACGAGCAGCGCTGAGGCCTCGGCGAGCGCCTTGTCCTTGCGGAGAAGTTCGCGCTCGAGTTCGCGGATCCGCTTGGACTCGCGGCTCTTGGCCTGGACCCCGCCGCCGAGCTCGGCTCGCGCTGCCCGCATGACGCTCTCACGCCACTCATCGAGGTCCGCCTTGTGCAGCCCACGGCTGCGCAGGAAGGCCCCCAGCTCGGCGTCCGGGAGCTTCTGCGACGCCAAGACGGCCTCGAGCTTCTGCTCGGCGGTCCAGTCTTGCGGCCTGCGGGCGGGCTCCTGATCGACACTTTCTTGCTTCGGCATCGGTGCCGCGGTATCGCGCATCTCCTGCCTCCAGCGAAATAACTGGCTCGGGTGGATCCTCAATTCGCGCGCGACCTCGCTCGCCGTCTTTCCCTCGTTCAGCATCAGCCGCACGGCGTTCTGCTTGAACTCCTCGGAGTGTCGTCTGCGCCTGGTCACGGCCGCCCTCCCTTCAGGAAGAACGCGATCGCCGTGCCCGGCCGATTGCTGTCGAGGTCGACCTTCCACGTGTACTCCCGCGGGACCTGCAGGACCAGTCTGGGTGCCGTCGGAGGCTCGGGTGCGACCAGCGTCGACGCCGATTCATCCTCCAGGTGGATCTCAAATTCGCCGATCTTAGGGGTCTCTCCACTGTTCACGGTTCATTGCATGTTCTCGCCCCCTGTTTGTTGATGGCTTGGCCTCTCGGCCGAGGCGACAACTTTGCTGAGACTGGGGGGACGTCAACGCCTTCCCTTGACGTTGCTGCGCCAGCTTCGCTATCTGGTCTTGTTTCGTTGAGATGCTGCTGGGCTCTGAAACTCCCGACATCTTTCCCTCCTCAGTCCTCTGACAAAGGTGCCCCCTTCCCTCCACCGGGTCCCCTTGGTGCGGGTTCCCCTGCTTCCTCGGTACTACGGAGCACTCCGACTTCCTGCCGCCCGTCCGCACGCGCTTCGGTT
>Ga0075152_10003625_pt1 | contig 10736 bp, 18 predicted proteins | sample JI61114C2DNA_FD_70964 | JGI IMG/M metagenome (GOLD analysis project Ga0075152, IMG submission 70964) | Wastewater effluent complex algal communities from Wisconsin, to seasonally profile nutrient transformation and Carbon sequestration -... | ecosystem: Engineered > WWTP > Effluent > Algae...
TAAGGAAAATCGTGCTATTGTGTCTGGTGTTAACTTGGCGAAAGTTCATTTGAAGCCTAGTCGTACTAGTGAAGGTGGTATTTCGCAAAAGGAGCTTACGATTCACATTTCGAATTTGAGTCATATAGATCCAAAAACAGACGAGATTACTAAAATTGGAATCAAGATTTTAGAAAACGGTAAGAAAGTAAGATTTGCAAAAAAATCTGGTGAGATAATTTCTAAGGAAGGTAAGAAGTAATGTTGCTTAAGTTTAAAGAGTTATATAAGAAAGAGATTGTTAAAACTTTGCAAGATAAGTTTGCCTACTCAAACATTCATCAAATGCCAAAATTGACAAAAATAGTTGTTAATATGGGCGTGAGTGAAGCGGTGTCAGACTCTAAAGTTATTAATAATGCTATTGCCGACATGACTGCAATTACTGGTCAAAAGCCTTATGCTACGCATGCTAAAAAATCTATTGCTACTTTTAAGCTCCGTGAGGGGATGAAAATTGGCTGTAAAGTTACTCTGCGTAATGACAGGATGTTTGAGTTTTTAGAGCGTTTAGTTATTGTTGCTCTTCCTCGTGTGAAAGAGTTCAAGGGTTTTTCTGTGAAAAGCTTTGATGGTAAAGGTAATCTTACGTTCGGCATTAAAGAGCAAATAGTTTTTCCTGAAATCAATTATGATAAAATTGATAAAATTAGAGGCATGGATATAACTATTGTCACTACTGCTAATACGGATGAGGAAGCTAAGCTTTTATTGACTGGATTTAATTTACCATTTTATAATTAGATATTGAAAGGGAGTGTCCTGATGGAAGACAAGAACGAAGTAACACGAAAAAAGTTTGATATAAAACTGGTTAATTGGATAGTACAGGAACAGATAAAGCAGATACAACAGGAACAGATAGTACAGGAACTAATTCTACAAGAAGGACAAGAAGGACAAGAAGGACAAGAAGTAGATGTAAAACCTTCAGGTGATCAAGAATAATAAGAATAGACTGCTGATAGTGGTAAATAATTAAACAATAAATTAATATGGCAAGAGTTAGTTCGATACAAAAAAACGAAAGAAGAAAAAAAATGGCGCAATCATCTCTAGCAAAGAGAAAAGAATTGAAGGCGCAAATTTATTCTAAGGATCTACCTATTGAGGAAAGATTTAATTTAGTGTTAAAGTTAGCAGCTCTTCCAAGAAACGCAGCGCAAACTAGAGTAAGAAATAGATGTGCGTTGACTGGAAGACCGCGCGGGTATTACCGCAAGGTTGGATTATCCAGAAATATGATTAGAGAATTGGCTGGGAAGGGTATGCTACCTGGTGTTGTAAAGGCAAGTTGGTAAGAAAAAATCGTCATCCTGAAGGATGAGGAGAGACTGTCAGGATCTAGGTTAGTATTAGAAATAGTAAAAGTCTGGATCTTGACGTCGGCTCAGGGTCTCCTCAAGATGACGAAGTAATAAAATAAAGTTTTAGGAATATTGTTATGTCGATGACCGATAATATAGCAGACATGCTAACAAGAATTAGAAACGGACAAAAAAGTAAGTTGCTTAATGTAACTATGCCTAGTTCTAAGTTAAAGTGCGGAGTTCTTGAGGTATTAAAAGCTGAAGGATATATTGCGAATTTTAACGTAAATGCAGAAGATAAAGAGATTAGTGTTGAACTTAAATATTCACGAATTGGTAGTCCTGCAATATCTGAAATTCATAAAGTATCCAAACCTGGGAAAAGAATTTATTCGGCAATTGCCGATCTTAAAGGTTACTTTAATAATATGGGAATCCATATTCTTTCTACCTCAAAAGGTGTGATGTCAGACAGGGATGCTAAAAAGCAGAATGTCGGCGGTGAAGTAATTTGTAAAGTATTTTAGAGTATAAAAATGTCAAGAGTAGGTAAAGTACCGGTAGCATTAACTGGTGGTGCAAAAGTAGAAATTTCTAACCTGAGTGTTAAAGTTCAAGGGCCTAAAGGGGTTTTGGAGAAAACTTTTGCTGGTGATATTGCTATTGAACAAAAAGATGATTCTATCATTGTTAGACCTTTGAATGCTACAAATGGTGCTAGAGCAATGTGGGGTACGGCTCGTAATATTATTAACGGTATGGTTAAGGGTGTTACTACTGGCTTTTTTTGTGAGCTTGAAGTTAATGGTGTTGGTTACAGGGCGGCTGTTAAAGGTAAATATTTGAATTTAACACTTGGAAAAAGTCACAATACTAAGATTGAAATTCCAGAAGGAATTAAAGTTGACGCTCCTAAGCAAAATATTATAAATCTAGAGTCCATTAATAAAGAAAAACTAGGTGAGTTTGTAGCTGTGATCAAAAGACAAAGACCGCCAGAGCCTTATAAAGGAAAGGGCATTAAGATTAAGGGCGAGTACGTACAAAGAAAAGAAGGCAAAAAAGGATAATATAGTATATTTTAATTATGTCTATGCGTTAATTTTGCGAGACTCGTTTGTCCTCACGTATAAAAATACGCTGCGGAAACTCACTCTTAAATTAACTGCCTAAACAATAATTTAAATAACTATATTGTATAAGTTATCCCGATAATCGTGTTTGGGGCTACGTTTAATTTAGGATTTGATATGAGTACAAAAAACCAGAGATTTCATAAGAGAAAAGACCGCGTAAGAGTTAAACTTAAAAGAATTACTGAGAGAAATAGACTTTCGGTTTTTAAGTCGGGCCAACATATATATGCTCAAATTATTGATGATGCAACATCTAGAACTTTAGTATCGGCATCGACACTTGATAAAGATATTAGAAAAGTTGGTAAATCTAATTGCAATGTTGAAAACGCAGTTAAGGTTGGTAAATTGATAGGTGAGAGAGCCGCGGAAAAAGCTATTAAGTTAGTAGCTTTTGATAAGGGCGGTCATAAATATCATGGTGTGATTAAAGCTCTTGCGGACGAAGCAAGGAAAAACTTGAACTTTTAATAGAGAAAATCGATGTCTAATGATTCTGCAAAAAATAATGATAATTTAAAGGAAGAGCTAGTTCACATTAACCGTGTAACGAAAGTTGTTAAAGGTGGTAGAAATTTCTCTTTCTCAGCAATTGTTATAGTTGGTGATGGAAATGGAAGAGTTGGCTTTGGAAGTGGTAAGGCCAAAGAAGTCACAGAAGCTAGAGCAAAAGCAACTAAAGATGCTAGAAAGAATTTGATGAATGTGCCTTTATATAAGGGGCGAACTATTCATCATGATGTTATAGGGAAAAGTGGGGCAGCAAAAGTGCTACTTAGAAGAGCTGCTCCTGGTACTGGTGTTATTGCCGGTGGTCCGATGAGATCTATTTTTGGCTGTCTTGGTATTGCGGATATTGTTGCTAAATCACTTGGATCATCAAATCCAAATGCTATGATTACTGCTACTTTTGATGCGCTGCGTGGACTTAATACTCCAAAGATTGTTGCCGCTAGAAGGGATAAAAACATTAGCGAGATTTCTGTGAGTTTACCAAAAGAAGAAAAGAATTAAGTAAAATTGAGATGTGGTTATGAGTGAGAAAAAATCAAGTGCAAAAACAACGCAGATAAAAGTGACGCAAACCGGAAGCCCGATAGGTAGGGATCCAAGTCAGCGTAAAACGCTTATAGGTCTTGGTTTAAATAAAATGCATAGAGTAAAATTACTTGAAAATACCGACTCTGTAATGGGTATGGTTCGTAAAGTAAAGCACTTAGTGCAATTCGAAATTGTATAGTTATTAGCAGAGTAAAATAAAATGAAAGTAAATTCATTATTTAATGTTCCAGGATCTAGAAAACCAAGAAAAAGAATTTGTAGAGGTAATGGAAGTGGTACTGGTAGAACAGGTGGTCGTGGTGAAAAGGGGCAGAAATCTCGTTCTGGTGTTGCTATAAAAAGCGGCGGAGAGCAGACTTCTCTGATTAAGAGATTGCCAAAAAGAGGCTTTAACTGTTCTAAGGGTATAAATTATACGCCGATTAGCTTAGCTGATATCGAAGTTTTAATTGCTGAAAAGCGCGTTGATTCGAATTCTGTGCTAAATAAAGAGCAGCTTGTGAAAGCTGGTTATATTAAAAGCGAAAAAACCCCGGTGAAATTACTTGGTGGGCTTGAAAAAGTAAAATTTAAAGTGTCTGTGAAGTTAGATGCTTATTCAAAAGCTGCTAAAGAAGTGATTGAAAAAGCAGGCGGAGAAGTGCTGTAAAATAAGTATCAGTGCCCGTCTAAAAGCGACCAGCGTCATGGCGAGGAAGTTGCGAGAATCATGTGGCCATCCAGTAGATGGCGAAGCTAAAAGTAAGCTGGATGGCCAGCCCGCAAAACCTCCCTCTCCATGACGGCTTTGTTATAACGAGATTATTAGATAATGCAAAAATCCAAAGGTGAACTTAGCAGTAGAATATTATTTACCCTAGCTATCTTGCTTGTATGTAGGATAGGTTCTTTTATACCAGTACCGGGAATTGATTCGGTTGCACTTAGTAGTTTAGCGGAACAAAGTCAGGCAGGTGTGCTTGGTATGTTTAACATGCTCTCAGGTGGATCACTCGGGCGGATGTCGATTTTTGCTCTGGCTATTATGCCTTACATTACTGCTTCTATCGTTATTCAGTTGATGACAATTGCTTATAAACCTCTTGAAAATCTTAAGAAAGACGGTGAAGTCGGTAGGCGTAAAATAAATCAACTATCTCGCTATTTGACCGTTATATTTGCAGCTTTTCAGGCTTACGGTGTGGCAATTGGGCTCGAGTCTACTGTTACCCCCTATGGTCCAGTTGTAATTATTCCTTCGTTTATTTTTAAAGTTTCAACTATTACTACTTTAGTTGTAGGGACTATGTTCCTAATGTGGCTTGGTGAGCAGATTTCGTCCCGTGGAATAGGGAATGGTACATCGCTTATAATATTTATTGGGATTGTATCTGGTCTGCCAAGCGCGGTTATTGGAATGTTTGAATTATCACGCAAAGGTGTGATGTCACCGATTGTGGTGTTGGGAATTTGCGCTGGCGTGGTGGCGATGATAGCGACAATTATTTTTTTCGAACGAGCCCAGCGAAAAGTATTGGTGCAATACCCTAAGAGACAAGTTGGGAATAAAGTTTACGGAGGTGATGCGACTCATCTACCGCTAAAGCTTAATACTTCCGGGGTAATTCCGCCAATTTTTGCAAGTTCAGTGCTGCTGTTTCCGGCGACTATTACTGGGTTTTCTGGAGAAAATTCTGAATTTATGTCGACACTTTCGCGTTATCTTGGTCATGGAAAGCCGTTATTTATTTTCCTCTATACGGCCTTGATAATGTTTTTTAGTTTTTTCTATACAGCAGTGGTATTTAACTCTGAAGAAACTGCTAATAATTTGAGAAAGCATGGGGCTTATGTTCCTGGAAGAAGGCCTGGGAAAAACACGTCGGAATATTTTGATTATTTGCTTACAAGGCTTACAGTTCTTGGTGGGTTATATTTATCGGTAGTATGTATTGTTCCTGAGATTTTGATGAATAAATATTCGGTAGCTTTTGCGCTTGGTGGGACTAGTTTCTTGATCGTGGTAAATGTTGTTATTGATACTTTTACGCAAATCCAGACGCATTTATTTAGCTCAAGGTACGAAGGGCTAGTGCGCAAAATGAAGTTGAAGGAGAAATAATGGTTAAAAAAGTCATAGTATTACTAGGGCTGCCAGGTTCCGGCAAAGGTACGCAAGGGGCGCTTTTAGCAAGTGAGCTTACGATTCCTCATATATCAACCGGTGACATTTTTAGGAAAATGGCTAAGGCTGACACGGAAGAATCGAAACTATTAAATGAGTATATGCATGAAGGAAAGCTAGTTCCTTCGGATTTGGTGAATAAAATTGTCAGAAAATTTATACTTTCTGATGAGTGCAAAGACGGTTGCATTTTGGATGGTTATCCAAGAAATTTGAAACAAGCAGAATATTTTGTTGAAAATATAGACTCTCAAGTAGTTGCTGTATTTTTTGAAGTAGAAAACGAAATAGTTGTAAAAAGAATTTTAGGAAGATACGCCTGCGAATCATGTGGGGCGGTGTACAATAAATATTTTGATAATCCTAAAACTGATGGTGTGTGCGATAATTGCGGTGGCCATAAGTTTGTATATCGCGATGATGATGATGAGAAAACGATATTATCACGGATAGAAGAATACAAGAAAGAAACCTTGCCTTTAATTGACTATTACAAGAAAAAAGGCAAGTTTTTTGTAGTAAATGCTGGGGCAAATAAGGAAGAAGTAATCAAAGAAATGGCTTTGATTGCAAAAAAGATTTGACTTTATCAGATATTTTTATATTATTCTGATTCTAATTATTTATAAAAATTTGGAGAATTTTTGTGGCAAGGATTGCAGGTGTAAATATTCCAGCGAATAAGAGATTAGTTATTAGTCTGACATATATTTATGGTATTGGGCTAACTTCTGCTCAGAAGATTTGTAAGGATTCCGGTATTTCGGAAAGTAAGCGTGTTAAAGATTTAGTTGACTCAGAGTTAATTGCTCTTCGCGGGCTTATCGAGAAAAATTACCAAGTAGAAGGTGATTTAAGAAGAGAAGTAAATCTTAATATTAAAAAGAAGAAAGATATACGTTCTTATGAAGGTTTAAGACATATTAGAAGGCTACCAGTTCGTGGTCAGAATACTCACTCTAATGCTAGAACGAGAAAAGGCAAGCGCGTAGCTATTGCCGGTAAGAAACAATAATTTAGGATATAGATAATGAGTCCAATTAGCAAAGTTAAAAAGAAAAAGAAAAATATTTCGCTAGGAGTAGTTCATATTAAAGCTACTTTTAATAATACTATTGTTACTTTTACAGATGTTCAAGGTAATGTAATAGCGATATCTACTGCTGGGTCACATGGGTTTAAAGGTGCGAAAAAAGCTACTCCACACGCAGCGCAGCTTACTGTTGATAAAGCTTCTGTAGATGCTAAGGATAATGGTATGAAAACTGTTTCTATAAGAGTTAAAGGTGCGGGTTCCCAGCGTGAAGCTGCTATGAGAGCGGTGTTTAGTCAAAATTTTGTTGTGACTTCAATAACTGATGTTTCCAGTGTTGCCCACAACGGTGTTAGAGCGCCGAAAAGAAGAAGGGTATAAGCCTTTAAGAACATAGAATAGGTAAAAATATGTTATCACTGAATAAGAATTGGAATACGCTCATTAAGCCATCGAAAATTAATTATGTTGCTTCTGAAGATGCTAGTGAAAATAACGTAGCTAGCATTGTTGTTGAGCCTTTGGAGAGGGGTTTTGGTTTAACGCTTGGTAATGCTCTTAGAAGGATTTTGCTTTCATCTTTGCAAGGTGCGGCTATTACTGCGATGAAAATCCCGGGAGTAGTTCATGAGTTTTCATCAAAATCAGGTGTTAAAGAAGATCTTGTTGATCTAATTTTGAATGTGAAAAACATCGCTGTTAAGATGCATAGTCCTGAGAAGAAGGTTATTAGGCTGAAAGTAAAAGGTCCGTGTGTTATAACTGCTGGTATGATTGAGACTCCTGCTGATGTTGAGATACTTAATCCGGATCAAAAGATTTGCACTTTGTCAAAAGATGCTGAGCTTGAAATGGAGTTTTACTGCGAAACTGGTAGGGGTTACGTGCCGGCTACTAGCGCTAGAGAAAATGACTTGCCAATAGGTGTGATAACGATTGATGGTTTATTTAGCCCTGTAAGAAAAGTTTCTTATAAGGTGGAAGATACACGTGTTGGTCAGGTGACTGATTATGATAAGTTAATCATGAGTATCGAGACTGATGGTACTATAACTCCGGAAATGGCTATAGCACTATCTGCCAGAATTCTTCAAGATCAGTTAGAGTTATTTGTAACGTTTGAAGAAGAAGAAGAAGAAAAAGCAGAGTTGGCGCAAGAGCTTGAATTTAATCCGGTATTACTTAAAAAAGTTAGCCATCTTGAGCTTTCAGTTAGATCACAAAATTGTCTACAGAATGACAATATTGTTTATATTGGTGATCTGGTGATTAAAACAGAAGCAGAAATGCTAAGAACTCAGAACTTTGGTAGAAAATCGCTTAATGAAATAAAAGATATTCTAATTAAGTATGGTCTAAAATTTGGTATGGAAATCGCTGGTTGGCCGCCTGAAAACGTTGAAGAATTGGCGAAAAAGTATGAGGATCCATATCAATAAGAATAAGTCCGTTAGCGACCAAGCATAAGTGATTGGGTCGCCTGGATGACGAAAGAGAAGAAATATAAAGCATATATAAGGTATGAAAAATGCGTCATAAGTTAAAAGGAAGAAAGCTTAATAGAACTAGTACTCACAGATTAGCCATGTTTGCAAACATGGCCGTGTCTTTGATTATGAACGAGCAAATTAAGACTACAGTGCCGAAAGCTAAGGAAATTAGGCCTTATGTAGAAAAATTGGTTACTAAGGCAAGGGCAAATACTCTTGCTGCTCGTAGGCAGATTATAGCTACAATCAAAGATGAAGTAGCAGCTGAAAAATTAATCTCAGTGCTTGCAGCCAGATATAAAGAGCGACCAGGTGGTTATACTAGGGTTGTAAAAGCTGGTTTTAGATATGGCGATGCAGCTCCTATTGCTTACATTGAGTTTGTAGATAGAGATGTGAGTGCAAAGGGTTGTATGACTCCTAAAGCGGTGCTAGACGACGCAGAACAAGAAATTCAAGAATAAGAGATTATAAATTATGGCAAACCATTCAGCTTCAGAAAAGGCTATAAGAAAAACAGCAAAAAGATCGGCTGTTAATAAAAACAGAAGAACAAGAGTTAGAACTTATATTAAAAAAGTTGTAACTGCTGTTGAGGGATTAGTTAGTGGCGTAGACGCTGCTGCTGCTCTTATTACGGCGCAATCCGAAATGATGCGCGCTGTGGCAAAAGGCTTAATCAAGAAAAATACTGCTTCTAGAAAAATTAGCAGATTGGCAAAAAAAGTTAAAGCAATGGCTGGAGTAACTAAAGTGGCGGCTCCTAAGAAAGCTGCGGCGAAAGTTGAAAAAGTGAAAGCTGAAACTGTGAAAAAGACTAAAGCAACTAAAGCGCCTAGTGAAACTGCCGCCCCTAAGAAAAAAACGACAGCAACTACAAAAAAGAAAGTAGCGTCAGCCGAGTAATTTACCAGGGTCTAAAACTAAAACAAAGTAGCCCTCTAGATCTTATAAAAGTTGAAATATACTTAAAGCTCCTAATTGCCAGCACCAGTTGTTTGCGTAGTTAGGGGCTTTTTTTATTATCATAATCGTTCGGTATTTTTGTGATAATGGAAAAATAATAAGATAATAATAAAAACCTTGTCTTAATTATATAAGCTGGTAGGTCATTTGTTAATGATTTATAATAAGAGTCAGGTTGCAATAATTTGAGGTAATTATGAAAAAGGTTAGGGCAGTAGTAATTATTTTAATATTACTCACCAGTGGGGTGGTAGCATTTTATTTGCGATGTCACAATCAACTTATACCTCAAGGATTTGCTCCGGTAGACATTTTATATCACGGCTCTGTTAATACAAACATCAAAGTTTTTGAGCCACGAAACGATCACTTTCGAGATGAAAATGAGGGCGCGGTTGTATTTGCCACTCCTTCTCTAGGTTTAGCTAGCTGCTATTTATTTAAATGGGATGATTCGTGGGTTTATCAGTTAATTTCTTGGAAGAATGATAATAAGGCTGATTATCAAATCACAATGGTAATTTCAGACCAAGCTCGATTTAAACAAGAAGATAATGGGGGTGCTATTTATATATTGCCGTCTAAAGGTTTTGAATTTAATGATAACAAAGGTCTAGGAATATATGAGTGGATAAATAAGGAAAAAGTTAAACCACTAATGCAGATCAATTTTTCCTCTGCACATGAAGCGATGAAAAAGCTTGGAGTGCAGCTTTATTTTATAGAACAAGGAGAATTTAAGCATTATCTATCTTTGCCTACTGAAGGGCAGGAAACATTTTTACATAATTTAAAAAATGGAAAGGGGCGGGTTTGAACGCATATAAAGGAGCTAAAATGCAAAACAATAAAACAAAAATCATTTATTTAATCGGCAAACCAGGCACGGGTAAATACACCATTGCCCAGGAGCTAGCAAAAGCAGGTTTTATCATTTGTGATAACCAGCTCATTAATAATCCAATTTTTACCTTACTAAATTATGATGGATTTGCTAAAATTCCAAGTTTAGCGTGGGATGCAATAGGGCGTATTCGAAATGCGATTCTTGATTTTTTAAGTTTAAGGTCTGAAGGTAATTATGTTTTAACTAACTGCCTTTACGAAGATGAAGGAGACCGCAAATGTTATGCAAGCGTAGAGACTATGGCCTTAAAGCGAGGTTCATTATTTATTCCTGTTAAATTGCTCATTGCTGAAGAAGAGCATTTAAAACGTATTACAGAGGTCTCTAGAAGAGAAAGATGGAAGTCAATTGATCCGGCGGAAGTATATTCAAAAGAGGAATTGATTCAAGTGCGGCATCCTAATTTAGTTGAATTAGAAGTAACAAGTTTATCGCCCAGCCAAGTCCTAGAGCGAATTTTGGCGCATATAAAGGAGCTAGAATCCTGAAATTTTTTACAAATTAAATATCACAACCCATATGTCAATATTATCATTATTTTTAGAAGCTTGTCTTATTGGTTTTGTTATTGCGGCTATCATTGGCCCCATTGGATTGCTTTTTATTCGCAAAACTCTTGAGTTTGGCAT
>Ga0075152_10003626_pt1 | contig 10734 bp, 12 predicted proteins | sample JI61114C2DNA_FD_70964 | JGI IMG/M metagenome (GOLD analysis project Ga0075152, IMG submission 70964) | Wastewater effluent complex algal communities from Wisconsin, to seasonally profile nutrient transformation and Carbon sequestration -... | ecosystem: Engineered > WWTP > Effluent > Algae...
TTTTAACTTTTTCATGCGCTAATTTAATATCATTGAAACTACTTTCATTGATATCTGCCAAAGTGCCTTTGTATATTGAACTATTCGTTAATTCTTTGCTCCATTTTTGACCACATTGTCGTTTTTTAACTCTATTGCACAATTCCACAACAACACATGTTACTCTTTTTCTCGTAATTGTATTTTCCAAATTATACTATATTGACAATTTCAGCTAATACAGTCATTAAATATTTCATGCTTCATTTTTTGGTAGTAGCAGGTTTATATTTTGCCAAAGAATTTCTGATTCCATTGGCAATTGGTGCCATAATAGCTACTCTTTTCTTGCCTTTTTGTAAATGGTTAGAACAAAAAAAAGTACCACGAATCGTTGCAGTTTTTATTTGCGTATTGATATTATTATTATTATTTATTGCTGGATTTTTTACATTAATTGGTTGGCAAATTTCGTCTTTAACGAAAGATATTGAATTAATAAAAACTAAGTCGGTATTTTTAATTGAAAAAATACAACAATATATTTTCAAGCATTTTGGTTTTTCTTCAGCAGCGCAAACTAAATTAATAAATGACCAACAAAACTCTGTAACCTTATATATAGAAATGTTTGTAAGCTCTTTTGCAACTATTGTAACTAGTTTTATTTTAACTGTTTTATATGTATTTTTATTGCTGTATTACCGTATTCATCTTAAAAAATTTATTTTGATGTTTTCATCAGATGCTAAAAAATTAGAATCAGAGCAACTAATTTATCAAGCTACCAATGTTTCGCAACAATATTTAGTAGGTTTAAGTAAAATGATTTTTTGTTTATGGATAATGTACGGTATTGGTTTTTCAATAATTGGTGTTGAAAATGCCATTTTTTTTGCAATATTATGTGGTTTATTAGAAATTGTTCCGTTTATAGGTAATATTACTGGTACAACTATAACTGTTTTGGTTGCTGTGGTACATGGTGCTTCATTGCCAATGATTATTGGCATAGTTATTACTTACGGTGTTGTTCAGTTTATACAAGGTTGGATTTTAGAACCACTCATATTAGGTTCACAAGTAAAAATTAATCCATTATTTACGATTCTAGCATTAGTTTTAGGACAATTAATTTGGGGAATTCCAGGTATTGTATTAGCCATTCCAATAACTGCGATGTTTAAAATTGTTTGTGATTATATTGAACCATTAAAACCACTTGGATTTTTAATTGGTGAAATTCAAAAACCAAAATCTCAACTTACTATAATTACCAAAATTAAAAGTTGGTTTAAAAGAACCTAAATATGGATATGCTGATTTCGATATTGAAACTTTGTGCTGGTATTGGATTATTTCTATTTGCAATGTATTTGATAGAAGAGTCGTTGAAAAATTTATCTGGAAGAAATTTTAAACGCTTTTTACAATACATTACCAAAAATAGATTTGGTGCAGTTGCAGGTGGTGCAATTGTAACTGCTGTACTTCAAAGTAGTTCTATGGTTTCGTTGATGGTGTTAGCGTTTGTTGGTGCTGGTGTTTTTTCCATGAAAAATGCTATTGCTATTATTTTGGGTGCAAATTTAGGAACCACTATTGATAGTTGGCTGGTTGCAACATTAGGTTTTAGTGTAAATATAGAAGTAGTTGCATATCCAGCAGTTTTCGTTGGTGGACTGATGCTAATTGTATTTGGGAAACACAAGTACACTAAATATCTATCCTTTTTTTTAATTGGTTTTGGATTACTGTTTATCGGACTTTCTTTTATGAAAACATCTATGGAAGCACAAGTGCATACGTTTGATTTTTCTCGTTATGCAAATATGCCATTAATTGTTTTTTTATTCATCGGTTTTGTAATTACATTATTGGTGCAATCGAGTTCAGTAACTATGGCACTTACTTTAACTGCATTGCACGCAGGTGTTGTAACATTCCCTTTAGCTGCTGCTATAGTATTGGGTTCTGAAACTGGAACTACAATAAAAATTTTATTGAGTGCAATTGGCGGAAATTCTGCTAAAAAACGTGTAGTATTAGGTAATTTATTGTTCAATATTTTTATTACTTTGGTTGCATTTTTATTCCTTAAACCTACTCTATTTTTAATAACAGATATTTTCAAAATTAGCAATCCACTTATTAGTTTAGTTACGTTTTCAAGTATTGTGAATTTAGTAGGTATAATTATTATTATTCCATTTTTAGAACCGTTTTCTAAATTTTTAGAGAAATTTTTTAAAGATTCAGATGCTGAAACTACCGCTTTTATAAATCATGCAACAACTAAAGAACCAGAAACTGCGTTAGATTTATTTCGTAGAGAAACTACTTATTTTATTAGCAATGCAATGATACTTAATCTTACACAATTAGGAATTGATACTGCGTTTTTAATAGAAAATTCAGCATTTAATACAATAAATAATAAACGAAAATTTTACAATAAAACGGTAGAAGAACAATATGATTTTTTATGTCAACAACAAGGCGAAATGCAGGCATTTTATTTAGAACTAAGATTAAAATTAGAAGATGAAAATAATAATAAACTTAACCAATTAATTGCTGCAGCAAGAAATGCATTGTATTCTATTAAAAGTATGAACGACATAAAAATCAATATCACAAATCTTAAAAATTCTTCAAAAGATATAAAGTTTAATTTTTTTTTACATCAGAAAAATGAAATGCTTGACTTATATAATTTAATGAATTCAGTTTTAATTTCACCAAAAATTCAAACACCACAAACATTTCAAACTCTGTATTCTAAAATTGAAGAAACCTATAATTTATCATTATTTGATTTTTATAAACAAGCTGCTACAACTCAAATTGAAGATTTAGATATCACGATTGCTATTAATTTTAACAGAGCACTATTTACATCCAATAAAGATATTTTGATTGCAATAAAAGGGTTGGTTTTAGATGAAACTAGTGATAACGATTTTAATGAATCGATTAATTATTAGTCGAATATTATTTTCGTTTCGCATACCAAACACCATGGTCACCATGAGGCAAAATTAGTGTACCAGCCATGCTATCTGAAGAAACTATTGTTCCTTCATATTCATCATCATTGTTGAATTGAATTTTTAGTTTTTTCTTATCGCTCATCCATGTTCCTAAAATAGTATCAAAGTTTCTGTAATTTTCAATACTGTTGTCATTTTTAAAATAAAGATCAGATTCAGCATAATAATTAAATGTAGAATTGTGCTTGTAAAAAAGTGTCCAATGCGTGTCATTTAAATCAACGCAATTTTTTTTACAGGAAAAATTGGATGCAATTAAAATTACTAAGATTAATTTTTTCATTTCAAAAATTTTTTCAATGTACATAGTCGCAAAACTTATAACTGTTAACTTATAACTTCATTCAGCAAATCATTATCTTCACCCATTAATGGCGCTGACCAACTAGGTTTTGCTGGTGTTTCAGAAAATTTAAACGGTTGATTCACGCTTTTAAATTTCCCATAATCAGCATGTTCCATTTCGATAAACATATCACGTTCACTCAAGTGTTTATCTTTTTCAACTTCATCAATATCTAAAATTGGTGATAAACAAATATCATGATTTTCTGCATTTGCAATCCATTCGTCACGTGTTTTGGTTAAGAATAAATCTTGTAATTCTTTTTTTAATTCAACCACTAATTCTGGAATTGGTAGCATTTTATTCATCCATTCAGGTTTGTTTACCATAGCACAAAATCCTTGAAAAAATTTTGGTTCTAAACCACCTAATGCAATCCATTTTTCGTCTTTACATTTATACACATTGTAATGCGCCAAGCCACCGCTTAAAAATAATTCACCACGTTTAGGTATTGCTGATGTGTTTAAAGCTTCACCGAATGTTGCTGCTAATAATGGCATCACACAATCAGTCATCGCAACGTCTACAAATTGTCCTTTTCCTGTGCGTTCGCGTGCCCATAATGCAGACAAACACGCTACGATTGTTGGATAACTTCCACCTGCAATATCGGCAATTTGTACAGATGGCAGCGTAATATTTTCTTTATCACCATTCAAACCCAAAACACCTGAATAACCTAAGTAATTCATATCATGTCCAGCTTTGTTTTGGTATGCACCTGTGTAACCATAACCAGTAATGGCAACGTAAATTATTTTTTCATTTTGTTGTTTTGCAGCTTCATAGTCAATACCCATTTTTTGCAAAACACCAGGTCGAAATGAATCGACAACAATATCAGCCGTTTTGACTAAATCGAAAAATTGCTGTTTTCCTTTTTCAGATTTTAAATCTAATGTGATTGATTTTTTACTTCTATTAACACTTAAATAAAAAATAGATTGAGAACCTTTCATTGGTGGAAAAAATCGCGTGTAATCTGGTGCTTTTGGGTCTTCAATTTTAATTACTTCTGCACCTAAATCAGCCATCATTTGTGTAGCCAATGGACCTGGCAATAATCTGCTTAAATCTAAAATTCTGATTCCTTGAAGTGGTCCTTGTTGTGGTTTGCGTGACATATTATAATAGTATAATTATTGAATTGTAGAATTATTGAATATTAGTTGTATTGTTTTTTAACCAATCAACAATTGCATCAAAATCGAGTTTGCCTTCTGCAATAGCAATTACGAAATCATAGATTAAATTTTCATCAGCTATGATGTCAATTTTATTTTTATTTAGAAGAGCAATTAAAATCAAAAATCCTATTCGCTTATTACCATCATGAAAAGGATGGTTTTTAATTATACTTTCTGCAAGTGCAGCAGTTTTTTCGATAAGTGTTGGATATAAATCAATTCCATCAAAAGTAGCAAATGGTCTGTTTAAAGCAGACTCCAAAAGTGCTGCATCACGAATGTTATTTTTACCACCAAATCTATCTATTGCTTTATTATGAATTTCGATTACTTCTTCAAACAAAATCATTGTGCTAATCTTTTTAGTAATCCGTCATGTTTATCCATAATTTCGTCAATTCCATCTAAAAGATTATCGTAAATAAATTTTTCAGAAGTATTGTTTTCTTGTTCTTGCTTTACAATATTCAATACTTTTTCCACTTTGCTCTCAGGCAATTTCTCAATTAATTGATGTAATTCTTCTCTTGAATTTAAAGTCATATTTAAAATTAATAAAAAAAATCTTAAAAATGGTATCATTTTTTATTCTTGTCAGCGAAGCTGAATACTTTTTTCAACAATTCAGTTCCGCGTGCCAATGGATTTTCTCTTATTTTATTTTCTTCTTTTTCAACCATTAAAAAAACACCTTGTAATGCTTTTTCTGTTACAAATCCTGTTAAATCAGTGTTTACAGGTTTTACAAATGGAATTTTATTATATACTGTTGTTGCGTCGCCCCAATATTTAGTGGCATTTACATTTCCTAAAGATGTATTAACAATTGGTCTGAATTTGTCAGCTAAAATTGTTGTTGTTGTTCGTTTTAAATAAGCAGTTGCAGTACCATTTCCACCTAATAAAATATTCATCGCATCCGTAATCGTCATTTGTGTAATGGCTTGTTTAAATACGTCAATAGCAACACCAGATGCTTGCTCAGCAGCACGATTCAATGAAGTAGTAACATTGTCAACTTGCTTTTGCATGCCTAATTTAAGCATGGCATCTTTTACTTGTGTTGCTTGTTCTGGCCAAGGAATTTTCACTAAGTCATTACCCAAAAAACCATCAGCTTTTGATAACAAACCCATTCCATTTACGATACCTACACCGAGTGCTTCTTTTAATCCATTTCCTGCTTCTTGTTCAGTTGGGTCGCCCATAGATGAACCTAAAACGGCACTTACTGTTTCTTGTATTTGTTGAGTAGTGCAACCAAACATTAAAATGGATGCGAATAGAATTGGGAAAAACTTTTTCATGTAATTATTTTAATTTTATAAACTTTACCGAAAATACAAAGTTATTATCAATAAAAAAATAAACAGATGAAATGTACGATTTTAAGTATAGGTGATGAATTGTTAATTGGACAAACCTTGAATACGAATTCACATTGGATGTCACAAAAAATGAATGAGATAGGTATTGATGTAATTCATCATATTTCTTTAAGTGATGATGAAAAAGATATTGTTAAATGTTTGGATAATGCATTATACACTTCTAATGTGGTGTTAATTACTGGTGGACTAGGTCCAACTTCTGATGATATTACAAAAGATGTATTGAATAGATATTTTGGTGGAAAATTGATTTTCAACGAAGCAGCACATCAAAACATAGAAAACATTTACAAACTTAGAAACCGCGATATTACTGAAGAAGCAAAGCAAATGAGTTTTGTTCCTGATAATTGTATAGTTATTCAAAATTCATTAGGAACTGCACCAGGAATGTTGTTTAGAAAAGAAGAAAAAGTAATTGTCTCGATGCCTGGTGTGCCGTACGAGATGAAAGCAATGATTACCAATTCAGTAATTCCATATCTACAAGAAAATTTCCAACTGCCAACAATTATTCATAAAAGTATATTAACTGCTGGTGTTGGTGAAACAGTTTTAGCTGAAAATTTAAAAGAATTTGAAAAAACTAAAGATGCACGAATCAAACTAGCATATTTACCAAATGTTGGTAAAGTTCGTTTACGATTAACCATTAAAGGTGAAAATAAAGATGAATTAGAAGCAATAATTTCTCAAGCAAAAAACAATGTAGTTCATGCAATAAGCGAATATATTTATGGTTTTGATGAGGATAGTTTTGAAGAAAAAATAGGTGAGTTGCTTATAGAAAAAAAATTAACGATTGGCACTGCTGAAAGTTGCACAGGTGGCTATATTGCTCATTTAATTACATCTGTTTCTGGAAGTTCTACTTACTTCAAAGGTAGTATTGTATCGTATGCAAATGAAATAAAAGAAGATTTGTTGCATGTAAAAAAAGAAACATTAGAAGAATTTGGAGCAGTCAGTGAACAAACCGTTTCGGAAATGCTATCTGGTGCTTTGCTGCAACTAAAAGTTGATGTTGCGATTGCTGTTTCTGGTGTAGCTGGACCGAATGGTGGAACTGCCGAAAAACCAGTCGGTACCGTTTTTATTGGTATTGCAACTAAAGACAAACAATACATTAAAAAGTTATCATTTACTAACAATAGAGAACGAAATATACAGTTAACTGGTGTTGTTTCGCTGGTGATGTTGCGCAAATTTTTGATGAATCAATAATGACCATTTAATATTATACTAACGCAGTAATATAAGTATAACGCATTAAATGACTTATCTTTGCACAAAAATTACCAAGTGAAATGAGCTTTATGATTTTGCACATTAAACACAAAAGGTTATTTGTGAAACATGGTTCTATGACACAAAAAGTATAAATTAATAGATGTCATAAATTCCATGTGCACCTTTGAAAACAATAATAATAACACATGAAAAAAGTATCAGATTACAGAAGAATATTAGGTGTTGATAAAAATGCAGATTTAAATGTATTAAAATCAACTTACAGAAATTTCATGAAAGAATTTCATCCTGATAAATTTGTTAATGATGAAACTGGAAAAGAAGAAGCTGAAATTAAAAGCAAAAACATCATCGAAGCGTATCATTTTTTGGTAAGTATTGATAAAGAAACACAAGCAAAATATGCTGATGAATATAACAATACGGTTGCCACTTCTCCAATCATTGATTTTGAATACAAACACACCAATTTAGTAATAAAGTATGATGATGGCAGCTGTTACGAATATTTTGATGTTCCAAAAAATGTGTATATAAAAATGATAAATGCTGATTCTCAAGGTCGTTTTATGCGCAGGAATATCTACAATAATTATGTGTTCAGAAAAACTGCAAATACAGAATTGGTTTAAGAAATTGTCTGAACTTTGATTTAGTTGATTGATGTGATTGTAATGATTTTCTGTTACTTGCACGCTTAATTTTTTCTTCTTTTAATCTTCGTTTAATTTGTATAAAAATCTTTGAGTCTTAATATTCAAGTTTATTTTTTTATTTTTTATTGATTGGTAATTTATTTCAACTTTGTATCTTGTAACACAAATTTAATTTAAAAATGGCCGAGTATAAATTATTGATGCCTAAAATGGGCGAAAGTGTAATAGAAGCAACTATTTTAACGTGGCACAAACAAGTTGGCGATGTAATAAATGAACAAGATGTTATACTAGAAGTAGCAACTGATAAAGTCGATACTGAAGTACCTAGTTCTGTTTCTGGTGTTTTAAAACAAATTTTACATGAAAAAGATGCCGTTGTTCCAGTTGGTGATGTGTTAGCAATTATTGAGGTTGGTGGCGATGCATCTTCATCAACAGAAAAACCAATTGTTGAAGAAAAAAAAGAAGCAATTGTTGAAACTAAAGTTGAAGTTCCAGAATCAAAATTAGAATCCAAAGAAGAAATTAAAGTTGTAGAAAAAGCAGTTGAACAAGTTGTTCAAGCGCCAATTAAAGAAATAGAAAAAACAGTTGAAGTTGCTAAACAAATAGTTCAACCTACACAAACAATCGCAAGTCATTCAAACAGATATTATTCGCCATTAGTTTTAAATATTGCGCAAGTGGAACATATTTCCATGCAAGAACTGGAAAATATTACTGGCAATGGCGTTGATAATCGCGTAACGAAAGAAGATATTTTAGCGTATGTTGAATTGAAGAAAAAAGGATTAGTTGCAACACAACCTGCTGTTCAAGATATTCCTAAAGTAGAAGAAGTTAAGCAAGAAATTAAAGTAGAAAAAACATCGGAAAAATCTCAAGACTCACGACTTACGACTAATAATTCAAACACCGAAATCATTGAAATGGATAGAATGCGAAAACTGATTTCGCAACACATGACCAATTCAGTGAAAACATCTGCTCATGTTTCTTCTTTTGTTGAATGTGATGTAACCAATATTGTGCGTTGGCGCGATAAAAACAAAAATGCATTTCAAAAACGCGAAGGTTTTAGTTTGTCATTTATGCCAATTTTTGTTGAAGCAATTACAAAAGCCATCAAAGATTTTCCAATGATTAATGTATCTGTTGATGGTGATAAGATCATCAAGAAAAAAGATATAAATATAGGCATCGCAACTGCATTGCCAAGTGGAAACTTAATTGTTCCTGTTGTAAAACAAGCTGATCAAAAAAGTTTGCTTGGAATAGCCAAAGCGATGAATACAATTGTTCAAAAAGCCAGAACAAATACACTTCAATCAGATGATGTTTCTGAAGGCACGTACACGATTTCGAATATTGGTACATTCGGAAATATTATAGGGACACCAATTATAAACCAACCGCAAGTTGCGATTATGGCAGTTGGTTCTATCACTAAAAAACCGGTAGTTGTAGAGCATGACGGACAAGATGTTATTGCGATTCGTCACATGATGTATTTGTCGCATACTTACGATCATCGCGTTGTTGATGGAATGCTTGGTGGTATGTTTGTAAAAAAAGTAGCAGATTACTTAGAAAAATTTGATTTACATCAAGAAATTTAGTATCTTTAAGCATATAAAAATGCTCATTGGCACAAAAACATGATATAGAACTACTTAGAAGCACATTAAAAGATAGAATCATGTGTTTTTTAGATATTCCAAAATATCAATTGGATAAGTCTATTTCATTTTTTTCCATTAAATCATTTAATAAGAAAGCTATTTTAATTCCACCTGATTCTAAAATCCATCAATTTTATTATATAAATAACGGATTTGTCTGGATTTTGAATATAGCTGAAGAGAAAGAAATCATTTCTGATTTTATAGAACCCAATTCCTTTTTTATTAACGGTAACATGTTGTTTATTGGTCTACCCAATTTAAATTACAATACCGTATTAAAAACTACACAATGTTTAGTAGCAGATTATAATGTAATTGAAAATTTATCTGTAAAAAACCTTCCTATTAAACACTTGAGTAGAAAAATAACTGAATCTTATTATACTTCATATTTAATTACGAATTACAATAAACTCTTTTTGTTGGCTGATGAACGATTTGATATTTTTACGAATAATATTGCAGCATAATGAACTGAGTTTTGTTAAGTCATACTGTACACATTTAGGCAAAAAACCTAAAAAATTAAGTAGAATAAGAGCAAAACAACAAACCATAAAAAACTAATAAAATGATTAAGCACATACAAAATATTGAAGAAAGTAAAAACCTACTCAAAAAATATCTACTTTCATTGTATCCAAATACTGGCTTAAATGAATTGAGTGAGTTAATAGACCAATTTAAATTAGATAAATTTGAGAAAAAACAAACTATTTTAGAAGCTGGTGATTTGTCTGATTCTGTCTATTTTGTAATTGAAGGACTGGTGCGCATTTTTTATGTGAAAGAAGAAAAAGAAATTACTAACTGGTTCATCAAAGAAAATATGATGTTTGCTGCAACCTATTCTATCTTAACTGGAAATAGTAATTATAGTACATACGAAGCCTTGGAAGAGACTTATGTTTTAAAAATAAAGTATGATGTTTTAGAATCATTTTATACGAAATATCATACGTTAGAACATTTAGGCAGAAAAATTATTGAAGCATATTATGGTGCATTTATGAAAAAAACATACGATGTATTGTTTCTTTCAGCTGAAGAACGTTACCAACTTTTCGTAAAAGACCACGGTGATTTACTTAATAGAGTTCCATTGCGTTTTGTAGCTTCATTTTTAGGTATTACTCAAGAAACACTGAGTAGACTTCGTGCTAAACATTAATTATTATAA
>Ga0075152_10003628_pt1 | contig 10729 bp, 12 predicted proteins | sample JI61114C2DNA_FD_70964 | JGI IMG/M metagenome (GOLD analysis project Ga0075152, IMG submission 70964) | Wastewater effluent complex algal communities from Wisconsin, to seasonally profile nutrient transformation and Carbon sequestration -... | ecosystem: Engineered > WWTP > Effluent > Algae...
CGGATTTCGTTAATGCTTTTGAGATACTCAATGTTCTCACATTTGTATCGGAACCTCTCGGATACAATATAGGCCAGTCCTTTTTAGAGGTTGAACGCTGCCTCGTAGTACTAGAGTATTCCAACATACTTGGCAGTCTTGATGATGTTTATCACAAAAATAGCGTTAATGACCTTCCTCCATTGGAATTCATTCATTTATTTGCGTTCATAGACATTGACGTTGGCGGGGGAAGAAGAATTGTCGCGTTCAAATAACGCTTCGTACTCATTGCTATCTACTCTCTGCAGATCAGTCACTTCCTTCAGCTTCTTCTTAAGGTTTGGAAACACGCGGGTGCACTCATCAAGGGGCGTGTTTCCATATGTACTGGGTTCGTTGTCCTTGAAGGGAAAGAACAGTGTTTTGAGTTAGTCGATATATTTGTTGTCATTTGGTGGGCTGTTTCCAAGCCTGCTGAGGAGTTGAAGGAGTTGAGCGTTGATCCTGACGATTATTGCTTCAATCTCCTCATACTCTTCCTGCTTGTATGGCTTACCCCCGACATTCAAGATAAGCGGCGAGAAAAACAGTTAATAAAAGTCCTTGATGTCTTTAACTTTTTCTTGGGTTGAACATTTACTGTGAAGACGCTCCAGCCTAACAATCTTCGGTTTATAGGTGGCGCCAGTGAGAAATAGCATGATCGCCTTCGCTGAAATAGTCCCGATTGAAATCTCCTTGCGGTGGTAGTAATCAATGACCATCATAATTTCGTAGCATAGCTGTAACCTGTTCCTCAGTGTGAAGGAGCGGAGGTACAAGTTAATATCCGACTGCTCTTTTCTTAGTTTTTCCAGTTCTTCCAGTTCAACCCGCTCCAGATCCTTCGCCGGAGGAGATACCTTCTTCTCAAGCATCACTAAGCGATCTTTGCAGTGCAATGCCAGAGCTGTCTTTCCGACCTCCATAAAGACGAAACCAAGGATGCACTTCCCTGAAGAAAGTTGATTCTTGTCAGTGATTTAGTCGGCTTCAGGAAATTGGTAGACCTTTGGCTTGTCATAGATCCTCACTGTGCGATCATCGAAGAGTTCCTGAAGCCTTTTGCACTCTTGGATGAAGTTCCAAAGCTTTTCCTGTTCTTCGAATGTTGTTGCCTTGAACATTTTGAGGACGCAGTTTTTTTTGATGAAATTGACCTTAACGACAGCCGTCATTACACTAATCCCGAAGATTTGGTCGGAATCAGAGTTGTTCAGCCCCTTCATCAGATCGTTTTCATAGATCAATGTGTCAATATCGTCAATGTTTGGGTTGTTGGCAAGGCACATAATATAATCGTAGTACTTGTCGTTTGAAAAGCGGCATTTCTTTTCTTGATAATCCTTGTAGGTCTCGAGAATGGCCAGGAGTTCGCTTAGATCTTTCATTCTCCTCTCTGGATCATCCTTAAGGCCCTTGAAGATGCAACCAAGCAACTCCTTACTCTTCTCCAGCTTGGGCATTATGATGTTGAAGTCACTCTCCACTAGGTCTTGACACTTTTCCAGTTTCTTGTTCAATCTTTACCTCAATTATTCAGAGTTCCTGACTCCAAACAATAACTGCAGAAGAGAAAAACAAAACGAATAAGCGTCGACAGCTTTAAAGTCGATTATCTTTGTCTTGTTTCTCTTGATCTATGGGCACAGAAAAGCTGCTGTGCCAAATCGCGTAATATCGAGATTCCCATAGTCGCGAATCGTTGCATTCAGCTGGCAACTATGCCCAATATCGGCTAGCTTCGCATCGAAGTGATCCTAGTTCCCCTTTCGCCTGACCACCATAATATTCTCAGGCTTGATATCTCGATGGTAAATTTTGAGCTCGTGCAAACTCATCAGCCCCATACACGCTTGGTAGGCGAGTTCGGCGCGCATGAAGATTGACTTTGTAAAGATAGTCTCCAGGTTCGTTGCTGCGATCTACATGATCGTGAATGAACGGTAGATCTCGGTGGTTTGGTCTGCACTGTTGTCTTCGGCAGCATAGAACTTTATGATGTTAGGTAAGTTGTTTTTTATGATAGCCTGCACATTCTTGATCTCTTGTTTCCCATTTTTGATCATATCCTTGAGTTCGGCGTCTGTGGCTCGTGAATCGTTAGGCAGCACCGATACCTTTAAAGCCACTCGAATAAGTTGGTACTCCTCATGAGCAGCTTTCTTGCCTCCCATCGGCTGTAAGGTAGCATCGTACACTGTTGCCTGGCCACCTTCGCCGATCGGACAGGTAACATCGTAGATGTATTTGAATGCACTCAAGTACTGAAGTTATTTTTTGTGCCTTTCTTACTTCAGACTAAAGCGGTAGGGTTCGTTTGGATTCAGGGTAATTCTAGGAGCGCTATTCGACTCCATTTTTGCTTTGTATTAATCAATGATAGTATAGCATATTATATCGAAGTGGCAATAGAGAATCATGCGAAATAACCTTATGGAAAGCAGATTATGCAAGACTATTTGTGGGCTTGCCTCATGGACGCCTTCTACCTATTGACATTAATAATTTAAAAGAGATGGGGTCAGAGGACGAACGGAAGAAGAAGAAAAAGGAGAAGAAGAAGGACAAAAAGAAGTCATCTAGGGACCGCAAGGAGCGAGACAGGTCTCGGTCGAGGGATCGCAATCGTGATCGTTCAGATGACGACTCAAGTGACTCAGAGAGCATTAAAAGAAAGAAGAAGCCACGCAAATCTAAGAGTAAATAGACTCCTGCACTGCCCACTCCACACAAATACATGTACCCGATGCCCGATATGCGCCCTGGGTATCCCTTTGCACCTCCTCCTTTCTACATGCCAATGATGGGTGATCATCCCATCACTCCACCACCACCAACAGCACCACCATCCCAGTCACTCAACAAAGCTCCAAAGACCAAGGAACCTAACATCTTTAAGTTGCTTCCCATGCTCTCTCATTCGCTTCTTTCGTTCTGCACAACAACCTTTAGCACGAACCTTGCTGGCCAGGATGTCCTTGAGCAAGTTATTACGCGAATGTGGAAGAACTTGGATCGACGAGCAAGAACATTAGGAGTGAAGCGCATTTCTAAACTCGTTTCCGAAGGTTTAGCAGTTCATGAAAAGCTCATAAACAAGGAATCAAAAGTAGTGCAAACCATTGAACAAAAGCCTACCCAGTCAGTCGATGACTTCGAGCTGCTGACAGCACTCTACAACAGAGCACCGATCAGCGAAATAGTGAGTAAAATAACTCCAGAGTGCATCCTCACGCTTGACGATTTCATTTGGCCGGCAGCCAACCCAGCTATCTGACGATGCTTGCCGATAAATTTGTAGCTGATCCTTCCCCATCGATCTAACCAACACTAAACATGAATGGTCGGAGGCAAAGCAACGGATGCTTGCCTATTTAAAAACCCTAACTATAATATGGCTAGTATGAATCCTTCTCGCGGTAAGGATGTACAAGACTTCTACCGTCGTAGCCTCACTTAGCTACTGTACAGCATCTATCTACCACAACTGCAGCAGAGAACGGAATAGCAACCTCAGGATAACTGGAAGCAGCTCCATCACTTCGCTTCGGTCTGGCGAAACTTTCTTCAGTTCGTCAACGATACCGTCGTGGGCTCGCTCAACTATCACATTGTTGTGCTGGCTATCATTTAGCAGTAGCTGCTGGTTCCGAGGAAGTGGTTTTTATTGAGGGAAGAGGCCATGCTTGATACTGCTTTCCGCAGGTTCACAGGGGAGCAGTCGGACGTAACCAAGCACATTAGCATAGACCATAGCAATAGCTGAGCAGTGGATGTTACGCTTGTGGCATTTACGGACAACATGCATTCTTAACAATTATAACGTGGAACCCAAGCCTCAATACAATCTGAAGGAGTTGGTTGGAATGATGTGTGCGTTGCGCAATGCTCTGCCCGAATAGGAAGTCCATTGGATGGTACAGTGGTTGGAGGAGATTGTGAAGTCAGTTACCGACAACACACAATGCCTTGAACTGTCGTCCAAGCTGGAATAATTGGCGGAGCTGACCGAACTTCCCATCATAATGAGAGTGGCAAGTGAAAAGGCCCGTTAGTTTCGGTCCTCACTTAAAAAGGGTCCCGAGATGAAACCAAAAAAGGTCTGTGAGGAGATAGAAATTCGATAGCAACCAGTGCCACAGACTCAGCCTAAATCAGAATCAAGTGAAATCAATCTATTCCGTGATAGGAATTCCTCGCTGTTCGAAAAGTACTACCCAAAATAAAAGACTGTGCCGCCAAGTCTCGAAGGTATTCGTCTAAAACCCCGCGAGGTCCCAGCCCAGCGTACTCTTTACCAACAAAAGCGTAGCTTCACCCAGACCAAATTGCGAAAGTCAACTGTGGCCCCTCAACTTCAAAGGCAACTTAGCAAAGAGGATCAAGGTGTACTCGAAGTCCGTCAGATAGCTCAGCTAGCTCCTACGCGTAAAATCTCACACGCACTCGACAAATAAGTGCTGGTTTGGGCCACTCCCTGAGCGCCGCCTATTCTATCCAATACCCGCTGATCCGCCATTCCCAAATCTTATCACATTAAATTCAGACATTTATAGCCGTCCCGTAGAGAAATAGGCACTGGGTTAGTCCAGCAATTACTTTCATTGGGGGTTGTTTAGCATCACCACCCAGGGAAATAACTATATTATTTAGAACCGAGTCACTTCAAGCGATGAGGCAGATCATCTCCTCCACCGAGTTACACAGCAAAGAATAATACCCAACAACAACGGCTTGCGAATTGGACCCTTCAGGTTGCATGGTGACCATCGGTGATGCTGCTGGGCGGCTGAAAATTTATGAGAAAATTGAAGGTTGGTAGATACCCCAGCGTCACGCGGTAGCTCAATCCATTGAAGTAGTTCACTGCACATCACGCCGGCAACGATTGGAGATCATCCGAAGAAGTTTCCTCTACAGTTCGCGCAATCGTCAGTCTGAGCGGTTGTGCGAGCTCTCAACGTCTACTGACCACAAACGGGCGGGAAGTATGTCTATGGAAAGCTAGTCGCCAACAGTTGGTTTCTACTGAGAAGAGCATCGATTTCTTGCCAAAAAGAATTCGCAGTGTAGGCCATCACTCTCAACACCAAAAAATGTACCAATTTTGATCAATATAGCATGGAGATTCTCAATTGTCATATTGGAGGAATTTCAGCTATGGACCTTTGCTCAAACGATTAGCGCCTGTTGACGACCAATGGATATGAAGTTGCTATTCGACAACTTGATCGGCCTGATACTTCGCTTCAGGTCGCAAGTGTACCACGCCATCAGCAAGTGTCGCTGGACGATAGGGTGGGCTATCGGAGTATCTTTGATGGTTCCACAATCGAACTTGAATGTGAGGAGCAAGAGAGAAGTTCGTGGAAGGCTATTCCAAGTCTTTCTTCGGTTCACTTCCATGGAGCTCGTGACAACTGTCTGGGCTGGGCAGGCAAGTTTGCAACTATAGACTATCTCGATCTCCGCTTTTCAAGTACGACATATGATAGGGTAGATCGACTCAAACCTTCGGTATCTATGTCAACTCCCCTCCATCAAGACTACCTAAAGAGGACGATGCAGCAAGTTAGCGACTTTGGCTTCCTCCAGGATGGTGTCTCGGTTGCTTCGCGAGACTTTCTTTATGCATACGTAGCATCAGAAGTTAGCTTAGATGTGGGATATCCGAAACCCTGGTAAGCCTACCACCCGTCAAACAATCTATCCGCCTATTTTCAACTTCATCAGCTCTCTCTACGAAGAGGAGGAGTTAAATCATGCTTTTCGGATGCGCTTGACTCCCGACGGGCGTATGGTCACAGGTGGTTATGGACCGTACTTTCAAGAAATCGATTTGAAGAAGGTACTTGTCTGTCCAATTTAGGGCGAAAATCATAGATACAACATCCTGGACGGATCATGTGAAAAGGTTAGCAAGTCGCTTGTGGCTGGCGAATTCGATGCAACTACCAGCACTAGTTTAGTCGCCTGCGGTGAATAGAGCATAGCTGCAGTCTACGGCAATCGCCTGTCCTTGTTTACTTGATATTACCTCACCGATCGTACTGCCCAAAATTTGATGATATAACTAACCGTTGGCATACAGCAATGAGGCAGTCTCTCATACTTGAAAAGTTGAAGCGAGAGGAGGTGACGATTGGCAAAAGATCCAAATGGCGGGACGTAGCGAAGAAATACGACAGGCTTCATCAGATGAGTTTCGATTGTGGAGAACATCGAACAAGGAATGAACGTCCACCTGAAAAGGGGTTGGGAAATGTGCTCCAAGAACGCTTGTCAGCAGCAAAAGAGTACATCGAGTTGCTGGAATCTCAAACTCTCAACTATCGGGTGTACATTAAAAACCTTGAACTGACTGAAGGTCAACTGACCAATACGAACCGCCTAGCCAATGAAATCCGATCGAACTAGTCCGAGATCCTTGCCACCAAGCAACGCTACGAAGCTTTACAGGACTACTCTTGCAGACCCTCTGGAAGAAACAAATAAAATTCAAGCCATGTAAATTAGCGTCTCGTGACTTTCAACCACCTTTCAGAAGACCGCTTCACTGAAAGCTCGACGTCGTCGGTTAATCGTTACAACTAACGTCGATCGAAGAATCGTCCTTTGCAGCTTTGACATGAATTTCTTCTCATGAAAATCATCACCTCAATTAGTTTATTCCTCACGGTTGGCTTCCGTCATACTTATCCCAGATACTTGGCAAGCGATAGTTGCCTACCCCCGGATTGTTTCTGCTTTCCTTGGTGAAGTCGTGTTTCCCACCGTAACCAATTGATGGCCCTTTCCCATGTCCTTTCTTTTCGTCGAAATCAAAACTGTTGTAGTTGGGGGCATACGGATCGATATAGCTTATGTTAGGGTTACGACTGTTCACCCAATACTGGAAACGATTGGCCTTCGGAAATACAATATAGCCGTTCTCTCCTTTCACTGCTGAACGTTTTCTAAATAAAGCACAAAATTACACTCGGTGATAGCTGCCTGGCGAGTGGTCTAATCTTTCAGTGTGGGGAGTTGTGTCCTCTCCAGGTGGTCGGTGAGAGCGAGCTCGCTCTCTACTCGAACCGATTTCAAAACTACGGTTGACCGGTGCTTCGTAGAGTAGTCTTTGGTTCTTGATTGGGCTTATAAGATCCTATCGCCCACGGTACCGAACATCAAAGTAGATGATGCCACACTTTCGGTGTCCATCGAGAGTTGACATCTCCACTTGCTTTGACACAATATGCCGACGTTCCTTGACATCTTTGATATTAAGGGTCCCTAAATTAGTTAGGAAGCTACCTGAAGCAAGTTCTTCTCCTTCTTCGTTGCCGTTTACAAAAAGTAGGCGAACTTCCAATACCTCCTCTTCATTTACTCCGAGTGAGATATTTTATATCCACACTGGCTCAAGTCCACGATTCCGAGTTACTGAGGATACGTGGGTCTGCTCGCCGAGTTCAAGAGCAACAATTGCGTCACGTGATCCAACATCTAATCCTTTCAGACTTGCTAAATTTAGCTTTTATGTACCGACCATCGAGTAGATCTAAAGTCGGTTCTGGTAGGACTCGAGGGAAGGTGCACGAGAACTCAGCAACGCCGCGAGATTCTTTGTGGCTTTGGTTTGTTGCTTGCCTGCAGATTTATTGCTGGAGACCATGCTTGATGCTCCGACTATCTGCTTGTATTGTTACTGCAAGTCCGTCTCATTGCGGTTGGTAGATAATTTCGCTGCAGTATTGACAACCTAGGTCTTGCTTCCCAGTTCTATCGTCGCTTCTTCGGCTTTCGCTTAAGTCAGCCTCTGCTCGGGAAGTTTGATACCGTCACTAAAGGTTTTGAGTCTCACCCATAAGCTGCCGACCTTCTGTAGGTCGGCTCCGAAGACATCGAACTGCTTGATTTCTCCGAAGTATGCTTGGACGGGAATGCGACCACTCCATACATTCATCAGCTCTTCCGGGTTGTACCCGAAGGCATGCTACTAATAGATCTCGAACAGCAGTTCAGTGTCTCCACCTGAAAGAGATACTCGAAAGCTTTCCTGCCAGTTACACTCGCTGGTAGTGGGCATCGTAGGTAGAGTGCGGGTTCGGGCATATTGCGTTTCTAACTAAGATAGGGTGTACTTGAACAGACTTTGAGTATGCGCCTGCTCTTAGCCGTCAGCTTCGGCAGCTGCAAGATGAGTTTGGGATTCTAGAAGGACACCGACTTGAATGACGGACTGATGCTCACCTTCATAATAATTATATTGGTGGAAGTTGCCATCACCTTCCTGATGATCTTCCCTATTAGCGCGATCAACCGCCCACTTGATGTATAATACTAAACCTCATCACCAACAATTTGATAAATGGACAGTGTTTTGACTACCTGCGAAAGTCTGAAGGAGTTGGGCAACAAACACCTAGGTGCTCACGAACTGCAACTGGCACTCGATAACTACGGCAAGGCCATAGAAGCTGCGGGGGCAGGAAACATCCCTGACGATAAGCTTGCCATCTACTACGCAAACCGTGCCTACTGTCACATCAAGATGGAGAACTACGGGCTGTCCCTCCGGGATGCCAATGAAAGCATACGACTGAACAAGTAATACCCCAAAGGCTACTATCGAGCAGGTAGTGCATACCTGGTGCTGGGGAAAAACAAGGAAGCTTACGACAACTACCTAAAGGTAAAGTGCGAAGTAATTCAGGCTTTTGAGCTTGGCGGAAGAAAAGATGCCGCTCTGTACGAGAAGCTGAAGGAGGTGAAAGCAGAGCTGGATGAGCAAAAGAAGGAACAACGGCTGAAGATCTTCTCCGGTTACGGACACCATATGTCATTGACAGTCGACTGGAGAGATATCCAAGTCGCCGACTACACTGGCCCCCGTCTTTAGGAGAAGGAATAAATAACATCTGATTGGTACCACCCCTTCTAATCTAGGGTCATCAAACTCATGGAGTTCCTGAAGGACCAGAAGAAGTTACACAAGCGTTACGTGCTACAGATTATCTAGAAGGCACGTAATCAGTTGGAAAAGTATGCCTCCCTGGTCGACTACCCAATTGAAGATGAGGAGGAATTCACTATTTGTGGAGATATTCACGGTCAGTACTACGACCTGCTGAATATATTCAAGATCAACGGTAACCCGTCAGCGGAGAATAAGTATCTCTTCAACGGGGATTTCGTCGATCGTGGCTCCTTTTCAGTTGAGTGTATGATTACGTTGTTGGCTTGGAAGTGTGCCAATAATGACTTCTTGCATCTCACCAGAGGTAACCACGAGGCGCGTACTGTAAACATGATCTACGGATTCAAAGGAGAGGTTCAAGCGAAGTACTCCACCGAGGTTTACGATGCCTTCAGCGATCTGTTTTGTCACTTGCCTCTGAGTTACGTAATTAACAAGAAGGTCATGATTTGTCACGGAGGCATCTTCGCAGACGACGGAGTCAAGCTTGAAGATATACGTAAAGTTAATCGTGTACAAGAGCCACCCGAAAAAGGCATTATGTGTGACCTACTGTGGGCTGACCCTAGTGACACCTATGGACGACAGCCAAGTAAACGAGGGGTTTCCATGGCCTTTGGTCCGGACATTACTAAAAAGTTCCTTTCCGATAACAATTTGGGTACACTTGTGAGTAAGACAGACTTGCTGATTCGTTCTCACGAAGTTAAACAAGGCGGTTACTAATAGACCCACGGTGGGAAGTGCATAACGATCTTCAGTGCACCGAATTACTGCGACCAGATGGGAAATAAAGGTGCTTTTATCCGACTGAAAGGAAAGGAACTAAAACCGAAATACACTCAATTCGACGCAGTGGTAAGCATCAAACTAATTGCAGCCTCACCCAAACATCAAGCCAATGGCCTATTCACACGGGTACAGCGGAATGTTCTGATTCATCTAGCACAGATCTGTTGGTTTATCATTGGTGGCTGCGTCATTTTTAAGAGTGGCTTATCATTATTATATGGAGAACACCGCAGTAGTGGAGCTTTTCGGCTCGTTTTTCGTATCACTGGCGAGCCAGCAAGACAACAAGGAGGAGCTTCTCAAGCATTTTAGCAATTTCAAGTGTGCTCTCTATTCACAGCAGGGAAATAAAACCAGCGATGAGGTCAACCGCTACCTCGACAGTTTGGAGAAGCAGGTGACGAAGTAGACCAAGGGAGCCCGACTCAACGAAGCAGTCGAAAAGTTCGAAAAGAATAACCGTGCAATCTACGGGAGCATTCAAAAGCTTTCCAGAAAGGAAAAAGCGGGAAGATTTGTCCGCGGCGACGAACCGCGTCCGGTGACTCAATATCAGCGCAAACCATCATAGATTCTCTAGTTTCCCGAGGCCGTGGAAGACCGCCGAAGTAAATTCATACCGGCTCTACCGCTCACGGATCGGCAGCGGCTCACCACCAGATAACGTTCTGACCACCAGCTTCGCTATGTATGAGCCTCTGCCTTCCGATTTGAATTAAGTGCTATTCAATATCTTTGCTGAGTTAGATTAGTCAAATGGAAAAGAAGGGAGTCGCCGGTTCGCAGCTAAACAAATCAGCTCTTGCTTACACGTCGTGCTACTGCGAGGAAAATGTATACAAACTGTGCGAACAGTTCGAGCAGGTCAAAGAGCCCAATTAGAAGGGGTTTGCAATAATACTGACAAACGAACTGCAGCAAACATCTGTCCGCTATCAGAAATCAGGTAGA
>Ga0075152_10003630_pt1 | contig 10721 bp, 15 predicted proteins | sample JI61114C2DNA_FD_70964 | JGI IMG/M metagenome (GOLD analysis project Ga0075152, IMG submission 70964) | Wastewater effluent complex algal communities from Wisconsin, to seasonally profile nutrient transformation and Carbon sequestration -... | ecosystem: Engineered > WWTP > Effluent > Algae...
ACACTTATTAAACGATTTGGGTGCGCTCAAAAGACCTTATGCTCCGGGGACGCTTTGAGTTCCCTCATTTTAAATTGGTTGGCGGGTCGGATCATGAAGCCATATGGCAATCGACCGAACTAATTGGCATTCGTCGGCGAATCGAATAAAAGCGATGGTTTCATTCGGGAAAATGGGTCTGAGGAGACAGTCCGTGCTATAAAACGTCTCAGCCAAGCGTTGGTCAACTATTAATTAAATGAAAGTTATCATTCTCCTGTTCGTGGTCATCTGTCTGGCCCTGAGCCGCAGCCTAACCTCTGATGACTCTCACCACAACTTCATCTACTACCCCACTTCCACTATCTATCGGACCTACTATCCTACATGGGGAACTCGGTCGTGGTTCTGGAAACACAATGCACAATAGGACGAAAATCACGATGAGAAGGCTGACGACAAGTCTCACAAATGGACATCCTGGACCACTACTCGAACTTGGCGACCGATTTGGAAGCATAACGATGCTGATAAGGCTGATGACAAGTCTCACAAATGGGTTTCATGGACCACTACAAGGACCTGGACACCAATCTGGAAGCATAACGAGGAAAAGGAGGAGTGACTATCCTATGATCGTTTCATGCCATAGACCATATTTGATGCAAACTATTGGTTGTATTGGTTCAAGCGATATCAAACTATGGGTGACATTTGGCGTTACCTCATATAAACCATGGCTTGTCCTTGCCTGGTGGTCCTTCCTCGGCAGTGCGGACAGTCTATACTATGTTGCGTTAGCGCAGAATCGTCTTTGTACGGGAGGCAACAGTGGCCAGTTATTAAACGATTTGGGTGCTATCAAAAGACCTTCTGCTTCGGGAACTCCTGAATGGTCTCACTGCGCTGCTTGAAAGCGTCCAACAGGAGCCTATAATCCACCCTTTCACCTGTCATCGCAAATGCCAGGAAGTTTCGGTAGACATCGATGGCGAAGTTCAGCTTGTGATGAGAAGCAACATCCCGCAGGATCTTCTCTACGCTGGCAAAGTCCAGTAATGGGGTCTTGTGTTCAAGCTTCTCGATCTGCTCGAGCAGATACTTTCGGTTACGGCCGATGAAACGTGTGAATTCCTCGAAGTCAGAGGACTGCTCGAAGTTGGGGAGTGATTGTAGCCTGACTGGTTGTTTACTTTCAGTATGAACCTACTTCGTGGCAGAAGGTTGGCGTGTTCCTTGGATTTGGCTCGGTGGGTTATGATTGCGGAAAGTTTGAACCCACTCTTGATAGTCAAGTCTTTGGTCCTTTCTTACATCGATGAACTCGAATAGCTCCTTGATGATAGCGTACTCCGGTAATGGTTCGTTAGCCAGCCTATACAACTCTCTTACCATATTCTGGAATTCCTAGAAGTTCATGTAGCCGGTCGATGGGTTGTTGAACTAGGTAACTCTAAACAATACCTTTCTGTATGCGTCCTTGGGAGCTATCATGTAATAATGCAGCAGATCGCTGAACCTCTGCATCTTGGAGTGGACCCGTTCCAAAATCTTCTTCTTGTCTCCGACCTGGGTAAAGCGCTTCACAAACTCCTTCCAGTTGATGAGCTTCTAGATGCTAAAGTCGCAGAAGTTAAGGAGCAGATCGATCTCCTTTGAGGTCAACGCGATGTTGAGAAGGCGGAAGGCGTGTTTGAACTCCAGGTTGGTGACTACACCCTTGTTATCTCGGTCTGCCTACTTAAAGGCCTCCTCGAGAGTCTTTGGGCTGGTGCGAAGTATATCCTTCACGGATTCGACAATCTTTCGGCACTGTGTTTCTATATGGTCGCTGTCAGAGTAGACGTGCTGCACCGAACGAGGCACCGTCCCTTTAATGATATCGAAATCCTGATAGACCCAGTCGTCCCGTGGGTAATGCTAGTCCAATGCCTTACCAGCTTTGGAACCTTTGCTGTTAACTACTGCAACGAACCTTGTCGCATCGAGACTGTCATCTTTCCCTGCTAACTGGGTCCAAATTTCCTTGATATCCTCATCAAGGAAGCGAGTTCCAAAGAGTTCCTTCACTCCTTTGGCGAACTGCACATAATTGAGTTTTTAGTTGGACTTAGTGTAGCCGGACAAATGCTTGAAAGCTTCCTTATCGTTCCCAAACTTCGCGTGGAGGGTATCGACAAACTCAATAACCATGTTGCTCTTCCAGTCGTACTTCCCAAAGGCTGTTGCGAAGTCGCTTTCACTTAGATATCCCTTTTTATGAGGGTCTAACTCTGCGAAGAGTTCCTTGAGCATAGGTTAGTTCAGCATGAAACCTGTGAGCACCTTGTTCTCAGTAATCCATCGATTGAAGTTGTTAAACAGCAGGTTCTTTTAATCGCGAGAGATGGCATTGAATGCTTGGTTGCTGTTGTTGAAACGGCGCGATACTGTCAGTCCTATCTGTTGTTTGGCGTTGGAGATCCAGTCCTCAGTATTACCTCCGTTGAGGAGTTTGGTGAAGTCAACAAGGTCAATCTTTCCTCGTTTAAAGCTGTCCATAACCTTGAATAACTTCTGAATTCGGACGTGTGTCAGCTACTTTTGCTGATATTTGAGGGTATCGCACAGGAATGTGTTCAAGTCTCGGTCGGTAATGTACCCATCGAAGTCTCGATCAACAACTTTGAAGGCATCTGCAGGTAACAGTCCTGAACGGCTTGCCCAATCGCGAATGGACTGGATGCACACTTTTACCCAATCGAACTTTTCATGCCGAATAGATGATTCGTTGCCACCCTCCAATAGTTCAAGGAACACCTTGTAGTCGATCATGGATAGGTTTGCTCTGTCCATATACCTAAAGAGGGCTTCTTTGACTTGCGATTGCATTGGCAGAATCTTATCGATATTGCCCCATTCGTCCCTGCTGATGAAGCCATCGTTGTTGGCATCCAGCATCTTGAACAGATTGTGGAAGCTTATTCGTTTCTTATAGGTCTGTTACTTGATGTCTTGAATCAGTTTATCGAGAGCGTCCTTAGGAATGTCGATGTTGTGGGCAAGAGATTAGTTGTCGAGCCTGCGCAGGTAAGTTTCAATGTCTTGTGAAGAGATCTATCCGTTGCTATCAACATCAAGCAATTCCAAGTGCTTTCGGATGGTATGTTCACTTTAGTCTGGGAAGTATCGTGTTTGGAGTTCGCTGGCGAGGACAACAAGGTTAAGTGGCAGCTTGATTGGAGTAGGCTTCTTTCGTAAGAACGGCTGTTCGATGGTCTCAAAGAACTTTTCGAAGCTAATTTCGGGACGGTTAAGATCGCTTATCTCAATCTTACGGAGCTTATCTACGATGTCTGAGTAACGGATCTCGTTCTTGCCACCTGAACTTAGACCTCGCATCGCCTTGATGAGCTCTGGCAGAGTCATAATAATTCCAAGAGAGTTGAGCACATCCTTAAACTGCGGTTGGTTGATAAAGCCTGTGTGGCCCGAGTCGTAGAAGGCGAACCTGTTTTCAAGTTCCTCTTCGAAAATGTTGCGTTAAAGCAAAGCCCTCTTGACCCTTTCAAGGAACTTCTGCTTCCATGCTTCATCCACTTTGACGCTATTAGCAAGTTCATCTGCAAGATTGAGACTCTGTTTCAAGTCGTCCACTGCAACTGTCTTTTCCCCCTTGGTGAGGTACCTGCTTAGACTAGATGCTTCCTGGTCGTTCAAGGCAGGGCACAATTGCTTGAGTGCTGTTTGGAGTTTAAATACATCAACGTTGGTTAGTCCAGAAATGCCCATTTTGTTGATAATGTTTGTCACTGTCAACTTCTCCTTCTGGATGAAACTAATGACCTTGGCGAGGATTGCGTTAGCGTCGAACTTGATGACTTGAGTCCACTCCTCCAGTGATACTGTTCCATTTTTATTCACGTCCAACAGTCTGTAAAGTTCGTAAGCCTGTTGCTCAGTGATGTCACTGCTGATAGACTTGCATGCCTTCCACACATCACTCTCCGTCAAAAGAGCCTTAATATCTTTCTTTCCGTTGGCGTGGTTGACGAACTCAACAAAGGAACTCTCAGAGTTGTATGAGTTGTTGTAGATCCATTCCTTGATGATGCGAAGGGCCATGTTATAGTCATACTTGAGACTTTGACTGTTGGGGGGACCAGCGAATCCGGTTCTACTTAGCTTCGAACCTCTGAAACGGGAGATGTGCGAATCTCGCAGCTCCTGTGCACGGTTGTTGAACTCCTTGGTGGCGACTGTACGGTCAAAGTTGGTCACAGTTCGACGCATGTTGTTCGAGTCATCGAAGTGTAAACCAAAGTCTTTTTTTAGGAAGTCTTTGGTGCCATCGTCAATTTTCAGGAATTCCAGGGGCTTCTGGCCGAGGCGGGTACTGGTCTCTGCCAATATGGCAAACTTTTTGAGATTGTCATTGGTAAGTTGCGTCTAACCCTTTTGCCGACGTTGATCAAGACTCTGGGACAGCACGTTGCGAGTATCTCGTGTGATGAATTCGTTGAACTTTACAGCTACGAGATTGTTCCTTGCGAATAACGTGCCAATCGATGGGATGTCGATGCTGCAGCTGCCAGTCTGAAATTACCAAGCAATTTACCATGTGGGTCTTCTCGCTGAGGTGCTTGATAATACGGTGCAGCGCGAGCTCAGTACTGTCCTTAGACATGTTGGCGTAGGATGACACTTCTGTAAGGTTAATCTTGGTGACAGGGACCTCTCCATTTGAACCGTAAACAGTGTAAGGACGAATACCCGCACCGAACTCCTGGTGGTAGAAGATTCCTGGCTTGAGGTCCAATCCATGAACGAATTCCTTAGCCACAACGAAGATGGGGTTGCGTGGTCGAAGATCCCTGTCTTCTGGATTGGTGACACCCTAAACCAATTAGCTTGGGTTATACCTTTAGCCTCACCTCTGGCGGTGTGAAAGTAAAGGTGCCAAACTTGGGTATGGTAACTCCTCGACCCATCCTCATGTTCTTGGAAAGGTAAAGACCTGAATGAGTTACAGTTTCTACCGAAGGCGTTCCACACGACCCTGATTTCCTCATCGCTGAAGATGCCCTCCAATGAAAATATCCTACGCTAGCTGTGGCATCAGTACCTGCTCTGGCTCTTGGCGGTAACCTCCTCCAGTATTTTGCTGGAGCCTGCAGACATCACAGATGACCGTGACATCGATTGCATATCAATAAAATTATAATTTGCGGGAGGAATCCAAAAGATTTAACTGGTGGGTCTTTGGGTTGATCCGACAGGCCGACACCCTCCATAACATACCACCGGAACTGTTGAAGGCAGGATATCCAACCATGAATATTTTATATCGCTCCGTTATAAATGTTTCCAATTCTTTGGGTATGGTCATCGACGCATGCCACGATATCTTTCTCTTTGTATGCGAGAAGCCGAGTCAACACTTCCGAGCACATCTGACGTAATATTGGGTGAGGCGGCAACTGTTAGGATTGCTTGGCGTACTCCCTCCATCACCTCGTAGAGATTTCTGTAGACGCATGTTTTGAAATGTAAGTGTGAACACTTGTCGTCGTACCAACATGCTTAGTGATGCTCGCCGAAGTCGGCCATGGCTCGTTAGAAACGCTGGGTGGCGTCCAGCTTGATAATTTCAATATAACACGAATGAATTCAAGGGACGGTTTACCCTCCACAAACGGCACTCGGGACAAGCAACAAGCACATCGCCTGTTTCGTTCCTACTAGGAATCAGTTGATCAGACACTCATAGACATGAGTCAGTTCGAAGGCTCCACAGTCACTCCCGCCGTGTATTACTTTCAACACGCCAAGAGGCTCTACCTGGACAACCTTTCGCTAGCTCGACAGCTGGCGACCTTGGAGCAGGTCAAGGTCGATCTCGAAGGTGAACTGAAAAAGTGCGAGACTTTGCTGGCAACTAAAAGCCACAATGAATCGGCTCCTGCTAATGAGGAGAAGAAGAGAAGAAAGCGACGAAACGCTTCTGAAATCGAACGACTGTACCGTTGCCGAGCCGAGAGTTGTGGCAAGAGCTACGGGTCAGAAGGCACGCTCTCCCAGCATCTCAAGCTTAAGCATCATGACCTCTTTGTACATCTGTATGGCGATACGGAGGAGCGCCAGTTGGCCCCGCAACAAGATCCAGATAGGAGCCAAGAAGGTCTCCCTGCCGACTCGGACCTAAGTAAACCCAAATAAGACCCTCAGGAGTTCTGAAGATGCATGTGATGACAACGCGGCTTCATAAAATCTGTTATCAGTTTTGACATGTGTGAGACAAGTTACGGAGTATTCTCAACCCAACAGAACGTCGTTTGGTTTTGGGTCGAGAGATTTGCGCATAATCATGATTGGCGTGACTGATTTCGACTGCTCGGAGGTTGATTAACGTCTTTGCTAACTAAAGCCAGCTGCGGCTCTCTACTACCTTGAGCCCTAAATCAAGGCGGAGCATGGAGCGTACTGGAGAAGTGCTGCACCGTGCATATTACTATAATAAAGCGCTATACCATAAACAAGTAAAAGTTCTCACGTGGTAGTAAATAGGCATCGGTTGGAGATTGGCGGTGAAGTTGTAGAGAGCTGATAGCTGGTCGATTGGATGTCCATTACGCTTACAGCCCATATAAATATAAATTAATGGACGCCCCACCCGATATAATCAAAGACCGATAGTAGCGCTACAACCGTCTGCTGAGGCTAATCACAGGCTACTACCGAAGCAAGGAGGAACTCAGGGATATGGATGAAATGAAGCGGGAGACCCTGTTCGAGATTGCCTTGAGGTTCAAGCGAAGTGAGCTCAACAAAAGTTATGTATTTCCACGAGCTACCAATGAAGAAACAGAACTGCTAACTGAGGAGGAAATGGCACTATCTGGGAGGAGGGATATCTTGTATAACCTTAATAGGCAGGCCGTTGTAGTAGTCAACGAGTAGGGCAAACCAAAGCGAAGCACTATTGAAAGAATGTAGACCGAGTTGGTCGCTTCTGATAAGGATAGGACACTGAAGATATCTATGCGACCGCTTCTGAACCGCCTCGACATTAGAATGTAGAAGTTGCTACTCAAGGAGACAGCACCAAAGACTACGCGGCAACTGACAGAGCGCAGTCCAACCGAGAAAAGTAATGAAAGATTAGTTCATCTGAACGGCACTCCTCGGAAGATGCCGATAATAGAATCGAACACCCACAAAAGCCAGAAGATACTTCAACCAAGCTAACCACCGACTTTCAGCAGCAATAATCTTCGTAACGACCGTAGCACTCCACTGGTTCCCATAATACACAGAAAGATAGTATTATCAGAACGAGCAAGCCCAACCAATTAACGGCGTTTGGCATAAAGACTCGCAACCGAAGAAGCAGCCAACCTGGCTCGTGTGCGAAGCTCGAAGAAGATTCATACCGAGCAATCAAACCCACAGACAACGATGCCACACAGTATGAGCCCACCACACCCAGTCAAAACAAAAATGAGAATCTAAACGAAGCTGCAGTTGGACACCAACAAGATAGACATTTTAACTTCTGGTCTCACCACCAACCTCAAGCCAAAGAATCTCTTCCAAAAGCAGGCGTTCTGATCTTTAATAAATATTATGTGTTCAAGGGGTACCTACCAGCTTCGCAAGTTATCTCTGTTCTTCTGTGACTGGGGAGGATCATCCCAGGGGATTCGCTCGTTGCTAGCATCCAACGATCTGCAAAGCTTCCAGCAGCAACATCCGCATATCGACTTCGAGGTGATACTTAAACGCAACCACCATCCTTACTTCTTGGCGAGGTGGATCAACGGCTACATCCGTGATGTGCCAATTCGCAGTTATAGCAAGGAAGAAATCCTCGAGCAGTTCGAGCATTGCAACAATACCTGTACCAACTTTCATAATCGCAGTTGGCAAGAGTTCCGTTTAGGCCACTGGCAAGCGTGTGACTGGAGTGAGAGAGTCAATTCAAGGCAAGTGGTCTCCGAACATGTGGGGAACCTACCCACGAGCGGAGATGGAGAATGCTCATATTATTCAGGAACCCAAAATTCCACTAATCGAGAAGCCGCTCTCACAGCCAAAGAAGAAGATTCGTGGTTATGAATACCAGGATCAACTTACTCGCAGTCTCAAGAAAAATCTCTACCGTGGCCCATGACTGCAGTGTATATGTGCAAGCAACGAAAGTCAGTTTGATCGCTCGCTGGTGAGTGTTTGGGAGGAGGCTGCGCACTCTTTGGGCTATGGCCACAAAGGGTACTTTTTTGCAAAGTCCTGCAACGTCATTTTTGCGAGAGGCTCACAGTAGAGAGATCTGGAGCTGGCATCTGTCACCCGGACCAATACATAATCTCCGACTTTGACTGGGTCTTTTGTTGTGCTCGTCTTCTCCTCTCCATTAACGAATTGGATCATAGGGAGATCCTTAGACTCGAAGAATCCTCGCATAAATCCGTCGGTTCTTCCTACTAATTTTCCTGCATCCTTCTTGGACTTGCCCTCAACGAGCAAGAGGTGGTAATTACCTATCTGGGCCTTGAATGGTTTAGACTGTTCCTCTAGGAACACCTTTATCATCCGTTCCAATCGTTTTTGTTTGATTTCTGGTGTCACATCATCTTGGTAATTTCTGTGGGCGTGAGTCTTCGGCCGCATCGAGTAAGCAAAGAGGAAGGCCATCTCAAACTTGACTTCCCTCAGAATAGAGATTGTCTGAGTAAAACAACAAATACATCTTCAAATTCTTCCTCTGTTTCTCCACAGAATCCGCATATTACGTCCGTCGAGAGCGTCAGCCCTGGAAGTCGATCTTTTAGCTTCTTGACGAGGTTTAGATATGCCTCTCTTGTATGATTACGCCTCATTCTTTTTAGTACCTCCGTGCTCCCACTTTGGAAAGGTAGATGGATATTCTTACAGATGTTGGGGTATTTGACCATCGCATCTATCACTTCATCAGGAAAGTCTTTGGGATGTGGAGAGGTAAACCTAAACCGTATTTATGGGTATGCCTCTGCCGCTGCAACAAGCAACTGTGCAAATCTTGGTCCAGGCCCTTCCCTTAACTTGTACATCTATTGGAAATCCTCAGTGTTGTGGTGCTAATAACTTTGCTCACCTTGAGATGAGACATCATGATAACTGTTCACATTTTGCCCGAGGAAAGTTATTTCACGAACTCCTTGCTTCTATAATATCCCGATCTCATTGAGAATGCTCTCCAGCTTTCTACTACGTTATCTTCCTCTGACGAACGGAACAATGCAGAATGAGCACATGTTGTTACACCCTCGCATAATCGAAATGTAAGCCTGAACAGAGTTGGGGTTCTTTCGGATAGGTGTGATCTCACCGTAGGTCTCTTCAACTGAAAGTTGCACATCGATAGCAGTGTCTCCTGACTTGGCGACTTCAATTAGCTTTGGTAGTTATCGATAGCTATCGGGTCCACATACAATGTGCACTCCCCTATCAATCATCTTTTCTTTGACGCGTTCAGCCATACAGCCAAGCACTGCGACAATCTTATTCTTCTTGAGTTCGTTGACTCTTTGATAGATCTTCTGTTCGGCTGAGTCTCGGATCGCGCAAGTATTGAGCATGACAATTTCTGCATCCTCAGCATCATTAGTCTCAGTGTAACGTTGTGAGAGGATACTGCGTACAAGTTCGGTGTCATTCGTGTTCATCTGGCAACCGTATGATTCAATGTAGTATGTCGATCGAACTCCCGAGGATGGCAATCCGTATGGCTGGGGTTACTATGATGGCAGGTTTGTGTGCGTATTACTCATGAACTCCTTGATGCTAGGAATTCTTTCCACTTTTTTCTTGATAGTGGACAATCGCACTCGCAGCCCCACCAACAATCTGAGCATACTTAACTTTATCAAGGAAGCAGGTAGCAGTACTGGATTGCATTAATTTATATACATCAGTAGGTTCTCAAGCCAACCACAGAATCAGGTTTAGGAGGAGAGAGGCAAGAAGCAGAGCTTTCAGAATATTATTCTGAAAGGTTAGGTTGACAATCTGAGTTTAAGAAGTAGGCTAAGCTGCAGACTGTGACTTTGACGAGGCTTCGGTGGGTTATGGTGATGGTTGAATCTCCTCCAGCTCCTTAATTGGGCTTTCTGTCCCAAGAATTGGCTTTTCGACTTCAGGGGCTTGACTATCTGAAGGCGGGAGAACATTCGCTACAGTCACCTCAATCGTGCTGTTCTCTTTTCTGATATGCTCCAATTTTTCTCTGAGCTTGTGTTGCCGAGCCTCCTCCGCCTTGACCTTTTCAGAGAGGAACTTAAAGAATTTCATCGAAGAGTCGGTAAACTCCTTCGTGGTTTGCGTTTCGATCATTGCTTTGATCATGACCGATTTGAGGAACTCTATTTCCATGTACCAAGTAATTTCAACCCCTGTATAAGTCTAAATGGTACCTCCAGCAGGAGTATTTTCATACTTTGTTCGGGTGTGTAGTCGGAAGCTGTCAGTGTAAGGCGCTCCTTTGTTCTGCACGAGCGTATCAAAGAGGAACTTGTCCTTGGAAATCAAGTGAAGAGTGAAGGATTCGTGCGAGTCACAGAACTTAGGCATGAACGGTATTGAAGTTTTCGGGAGAGGGTGGCTGCTGACTACCCTGCGTGTAAAATGCACGGGAGTATTCTCCTTGATGTTATCTACATCAATGACTCAGTACCCTCGGTGAGATAGTCTTTGATGGGTGGTATCCACTTCTCATATTTAATGTC
>Ga0075152_10003631_pt1 | contig 10721 bp, 5 predicted proteins | sample JI61114C2DNA_FD_70964 | JGI IMG/M metagenome (GOLD analysis project Ga0075152, IMG submission 70964) | Wastewater effluent complex algal communities from Wisconsin, to seasonally profile nutrient transformation and Carbon sequestration -... | ecosystem: Engineered > WWTP > Effluent > Algae...
CAGGCCGTGGCCGTCATGGGGTGTACTCCTTGGTGATGGTCTCCGCGTGCTGCGGCCTGAAGCGCAGAGCGCCGGTCGCCTTGCGCACGCAATCGTCCACGGCGGGGCTGTCGCTCACCGATGGGTTCACCGCGGCGAAGGCGTCGCCCCCCTGGACGGTCGTGAAGTCGACGATGAGGAGGCCGTCGGCGAGCGTCGAGCAGCGGCGCAGCGCCGGGGTCGCGGCTTCGAGCACGTCCTGCATGGCGGGCGCGGGCGCAGGGTAGGGCTGCATGGAGGGCTGCGACGGGACCGCGTTCGGGAGGGCCGTCGGTCTGCCTGGCGGGTCGACGCTGGCGGCGAGCGTCGGGTGGCCCGTCCGTTCCACCGCGGGGCGCTGCATGTCCCACCATGCCAAGGCGAGCACCGCCAGGGCGCCCGCGGCGGCCCATGCGAGCCGAACCTTGCTGCGCGACGTCCCGGTCGGGGAAACCGTCGGCGCCGAGACTACCGGCTCGGCCAGCGCGACCAGGGGGGCAGGCTCGGAGCTCGCGTCGGGGATCGGGTGTTGCGTCCAGTCCGCTGGGGCCTGCGGCCCAGTCGGCACCAGGCGAAGCGCAGGACGCCCGGTGGGCAGCGCCACGACCACGGCGCGCGCGAGGGCCTCCTCCTCGCTCTCGAGCACGTCCTGCAAGGTCTGGGCGAATTGAGCCGCGCTCGGGCGCCGCTGCGGATCGACACGGAGCGCACTCATGATCGCCGACGCGAGGTCCTCCGGGCATGCACTCGCAAACGCCAGCGGCGAGGTCGGCGGGTCGGCGCCCTTCGTCGGAACCTTCCCCGTCAGCAAGCGAAACAGCAGGTGGCCCATCGAGTAAACGTCGCTCTTGTCGCTCCACCCCTTGCCGGCGCGGACCTCGGGGGCTGACCAGGCGAGGGCACCGATGCCGCCGTCCGGGATCGACACCCTGGCCTCCGGCGGCGTCAGGTACCGCCGCTCGCCCGCGGGCACGTCGTAGAAAGTCTCAACAAGCTCGCTGCACCCGAAGTCGATCAGCGTCACCGCCCCGCGCTCGTCGATGAGCACGTTGCTCGCGTTGATATCGCGGTGCAGGACACCTCGCGCGTGCACCACGGCCAGCACTTCTGCGAGCTTCACCCCAACCGCGGCCACCTCGGCGGGCTTGAGACGAGGCGGCGAGCAAATGCGCGACGCGGGCCTGCCCGGCGCGTGTGCCATGGCGATGTACGGCCGCTCGGCCTCCGGCGCGTAGTCGTAGAAGCGCGGCAACGACGGATGATCGAAGGTGTTGAGGATCTTCGCTTCACGCGCGAAGCGAAGGGCGTCCTCGGGCGCGCTGGCTCGGAGGAACTTGAGGACGACGTCGTGGCCGACGGCCCGGTGCACTGCCAGGTAGGCGTCGGCCTTCGCCCCGGTGCCGGCGAGCCCGATCAGCTCATAGCGGCCGTCGATGCGGGCCGAGGGCGTGCCGCGCTCCGGGTGGGCCGCGCGAACCGCCTCGAGCGCACGGCCCAGCTCGGCCGCCGATTGCGTGCGGTCCTCGGGCTCGAGCGCCAGCGCGGCGGCCAGCACGAGCTCGAGGTCGTCCGGCGCGTCACAGCCAGGATGAGCCTCGCGCAGCGGGAGCAGCGGCTCCTCGGGCAGCTTGCCGGTGAGCAGCTGGTACAGCGTGGCGCCGAGTCCGAACACGTCGAAGCTCGGGTTCGGCGCGACGAGCCCGGCCTCGAGGGGTAGGTAGCCTGGTGTGCCGAGCGCCTTGCCGATATCGGTGGGCCGCCGCGGCACCGCCCCGGTGGGTATGCGATAGTTTTCGTTGATCCGTACGATCCCGAAGTCGATCAGCTTCACGCGCCCATCCGCGTCGAGCATGATGTTCGCGGGCTTCACGTCGCGGTGGACCAGTCCGTGCCGGTGCACGACATCGAGGGCGCCAGTGATCTGGGTCCCGATCTCGATGACCTGCCGCCAGGGCAGCGGCCCGGATCGGGTGAGGTGCTCGCAGAGGTCAGGGCCCTCGATCAGCTCGAGGACGGTGTAGGGTTCGTCCCCCTCGCTGCCGTGGGCCAGGACGCGGACGATCGCGGGATGATCCATGCTGGCAAGGACCTCGGACTCCTGGGCGAAGCGCCGCTGGAGGTCCGCGTCCCGCGAGCGCAGCAGCTTGACCGCCACGAGGCGGTGGAGCTGCCGGTCGCGCGCCCGCACGACCACAGCCCCGCCGCCGACGCCGATGCCGTCCAGGAGGTCAAAGCGACCCCCTAGACACCTTTTCGGCCCATCGCCTTTCCGGTCCTTGTCGTCCATGAGCCTCTGCGGTCTATAAGGAGAGGGTCGAACCAGAAAGCAACCCTGAAGATTGGGTCAGTGCTCATGCATGTAGCCGGCGCTCAGATGAGGTCACCACACCCCAAGGCGATTCCCGGACGCGCTGACCCGTCGCCCAACGATTCGATCGGTCTGACGAGGTTCAGGCCGCAGAGATCTTCCCTCCACGCTTGACGACCCCCGCCGCACTCCACTAAGGTGCGGGTCGCAATGGCTTCGACCCCATCGTGGCTGTTTGTCGCTTGCATGGCCCTTGCGACAGCTGCGACGCCGGGCTGTGGGCTCGATACTTTTGGTGCCAGCGCCGGCCCCGGGACGACCGCCAACTCCACCCTCACCACCGCCGGCGGCGGCAACACCGCCGAGGCCACGACCGGCGACGCCTCGACCGCTGGCATCGACCCCGCGACCACCAGCGTCGACCCGTCGACCACCAGCGTCGACCCCGCGACCACCACTGGCGTCGACCCGTCGACCACCACCGGCGTCGCGTCCTCGACCACCATCGAAGACGACATGACCGGTGTGACGACAACAAACGGGACTACCGGCGAGCCACCGCCCTCAAAGGACCCCCAGCCGGTCGCAGGCCTTTACGAGGCCTGTCTCGACAACACCCCCTGCGACATCTCGACCGACGGCTGCTTTACGCTGACCGACGCTAACATGAACGTCACCGACGGTTACTGCGCGCTGTTCTGCAACTCGGTCGTCGACTGCGGGACCAAGCCGAAATGCCCGGCCGTCCAGGAGTGTCTCAGCATCACCGTGGACCTGAAAGTGTGCGCCCTCAAGTGTACGGCGGCCAACGACTGCCCGATCGGCATGGACTGTATCAATATCGCCTTGCCGATGGGCCAAGCCGGCAACTTCTGTTTCTGACGCCGCCGTCGATCTCGCCAGCGAGAAAGCCCGCGTGCGCGTGCCGCCCGCCCGGAGCCGTCGTAGACAACAATCACCGCCAGGTGGCCCGCCTCCACGAGGCGGGGCCTGCGGATCGATCTGAAGCGCTTGTCGGGGGAGTCACCCGTGGCTTATTATGGTCGGGTGATCCGGCCTGCGCTCTCCATCCTGCTCGCATTCTTCTGCTCCGTTCAGGTCCCGGCGTTCGCACAGGCCAGTCTCGTGGCCCCACCGCAGGACGTGGATGCCCGCGCCGAGGCGCTTTTCGCCGCGGACAAGCCGCTTGAGGCGGCCCAGTTGTTCGAGCAGGCGCTGAACGGCTTGCCCGAGCGCCCGGACACCCGCAGCCAGCGCAACTCGTGGGCCACCGGGGCCGTCAACGCGTACAAGCACGCCTTCGAGCTCGATACGACGCAGTGTGCAACGATCCACGCCGGTCTGGCCCTCGCCGACGCCTATCTCGCAGACCTGGTATGGGTCTACGACGAACAGGCAAAGAACACCGAGGACTACAGTGGCATGCGGAGGCTGAGAGACGCGCTAGACCAGGTGCGGGCTCAGAAAAACTGTCCCGCTCAGGTGTACACGCCAGGGCCACGGGCTGGACGCGAGGAGCCGGCAGTGGGATCCCGGGTGTCGGAGTCGGATCGGACCGAGCCGGTCAAGACGAGGCAGCATGGACCGGGGCTCGCTGTCGGCGTGGGCGTGTCCGCGGCGCTCACACTTGGTATGGCGATCGGCACCGGCGTCCTGTATTCGCAGTTGCGGAAGGACGACGGACGTTATTATAACCGAATCCAGGAGGCCGCGGTGGCGACGGGCGTCCCCAGCACAGACAAAGGGGTTGATATGTGCGAGATGACCGGCGGACGCCCTGCCTTGGCCACGGCGTGCCAGCAATGGGATTCTCGGCACAAAGCATTTATCGCCACGGCCGTGATCACCGGGGTATTCGCGGCCAGCACGGCCGTCCTCACCGGCCTGCTGATCCGCCAGCGCCGCCAGTCTGGATCGACCGCGGCTCTGCTACGCCGGCATCAGGCCCAGTTCGGTGCCACGCCCCTCCTGGGCGGCGGTGCTTCCCTCATCGGGGGTTTCCGCTTTTAGTTGCGCGCGGCAGGGTGATGTCCTTTTGGACATAGTCGGTATCGCCAGCGACACCCTTCCGAAATACCGCCTTCGCAAGCTCTTTCTCGATGCAATTGGCGACGGTGGAGCCGACCTTCAGCTTCGGCACGCGCACCGTGCCGACACCGGTGTCTGCTGCGATCGTGACGGTAACGATCATAGATGGCACTGCATCGGTAAAGCACCCTCGCAAGCCCGCGCTGTTGCTGAATTTCTGCAACCCTCTCGCGGCACGCTCAGAAAAGCTCAATACGGGTGCCGGAGCCGCAGGCGGGGGCTGGGGCGTCGGGGGCGCAGAGTCGGGCGCGGGTGTCGGGGCTGCAGGCGGGGGCTGGGGCGCCGGAGGCACGGAGTCTGAGGCGGGTGTTGGAGGCGCGGGCTCAGGAATCGGCGTCGGAGGCGCGGGCTCGGGCTCGGGGAGCAGTGTTGGCGGGATAGGCGCGGGCGCGGGCTGGGGCACCAGGGCGGCTGGCACGTCGGGTAGCGAGGATTCGAGGGGGGGCACCGTCTGCGTTACCTGAGCCCCTGTCCCTCGAAACAGTATCATCGCCACCATTGTGATTGCTGGCACTCCGAACCCTACGAGCAGCGGTACAACCCACCGTGACCCCTGCCGCATGGCGGCGGGCTTCTTCGCCGCAGATCTGGCTCGCCCTTGTGGCACTCCAGCCGCGGTCCGCATCGTCTCGGCGCGGCCTGCCGCCGGCCGGGGGCCCGGGGTGGCAGGGTTCGGCGCTGCGAATAGGACAGTTTCATTCGTATCCCCCACTTCCTCGGGGCCCAGCGCGGCGAGGCGGTGCGGGGTGCGCTGCGCCGAACGCTGGCCACCCTTCACCATTCTGGCCGCGACACCGGAGGTCGCGGCCGTGGCGGTGCCGGCGGCGAGTTTGCCGGTGACGGCGCGGACGCTGCCGTCGGCCGGTATGCTGGCAAGCGCAACCGCGAACGCCTGGATCGAGGGGTAGCGGTCGGTCAGCGACCTGGCCATCGCCTGGCGGACGATCGGCTCGAGGGCCTCGGGGATGCCTGCCTGAGGGGCAAGGCTGCGCATCAGCGCCGGGTCGTTCTCGGTGATGGCGCGCCAAATCTGGCCCGGGTTGTTGCCGTTGAATGGCAACTGGCCGGTGAGCAGTTCATACAAGATCACACCGGTGGCCCATACGTCGGCCCGATGGTCGACCTCCTCGCCGCAGATCTGCTCATACGCCATGTACGAATAGGTGCCGATCACCGAGTTGGTGACGGTGAGGCGCCCAGCTTCGGGCGTTGTCAACTTGGCGATGCCGAAGTCGAGCACCTTGATGAAGTGGGCATCGCCGCCACGGCTACAGAGAAAGCAGTTCTCCAGCTTCATGTCGCGGTGGACGATGCCCTCCGCGTGGGCGGCCGCGAGAGCTCGGCAGATCTGGAGGATGATCCGCTGGGCGCGGGGCCATGGCATCGGGCCATCGCGGTCCAGCGTGCTATCGAGGGTCTCGCCCCGCAGCAACTCCATGGCGATATAGCCGAGGCCGTCCTGAGTCGTCCCGGTGTCGAATATTTCGACCACGTTCGGGTGCTTCACACGCGCCGCCACCTGGGCCTCGCGTGCGAAGCGGGCCACGGCATTCTCATTGCGGGTGTACTCCGGCAAAAGCACCTTGACCGCACACCGCCGGCCCAGGCGGGTCGCCTCGGCCTCGTAGACCACGCCCATACCGCCGAGGCCGATGACCCGGAGGATCTGGTAGCGATCGTCGATGATCTGGCCGATCAGCGGGTCACTGGGGGGAGGAGCCGACACGGACGTATGCTAACGCAGATATCCCGGGCAATGCCAGATCCTGCACCGCGGGTCCAAGAGGGCGCCAGCAGGGTTTGTCGTGCATCTACACGGCCGCTTCGCGGCTGCCGGCACCACTGCCGCCCCGGTATGACGCGCGAGGCACCGGTGTACCGGGGGAGATCTCCTCCTCGCTCCCCCCGACGGGTCGACCGGCGGTGAGACCTCCTGGTGACCTCAAGGTTGCGCCGTTGCCCGGCCTCCATTGTTCTCTCACCAGGGGACCTGCCCGTGGCTTCTCGTGTCCACCCACGCCTGTTGAGGTCACTCTGAACATGTTATCTTTTGCGCTCGGAGGCTTGATCATCACTCGCTCGCCCCCCATCGTCCTCCTCTCCCTAATCGTCCCCGCGTGCGGGCTGAATACCTATGGTGCTGACGACGGTGCCGCTGTGACCGTGTCGACGGGGAACGGCTCGATCACACAGGTGACACAGACGGCGAGCATATCAGAGACCGCAACCGTACCGACGAGTGATGGCTCGACGACGCAGGGGACGCAAGCGCAAAGCATGTCGGACGTGGACCCGGACACGGGCTCGGTCGCCTCGATGGCCGGCAGTAGCTCGACTGGCCTCGTCACCGCGACTGAAGCCGGGACCACCGACTCGGGTCCAGTCTGCGGCAACGGCCAGATCGAGGCTGGCGAGGTGTGCGACGACGGCAACACGGAGGGCGGCGACGAGTGCAGCGCGGACTGCAGCGCGGTCACCTGCGGTGATGCTGGTAAGGTCGATCTCCCTTACATCTGGATCGCCAATAGCCAGCAGAACACGATCAGTAAGATCGACACCCAGACGCTGGTCGAGAAGGGTCGCTACTTCGTTCGCCCCGATGGCGGTGGAAGCCCCTCGCGCACCTCGGTCAACCTCTCCGGCGATGTCGTCACCGCCAGTCGCAACGGCGGCTTCACCAAGTTCTACGCCCAGATCGAGGACTGCAAGGAGTCCAACGGCATCCCCGGCATCCAGACCTCCGTCGGCGCCGACGTGCTGCCGTGGAATCAGGAGGAGTGCCGCGCCTGGCACACCCCGATGGTCTATGCCAGCCAGCGACCGGTCGCGTGGACGCAGGGCACCTTCAACAACGCCGCCTGCACCTACGAGAACCAGAAGGTCTGGACCTCAGGCAACAACATGCAGAACGGTACGGTCGACGTCCTGCTCGTCAACGGCGATACCGGCGCGATCGAGTCCAATGTCAAGGTCAGCGGCATCAATGCCGACTTCTACGGCATCTACGGCGCCGCGGTCGACAAGGACGGAAACTTCTGGGGCTCCCAGCTGAGCCAGGGTTACCTCGTCAACGTCAACCGCGAGACCCTCCAGTACAAGACCTGGCCGATGGCTGCACCCGGCTACGGCATGACCGTCGACTCGAAGGGCTACGTCTGGACCTGCTCCAGTACCGTCGCCCGCTTCGACCCCATGACCGAGCAGTGGCAGACCAACAACGTCGGCGGCAGCGGTGGCTGCATGGAAGACGGCAAGGGCACGCTCTACATGAGCGGCGGAAACAACAACATCGTCGCGGTCGACACCGAGACCCTGCAGGTCAAGGCCCAGTACCCGGTCCCGCTATATGTGCACGGCATTAGCATCGACTTCAACGGCTACGTCTGGGGCGTGACGATGGGCAGCGAGGCCTACCGCCTCGACATCAACCAGGGCGGCACGTTTCAGACCGTCTCCGGCCTGGTCGGCGCCTACACTTACAGCGACATGACGGGCTTCGCGCTCAGCAACGTCTCGCAGTGAGGTGATGGCAGGACCGGCGAGGTGCGGGCCAACGAGTGAAAGCTGCAGGCAGGCGGCGGTGATCCCTCGGTCATCGGGCCAGGGCCCTTTGACGTCGCGCCGTCCGTGTCCGCGCTCTGGGTCGCTCCGGCAGGCGTTGGGAGCGGCTGGAATCGGCGAAGCGGCGGCACGGCCACCGCAACGATGTGGAAGTCGATCGAGACCGCCAGTGCAGCGGCCGCAACGATCACCATGACCGAGCCGCGCGTCTGGGCGGCGCGGGAGCCTCCGCCAGCTCCGGCGACCCGTCCGAGAAGATGATGATCGGCGCCAGTCTGTCCGCACGCCGGCACGACCCCTGAGGTGGCGGCGCCGCTCCCGCTCCCGCTCAAATCTGATCAGCAGCGTTCAGCCTTGAGACCCGAAGCGAGGCTTATCAGGCGCTCCACCGCGCCCACCAGGCTGGGATCGTCCTCTCCGATCCCCTCGTTCTGAAACAGCCTGATGATACGCACGACGTACTGAATCGCTTGGGGAGCGTGGTCGCAGAGTTCATGCACCATTGACAGTAATAACATCGCTATGCATTGATTCTCGATGTGCCCGAGAGCCTGTTGAATCAGAAGCGCCCTTTCATACGCAACGATCGCCACATCATAGCGCTTGAAATCCGCGCAACGAAGACCTATCGTCAGGATTTTCTTTGCGCGTGCGGCGTCTGGCGCGAGTGATCGTTCGACCGCCAGAGCCCGCTCGAGACAGAGCACGTCGCTGTCGAGCTCGCCCATACTCTTGTAGCAATCTGAGAGTTGTAACAGAATGTCGAACTGCTCGGTTGCCCGCTCAAGACGTTCCTCGAGCAGCAGCGCGTGCCTATAGCAGGCAGTGGCCTCTGAGAACCGCTCCTGAATCTTGTAGCACGCGGCGAGGTTGCGAAGGTGCCCCCCCTCCGCGAAGTACCCCACCCGCCGATCGAGCGCCAGCGCTCTCTGGTGATACTCGATTGCCCTGTCAATATCACCAGCATGACGGAAGCAAAGTCCCAGATTTCCGAGATGGCTAGCGATCCCCCAGGTACGGCCGAGCGTCTCGTCGAGCGCTAGGGCGCGCTGAAAGTACAGGTGTGCCTTCGCGTAGTCCGAACGAGAAAGATAGCACATTCCGAGGTTGCCGAGGTCATTTGCTAGGGTTTCTAGGTTTTCGCATTGTTCGTTGATGACAAGCGCTCGCAGCAGTAGATCGATCGCGCGGTCCGTCTCTCCCAGATCCATGTGGCACACCCCGAGATTTCCCATGATCATCGCCTTGACATGGGGGGCGTCGATGATTCTTTCAATAATCAGAGCACGATCGAGCAAGGAGATCGCCGCGTGGATCTCTCCGAGCAGTCGGCGACAATTGCCCAGCCCGATGAGCGTCGTCGCCTGACTGCCAAGATTCTCCTGAGCTTCGAACATCAGGAGCGCACGGGAAAAGGAAGCGACCGCCGCTGAGATCTGGCCTGTCATCGTCCAGCAAACCGCCAGGTTCAAATGGCAGCTTGCGGCCGTGGTTGAATCGTTCGGACAACTCTGAAGCAATCGTTGGGTCAACCCGACGACATCTGCCAGCCTCCCTACCCGACGTAGGTGTTCGACTAGCGGTTCATACAATGCTGTAGCGTGCTCGCATTCCGCACAGTCGATCAGCCTTGTAACCGCTTGTATGACTTCAGCCACGCCGCGGTCCAACTCGCGGTAGAGCGTGGGGCTCGCGGTCCGCATCAGATGCGCTTCCACCCATGCGAGGTGTGCAGCCGCCTGTTCCGCGTACCCTTCCTGGGCGGATGCAAACATTCTTATGATATCGTGAACGCCCCACGGGGCCTCCGCCCCCACGTGGTATTCGACCAGGCTTTGGACCGCTAATCCGTCGAGGATCGACGACAGTCTGCCGACCCCCGCTATGGCCTCGACGATGCTAACCTGCGTCCGCCGGGCACAGACCGCGAGTGCTTGCAAGACCCGCCGACTATGTTCGCCTAGAGCGTCCCAAGATGCCTGGAAGGTGGCCACCACGCCGGGATGGCTACCGCGGTACCGCTCTAGCACCCCAAGGGGATGCTGTCTGAGCTCGACTAGGGCGGCTTCGGCTGACAGGCTCGGCCGGCGAATGAGAAAGGAAGCAACCAGCCTGACTCCGAGCGGTAGGCAACCGACAAAATCCACGAGAGCGTACAGGCTCTCGCGGGAGACGGATCGAAGACGTTCACATCGCCGGCGAAGAAATTCAAGCCCCTCGGCGACGCTCCATGTATCTAGTATGATTTGTGTTGCATTCGGTAATTCATCCTTGAGGTCCAAAGCGCGAGAGGTCACCAGAGTCTGGCATATTGCACCACCCAGCAGTGGCATATATTTTCCCCACTCTTCACGAGGATCAAGGTCATCGACGACGATCAGGCATCGATGCCCACGCATCTCACGCATAAGTAGCGACTCTGCCTCTTGGGGGGTGGGCCCCCGAAGTTCCGACCACCCATAGCGCCGGCAAAGGCGAGTGATCTCGACGGTTACGTTGCCGCCGTCGAGCCACGCGATACCGTCGGGGAAACAGCTCGGTCCACGCCCAGCGACGAATTGTTGTACAAGGACCGATTTGCCGACGCCGCCGATTCCGACGACGAGTACACAAACATTCGCTTGCTCGAGGAGGTGACGCTCCAGGTCGATCAGGATCTCTGCGCGACCTACGAAGTCCTTCATATGGATTGCGGGAGCTGCCCCGGGGCCCTCGAAGAAAGCCTTGGCAGGTGGCAAGCATGCGG
>Ga0075152_10003633_pt1 | contig 10716 bp, 8 predicted proteins | sample JI61114C2DNA_FD_70964 | JGI IMG/M metagenome (GOLD analysis project Ga0075152, IMG submission 70964) | Wastewater effluent complex algal communities from Wisconsin, to seasonally profile nutrient transformation and Carbon sequestration -... | ecosystem: Engineered > WWTP > Effluent > Algae...
AGCGCCGCTGCTGGGCCGGGGTCGCGTACTTGTGCAGGATCTCCATGTTGCCGGCGTCGGGCGCCTGACAGTTGAAGAGGTAGTGGCCGAAGGGGCACTGGCCGAGCAGCTCGCTGACGAGGCCGTGCTCTTGCAACGACAGGCCGAGGCCGCCGAGCTCCTTCGCCATCTGCGGCAACCACAGGCCGGCGGCGCGGACCTCGGCGCGCAGGGCCTGCAGCCGCGGCTCGGCGGCGGCGAAGCCGAGCGCGAGCAGCTCGGCCTCGACGGGGTAGACCCTGGTGGCCATGAAGTGGCGGACGCGGTCGAGCAGCGCGGCGGTGGGGGCGGGGATCGAGAAGTCCATCGTTGGCTCGTCGGGTGGTCTAGCGCAGGGTGATCTCGGCGCGCGCGCGCAGGTGCGGGAGCGCGTTGAACATGGTCAGCGAGGGCGGGCCGCCGCGCGCCTGGAGCTCGGTGATCGCGCTGTTGCGGACGACGAAGCTGGCCTGCAGGGCGGCCCAGGGGTCGAGGTCGAGGCTCATGCGCAGGCCGACGCCGCAGGGCCCCGCGGAGGTGACGACCAGGATCGTGCGGCCGCGGTCGGCGAGCAGCGGCTCGAGGCCGCGCTGGACGCGGGCCTGAAACGCGGCGCTGGTCTCGAGGTCGGGGCTCTGGGCCCGCTCGTCGTGCCAGTGTCGCATCATCCGTTGGAACACGCCCTCGAAGGCGCGGCGATGTTCGCGGCTGCCCGGCGGGTGTTCGAGGATGTTCCGGGTGTGCGCGGCGAGCTCGGGGTCCTCGGCGCCGAGGCGCTGCAGGTGGCCCTGCACGAGCTCGAGGGCGGGGTACTCGTCGAACTCGGGGCGCAGCTCGGCGTCGGGGAATTCGGCGCCGCGGGCCCGCGCGGCGGCGACGAGGAGGCTGGCGGTGTCGCGCTGGCGTCGTCGCGGGCCGCTGACGATCAGGTCCGGCGGATCGATCATGTCGGCGAGGTGCTCGCCGAGGCGCTGGGCCTGGAGGATGCCGAGCGGTGAGAGGACGTCGTAGTCGGCGGCCCCGAGCGAGGCCTGACCGTGGCGGATCAGCAGGAGCGTGGTCACGCCCGGTCGAGCTTGGCGGCTGGCGCCCTGGGGGTCAACCGGGGCGCGTGGGGCTCACTCGCTCTCGTCGGCGTCGGGGCTGCAGTCGGCGACGCCGAGGGCGGTCTGGTAGGCGCAGATGGCGTCGACGAGGCGGTCGCTGAGGGCGTGGGTGGCCTCGAGGTCGTCGCCGGCGCGCACGAGGTCGGGGTAGGCCCCCCACTCGCCGAGGAAGGTAGCGATCGGGGTCGCGGGCACGCGGGCGGCCAGGCCGGGGGCGACCAGGAGGGCGTAGGTGTGGCCCTCGACGGCGCTCTTGTAGCCGGCCGGGACGGCGAGGTCCTCGTCGGCGATCGCGGAGTAGGCGCGGGTGCGCTTGGCGAAGGCGATGTCGAGTTCTGTGAGGATCGCGTCGGGGTCGATCGCCGCGGGGTCGCCGGCGAGGATGGCCTCGATCTGGGCGATGCCGGGGGTGTTGCGCCCGTCGAGGCGGTCCTTGATCACGCCGAAGAGCTCGAGGGCCTTGCGCGCGGCGATCGGGTCGGCGTTGCCGCGGGCGTCGCCGGCGAGCGCGATCACCACGCGGTGGGCGGCGCGAAACAGCGACTTCTCGACGATCTGCTTGGCCGGGGGGACGCGCCAGTCGTCGAGGGCGGTCGCCGGGGGCTCGCCGCTGAGGCCGTCGTGGCCGGCCTGGAGGGCGGCGTCGACGTCGGCGGCGATGGTCTCGTCGAGCGTGTGCCAGCCGACCGCGTCGCCGGCGACGGCGAGCGAGCGCAGCGCGCCGGTCCACACGCAGTGGGCCTCGTCCCAGGCGGCGTACTTGTCCTCGACGCCGCCCTCGACGTCGGCGAGCTGGTCGCGCATGTGGCGGGCGAGGGCGCTGTGCAGGCGGGCCTCGGCGGCGACGAGCTCGACGGGGCTGGCGGCGGTGAGGGAGGCGACGATCGCTGGGTCGTCGAGGCGCTCGGCCTCGGTCTTGAAGCCCTGGACGAAGGTCTGGAGGTCGGTGCCGACGTAGGCCGCGCTCGCGGCCGCCGCGTCGCCGCTGGCGATCGCCTGCGTGAGCTCGGCGGCGTGAGTCATCGCGCTGACACACAGGGCGCTGGCGCTGGCGCCGAGCTCACGGTCGTTGAGGTCGGCCGGCTCGCCGGTGGTGTCGCCGGTGGTCGGATCGGTGGCGGCTGCGCTGGTGGTCGGCTCGGCGGTGGCGCCCTCGGTGTCGGCGGCGTTGTCGGCGGTGCAGGCGGGCAGGAGGGTCAGGAGGAGGGGGACGATCGTGGGTCGCATGGGCAAAGGCTCCTGGCGCCGGATGGCGCGAGAACTGAAAGATAATGAAAGCCGTTTTCAATTGCAAGCCCGAAGAATCTGCGCGGCGGCGGGCTTGACCCCCATAAAACCCGGTGATAGACAGGTGGAGAGCAATGAAAGTCATTATCAAAATGGCCATGGCGCTCGGCCTGGCCCTGCCGGTCGGCTGCATCGGCTACGGCGAGCAGGGCGTGGACCCCTTCGAGGGCGAGGGGCTGCCGGAGGCGGTCGAGCTGTGCGAGGGCTGCATGGCGGACCAGCCGCTGCGCGGCGAGCTGATGTTGTTCGTGAACGCGAAGCTCAGCGGCGTCGACTCGAACTTCACGTCGAACTATCCGCTCGACAACGAGGGGCGCTTCGTCGGCAACGCGATGTACGTCTACGACCCGACGGCGGAGTGCGCGGACGGGGGCTCGGGTTGTCGGCTGGCGCGGCTGGGCAACCTGTGGCTGGGCGACGCGATGGGTCCGCTGTCGCTGGACGACCAGTCGCTGCAGCGGTTTTCGGTGCGCGACCTGGCGTGGCATCCGGAGCGCGGGCTGTGGGGGCTGAGCTACGACCCGCTCAACGACGAGTGGGGGCTGACGGCGCTGACGGTGCCGAGCTGGGGCCGCGGGGACAACCGGGTCGAGGCCGTGCGCTACGCGTTTCGTTACGGGCCGGTCGACGACGCGGCGACGGACGACTGTTACTGGCGGCAGAGCCTGACGGGGCTGGCCTTCGTCGGCGACGAGCTGTGGGTGGGCTCGGCGGGCAAGCCGGGCAACGGCCTCGACGCGCGCGGCGCGATCTTCCGCATCGACCCCGAGTTCGTCGGTAGCCCCGCGCACTGCGTGCTGCCGGCCGATGTCACCCAGGACCCGTCTTACTACGCGTGCAGCAAGATCTGCAGCGTGTGGACGACCTTCGACGAGAAGCTCGGCGTCGCCGGCGACATGGTCGAGGGCCGCGACGAGGGCATGCTCGCGCTGGTCCGCGGCGAGGACCCGGCGGTGCTGCCGACCGGGCAGAACGCGCTCTACGCCGTCGCTCTGGACGGGGCCGATCGGCCGCCGACGGCCTATGGCCCGTACATCGCGGATCTGCCGGTCGGCCTCGATGTCGAGGGCCTCGCGCGGATCAAGGGCGAGCTCTACGGCATCAACACCGCGGGCACGGTGTTCCACATCGTCGAGCCGCCGCCCGGTGAGAGCGGCGGCTGGACGGTCGAGGTCCATGACGAGCTCGGGCCGCTGTTCACCGCGCCCGAGCTCAGCGTCCGGATCCGCGGGGCGACCCGGGTCGTGATCGAGTGAGCATGCTGGTCTCGTCGCACGCGGCGCTGCTGGTGGCGCTCGCGGTCGCCGACCCGCGCGCCTACGCCGGGCCCGAGGGCGTGCCGGTGCGCGCGCCCGCGGGCAGCTGGCCGGCCAGCGCCGGGCCGCCGCCCGGCCAGGGGGCGCGCGGGTCGGCTGTCCCGGGGGACAGGTCGGTGGGGGCTGGCTCCGGGGACAGGTCGACTGGCTCTGGGGACAGGTCGGGCGCGGCGGTGAAGCCGGCGGGCGGGGCGGCGTCCGGGGCGGAGGCGACGCCGGCCGCCGAGGCGCCCGCGACCAGCGTGCCGGGGGGCGAGGCGGCCGGGCTCGCGCGGGAGGTGCGGTACATCGAGGTGACGACCAGCCTGCTGGGTCGCAGCACGCGGCTCGACGTGCATCGGCACGCGGGCGGGCGGGCCATTGTCAGCACGAAGAAGGCGGTGGAGCAGGGTGCAGGCTCGGTGGCGGAGATGCTGGACAAGGTCCCGGGGGTGCGGGCGGTGGAGGGCAACTCGGGGCTGTCGACGTCCTCCACGAAGTTGAACGTGGCGGTGCGCGGGGCCAACCCGCGGCTGTCGGAGCAGGCGACGGTGCTGCTCGACGAGGTCCCGATCGCGCCGGCGCCCTACGGTAATCCTTCGCTGAGCCTGTTCCCGCTGTCACTGTTCCAGATCGCCAGCATCGACGCGGTGCGCGGCGGGGCCTCGGTGCGCTTCGGGCCGTGGACCTCGGGCGGGGTGTTTAATTTGGTCTCGCACCCGATCCCCGAGAACCCGACGATCTCGGTGACGGCGCAGAGCGATCATTTTGGTGACGCCGGGGCGGCGGCGTCGTACGGCGGGACCCACAAGAAGCTCGGGATGTACTTCGAGTACGCGCCGCGCTTCGGCAAGACGTATCGCGAGCACAGCGAGTTTCAGAGCCACGGCGGGATCATCAAGTTCGCGTATCCGATCACGCCGCGGCTGAAGATCGAGTCGAACACCCACCTGTTCTGGGAGCGGACCAACCTGCCGGGCGGGCTCAAGACCAGCGAGTACGAGGTCGACCGCTTCCAGAGCGTGCGCCCCTTCGACCGCTTCCACGGCCACCGCGAGGGCAGCAACCTCAAGCTGCGCTGGAAGCCGAAGCCGAACCACGAGCTGCAGGTGATCGCGTTCTACAGCCACAGCGTGCGCAGCAGCGTGATGGCCTCGAACCTGGACCGCAACCTGGGGATGCCGGTCTCGCTGCTGACCAGCCAGCCGCGGGTCTTCGACGTCGTCGGCCTCGAGCCGCGCTACGCGCTGCGCGTCGATCACAAGAAGATGTTCCAGGACATCTCGATCGGCGTGCGGGGGATCTACGAGATGGCGCGGTTGCGCGAGTTCTGGAGCGAGCTGCCGGCCGGAGGTGGCCCGCCGGCGCGAGTCTCCGATGACACGAAGGCGTGCCCGAAGGGCCTGTCGGTCGCGCCGGAGTTGGCCGGACAGCGCTGCCTCGACGGCCGCACCGGCGGCTACTCGATCTACCTCGAGGACAAGTTGTACCTGCTGGACACCAAGCTGGTGATCACGGGCGGTCTGCGCGCGGAGATCATGCGCCAGGGTTTTTATGATCGGCTGTTCGAGCGCTCGGTGCCGCAGCCGCTGCAGGGCGGGCTGCTGCCGGGTCTCAACGTCTGGTATGGGGGCGACCGGGTCGCGGGCTTCATCGGCTACGGGCGATCCTTCGGCGCGCCGAGCTACTTCTCCGCGAGCGTCAACATGGTCAGCAGTCGGTATCGGCAGCCGGAGCTGGCGGACATGGTCGAGGGCGGGATCAAGCTGATGGAGCTCGGGGGCGTCTATGCGGATGTCACCGGCTGGTACAAGTACTTCCGCTTCCTGCGCGACGAGGGCGACAACTCGCTGGCGATCATCCCGGGCGCGCACGCCTACGGGGTCGAGGCCGAGGTCGAGTGGGAGCCCGGCGAGGTCTGGGAGCGCGCGGAGGGCCTCGAGCTCAAGCTCGGCTACGCGTACACCGGCAGCGCCGTGCTCAAGGACATCTACACCGGCAACCGCATGCCCTGGTACCCGGTCCACGAGGCCTGGGGCAGCGCGGCGTATCGCCTGCCCTTCGGGCTCAAATTCGGCACCTCGGCCGAGCACACGGGCGAGCAGTTCACGGACTACGGGAACATCCCCGAGTGGGCGACCGGCGAGCTCGGGACGATGCCGGCGTACACGCTGATGACGGCGTTCGCGGGCTTGCAGGCCCCGCTGCCGCAGGGCTGGCGGCTGGAGTTCACGGTCGGGGTCAAGAACCTGCTCAATCAGGTATGGTTCACCCGCACGGACGACCTGAACGGCGGGATCCTGGCGATGCGACCGCGGACATTCTATTTGAACATCGGCTTCGCCCACGAGTTCATCCGCGGTCGCGCGGGCGAGCAGGCGAGGCGACGTCCGGCGAAGGGGCCGGACCGCCGGCGTCAGACCGCGAGCGAGCGCCGTAACCAGCGCCTGATGCAGCGGATGTACGGCGCATGGATGTGAGTGTAAAAGGATCGACGATGAGCCTGCGGCGGCGACTGTTCAAATTGCATCGCGCGGTGGGCGTCGGGGTGGCGGCGGTGCTGGTGATCACGGCGCTGACCGGCACGCTGCTGGTGCTGCGGGACTATCTTCGGGCCGCGCCGCCGCCCTGCGCGGTGGCGACGGGGGAGCCGCTGGGCCTCGAGGCCCTGATGGCGCGCGCGGTCGCGGTGGGTCCCGACGAGCTGGTGACCGACATCAGCTTGCCGAGCGAGCCGGGCGGCCACTACCGGTTCTACTTCGACGACGACGCGGAGACCGTGGTCTACCTGGCGGGCGACGGCGCTGTGCTGGAGACGCGGGTGACGGCGAACGGGCTGACGCGTTGGCTGTTTCGGCTGCACACCGGGGAGATCGCGGGGTCGTCGGGCGAGACGGTGGTGTTCGCGTCGGGGCTGGGCCTGCTGGTGTTGACGATCACCGGGCTGTTGATGACGCTCGCGCGGCGCCGGAGCCCCCGGGCGCCCTAAAAGGAGAATGTATGCACCTCGTGTTACAGGAGCCGGAGATCGACGGCGTGTCGATGTTGATCGGGATCGACCAGGTGGTGGTCTCGCGGCGGACGGCGGCCGGCCAGGAGCTGCTGATCGCGGAGACCTCGGCCTACGGGCGCACGCTGTTCCTCGACGGGCTGGTGCAGTCGGCGGAGGCCGACGAGGCGCTCTACCACGAGCCGCTGGTCCACCCGGCGCTGGTGATCCACGGGGCGCCGCGGCGCGTGCTGGTCGGCGGCACCGGCGAGGGCGCGAGCCTGCGTGAGATCCTTCGCCACCCGAGCGTCGAGCACATCGTGACGGTCGACCTCGACCCCGAGGTGGTCGCGCTGTGCAAGGAGCACCTGCCGGGCTGGAGCGCGGGCAGCCTCGACGATCCGCGGGTCGAGCAGCGGGTCGAGGACATCCAGACCACGCTGGCGGCGGCGCGGCCCGGGGAGTACGACGCGATCTTCCTGGACATCACGGACCCGGTCGAGGACGGCCCCTCGGCGGCGCTGTTCTCGACCAGGTTCTTCGCGACCGTGGCGCGCGCGCTGGCCGACGACGGCATCGCGGTGCTGCAGTCGGGCGAGCTCGACCCGATCGACCTGCGCATGTCCCGGGCGATCCGCAGCACGCTGCAGGCGGTGTTCCCGTGGGTCGAGTTCGCGCACACCTACGTGCCCTCGTTCCACTGCCTGTGGGGCTTCGCGCTGGTTGCGAAGCGAGCCTTCGCGCGGGCGCCGGAGGACCTCGAGGCCCGCGTCGCGCGGCTCGGGCCGCTGCAGGTGTACACGCCGACGGCGCACCGGGCGATGCTCGAGCTGCCGCCGTACCTGCAGCGCCGCCTCGAGCAGCCGGGTCCGGTGATCACCGGCGACGGTGATCTGCTGTCCTATACGACAGGTTCTTGAGGACATGTCCCGATGGTCTGGTCGCGCACCAACCAGCTGATCGTGGCGGCGGCGGAGCGGCTCGGCGGGCGCGCCGAGGCGCTGGGCGAGCGGCACACGGACTACTTCGTGCGCCTGGTCCACGGTGAGCGCACGGCGATCGTCAGCAAGACCCGCTCGCCGTTCCTGACGCAGGTCGCGCAGACGCTGGCCAACAACAAGCATCTGAGCCGGGCGCTGCTGGCCGCGCGGGGGATCCCGACGGTGCCGGATCTACTGATCGACGAGGGCGACGATCCGCGCGGGCCGGCGGCGGCGGCGATGCTGGGGCGGTACGGGCGCCTGGTGGTCAAGCCGAACTGGGGGAACCGCGGGGTCGGGGTGACGACGGACGTGCGCTCGCTGAAGCTGCTGGCGCGGGCGCGGGCGCGGGCGCGGGCGCTGGACCTCGACGAGGAGGTCGTGGTCGAGCCCTACGTGGAGGGCACGAATTTGCGGATCTCGGTGATCGGCGGGCGCTTCGCGGCGGCGGCGGAGGTGCAGCGGCCGCTGTTGGTCCCCGGGCGGCGCGTGGACGAGCAGATCGCGGCGCTCAACGCCGACCCGCGGCGCGGCTCGTGGACGGCGCCGAGCCTGCGCGCGATGGACCAGCTCGAGCCCGAGGAGGACCTGCTGGCGCATCTGAAGCTGCACGGCCTGGGCCTCGCCGACGCGCCGCCGGAGGGTTTGGCGATCGAGATCACCGGTGAGGAGCTCGAGGTGATCGACCGCAGCGAGGCGGTGCACCCGGGCTGGGTAGCGATCGCGGAGCAGGCCTGCGGCTGGCTCGGGGTCGATGTCGGCGGGGTCGACCTGCGCGGGCCGATGGCGGCGTTCATGGCGGCGCCGGCGCTCGCGGCCGGGACGGCGTGCCTGCTCGAGGTCAATGTGCTGCCGGCGTTGCACCTGCACGCGCTGCCGACTCAGGGGGCGGCGCGGCCGGTGTTCGAGGCCTTCGTCGCGTATTGCCTGCAGCTCCCCGGGGCGCCGCCTGCCTGCGCGCAGGTCCGGGTCTGAGCGGGCTCAGCGGGCGCGAGCTTCGGCGAGTGAGCCGCGGTGCGAGGGTCGGGCTCGGCGGTGCGAGGGTCGGGCTCGGCGGTGCGAGGGGTCAGCGGGGCGCGGCGCGGCCCGGGGCGCGCTCGCGTGCGCGTGCCAGCGGGAGGAACTCGCCGGGCTCGTCGAGCACGCCGGGGAGGCGCGGCTCCTGGGGCTCGGTGGCGGGCTCGGTGGTGGGCTCCTGGGGCGCGGCGGCGGTCGCTTCGCTGGCCGCGGGGGCAGATCGCGCGGAGCTGGCCGCGGGGACATGTCGTGCGGAGCTGGCCGCGGGGACAGGTCGCGCGGAGCTGGCCGCGGGGACAGGTCGCGCGGAGCTGGCCGCGGGGACCGCTTCGGCGGGGCTGTCGGTCGGGACCGGCTCCTTCGCGGCGACGGCGACCGGCTGCGTGGTGTCTGGCGCATGGGACATGTCTGGAGAGACAGGCCCAGGCGCGAGGCGGAGCGGTCGTTTCGGGCCCGGGAGCGGCTCCAGCGGGTCGCCGCGGCCGCTCCAGCGGGTGATGGCGGCGACCAGGCGGTCGTCGCGGGTGGCGGCGAGGGAGCCGCGGAGCTGGGCGCGAGCGCGCGGGTCGTGGACGCCGAGGAGGGCGCCGACGACGAGCTCGGTGACGAGGTCGGCGGGGTCGCTGGCGGCGTGCTCGACGATCGCGGCCTCGACCTTGTCGCGGTTCATCTCGAGCGCGCCGAGGGCGGTGGCGGCGCGGACGGGCGGGCTCGGGTCGCGCAGGCCGAGCTCGAGGGTGTCCCAGTGGGCGCGGCGCAGGAGCATGCCGTGGGCGGTGGCGCGGACCAGCGGGTCGATCTCGCCGAGGCCGCTGAGGCGGCCGAGGAAGGCGTCGAAGCGCTGCGGGTCGAGGTTGGCGAGCCGGGCGCGGGCGGCCAGGGCGTAGTCGCCGAGCGAGCGGTAGACGAGGTCGTCGCCGTGCTCGACGGCGACGCTGCGGTCGCCGACGGCGGCCTCGATGAAGTCGAGGTCGAGGTGGCCGAGGTGGCAGCCGCCGGTCTTCGTGGTGGCGAGCCAGGTCCACACGTAGCCGCGCAGGGTCGGCGCGTCGGCCCGCAGGAGGCTGGCGACCTGGGCGGGGCCGAGGCTGGCGAGCAGCTTGCTGACCTTGTTGAACTCGCGCTCGCCGAGGCGGTCGATGACGCGGGCCGTGGCGACGGCGCCAAGGGGCCCGCGGACAGCGGCCGGGAGATCGCGCAGCACGGCGTCGGTCGGCAGGAACGCCGGGTCCACGATCTGGGTCGGCGCCGGCTCGGCGAGATCGAGCGAGCTCTCGAAGAAGCGGGCCATGTCCGACCAGTAGAACTCGCGCAGCGACTCACGGGCGCGATCGTGCTGGTGCAGCCCCACGCTCTCGAGCGGGTCGAGCGCGCAGCTGGCCGCGGGGTGGCGGGCGAGCAGGGGCTCTCGACGCGGACGCAGCGGTCGGGCGCCGGCGCGAGGCTCGGGCTTGCGGCTGGCCTCGGCGACAGCCGGCGCAGGGCTGGTGGCACGGGTCCTGGCGGAGCGGGCTTTGCCCGCGGGCGGGGCCGGCGTGGCGCTCGTGGCGGGGCGGGCTTTGCCTGCGGGCGTGGCGGGCGTGGCGTGGCGGGCTTTGCCCGCGGACGGGGCGGGCGTGGCGTTCGCGGCGGGGCGGGCTTTGCCCGCGGGCGTGGCCGGCGTGGTGCTCGTGGCGGCGAGCGGCTTCGCGGGGCTCCTGGAGGCCGCCCGGGGGCTCTGCGCGTTCTCGCGCGGCTTTGCGGCCTGGACCTCGGGGGCGAGGGCCGGGGCGATGAGGAGCACGGCGATGAGGGGCAGCAGACGGCGCGTCGCGGACATGGGAGCTCCTGGGTCGGAGGCTACCGGCGGGGGCCCGGGGCTGCAAAAAACCGACGGTTGGCGGGCAGAAGTCGCGCCGCGCGCCGATAGGGCCCTGTTCGTGGGCGCGGGGAGTGCATTACAATCCCGGCACCTTGAGCGGCCCCACCGATCGTTTTGGCCTGGTTGGCACCGTCGTGGCCGACAAGTACGCGATCGAGCGGGT
>Ga0075152_10003634_pt1 | contig 10716 bp, 15 predicted proteins | sample JI61114C2DNA_FD_70964 | JGI IMG/M metagenome (GOLD analysis project Ga0075152, IMG submission 70964) | Wastewater effluent complex algal communities from Wisconsin, to seasonally profile nutrient transformation and Carbon sequestration -... | ecosystem: Engineered > WWTP > Effluent > Algae...
CAGTATAACATCGTAAGCGATTATCACACTATCGTGACCAGAAGCCCCACCCCATCCAGAATAGGAAATTTACTTATAAAACTTCTCTCTTTCTGGAACACCATAGGACTAAGGAAATTTTGCAGGTCTGGGATTATTCGGATCCATTGATAACTTTCTCAGGCTCACGTAATCTTCCCAAGCACTTACAAAGTATTTCCAAGGTTTACCGAAGTTCTGTTCGAGTTAACGTCCAGTTTTCTCAACATAGTCATGCGCTTTTCGAAAGACTTCAGTGAAGAGAAGTCCCGCCCATCTCTCCGGTTCAATTCCATTGATAGCGTAAAAGGTGAAGCATGCAGATACAACACTTCCCAAGTAACCTATTGGATTATTGTGGGTAATTCTTCCAGCCTCTAAAGACACCTCCACCACTTTGTCGATATTATCGTAGAACAGGCCGATGCATGCTGATCGCATCGCACCTCCACAGCCTCCTGATGAAGTGCCGAATTCGATATCTTTCCAATTTGATCCATCCTCCTTCAACATCATTACTGACATTTGAGTGCCGTAACCAGGTGCCCGACCATCCATACGCTCCCAACATTTAACATATTGGGCAGCTATCTACCTTGCAACATCGTCAGTGGAAGTCGACTTTGTCGTGTTCACAAGTGCAAGCGCAGTGGCGATGTGCATAACAGTGTCGTCGCTGTATCGCCAATCGTCCGGATTCATTGTGAGTGCTAAGGGACCCTTGTTATTTGTCATCTACATCATTTCCTTGTGGATAGACTCTCCACGCTTATTAAACTCCCATCTTCCGTTACGGTAGCCCATACTGTCTCCGACTGCAGCTAATAGCATCACAGCCTTATACTTGTCCAATGTTCTTCCGGTTCCTTTTGACTCCATAATGTTTATGAACTATTCAGGCAAAGATTCGCTTGAGGTTTAAATAATCCAAGAGCAATCATTTCGGATCGGTCTCAGGCTTCGTGGTTGTGCTGCTAGCTTCCGATTCCTTTGGTTTCTAAACTTATTTTGACTGTGGCTCGGGAGCTTTTTCTCCTTCCTTGTCTTTCTTTTCACCACCAGCGTCCTTCGCTTTCTTTTTCTCTTCCTTCTTCTTTGCCTTGTCTAACTTCTCCTGCCATTCCTCAGCAGTCAGCACATACTTGTCCTTAATCTTGAACTATGCCTCCAGAAATTCAAACAGGAATTCCGACACATCTCCTTGTATCTGAATACGGTCCTCGTCAACGACACTGCATGAACATGCGAACTTCTTCGAACATTTTTTGCTCATAGTCTTTGCGTCGATCTTATTCGCCACGAGCCCCCAGATGGTGGTGATAAATTTCTTCTTCATGCGTTCCTTCACGTCGAAGATGATGTATTTTTTGCCGGAGTCTTCCTCAGCCTTAGGCTCTAAGCATCATTGTTGATGGTACATTCGGCAGCAACTTATGGCTTGCCCTCGGCATTTTTGCTGTCCTTTGCGAGTGCAGGCTCCTCGGATGCAGCGAGCAGCTCAGGCCTGTTTTTCTGTTTCCAATCTTGGCATTTCTGTGCCTTCGGTGTCCATGCGCAATATTCGAAGGGCAGAGTGCAGACTAAGATGATGAATGACGTCTACTTGGGCAGTACTCTACCACCAACGGCTTCAATAACGCAGGTACTTCAGCCTCCACTACAGGTTCCTTGTCCTTCTCCATGAGCAATATGTTAGTGTTATAAGGTGACCACCTAAACCTTGAGAAAACTATCCATGGACAGCACTCGCATGAGATAATTGTCGATTAGAAGCAGCGCTCAATCGCTTTCCCGAAGGCTTGCGTAAGCGTGTCAATCAGACAGTCTCAGTATATTTTCCATATTACTAATGCACTAGTTTTATGGTATGAGTCCACTCAAGCATCGTTCCTGGTTGGGAATCATGCTGGATGGGACTCTGAGGAGCTTGAAGTTAGAATTCGACCAGTCCAAGTAGTATTTCAAAAATTGTCGAATTAACGTTCCAGTAACCAGTTGCCTACGACGGGAGCTTGGTGGCACTATGTCACCTTCAAAACAACGGAGTTGAAGGAAACTCACTTTTATGTGCGCGTTTAGCTAGCCGGTTGCTTTAATAGAAATACTATGAGTAAGTTGGACCTCCTCAAGAGGACAATCGCTTAGAGGTTAGGCGACGATTACGACGAGGAAGAAGCTGCGAAGGAGCTCTACGACAGCTACCTTTCAGAACCGAAAAATTTTGCACCTGGGCACGTTTAAGCATATCTCAAGAACTACCTATCCATGCCGAAGATAGGCGAGGTTATGAAGATCCTGGAGGACAATGACTTCTTTTGGAAGGAGTAGATTATCGATCCCAACCTCTACTTGAACGAACAAACAGGTTTGCTTAACAGCGAGACGGCCTACGCGAATATTCCATCTACAAAGACCGAACCAGCAGAAAAGATACTCTATCGGTGTCTCATCATTACTTCGCTGTTGGAGCAAGAACCAGGAATATTGTCGCCAAAGCTCCAAGAATTCAGGCGAGACTTCGACAAGGAAATACTAGTTGCGGAGCTTAGCAAACTTCGAAGTGCCTTGAATGCCGAGAACAGAATGACGACCAAGATTACGGATTACTTCAATCAGCTGGCAAAGAACGATCCTGCCAACAAGCAGAAGCCTTCCAATATTCTCTCTGCGATGAAAATTGAGCTCATACCGATCGATATTGAGGACCTGGAAAGGTTGGTCGAAAAGGCCAAATGTGCTCAGACTGACATCAATGGTAAGAAGATCTACTTCTTTATTGGGGATACAGGTTCAGGCAAGACGACTACAATCAAGGCACTCGCTGGCTACAAAATGGGGAAAGTCAAGTTCAAGAACATCAGTAGCATCTCTATCGTAGAACCGATTGAACCTGGTTCAAAGATCTTGGAAATGCATTCAAATCCTCTTTCGAAGTCAGTTACCCGGTATCCCATCGCTATTCGCCCAAGATAACACATGACAAAAAAAGAGATCTATCTCACTGACACACCAGGATGGGGAGACACAGAAGGAGTGGAAGTACAGATCGCCAACAGCATCGGAGTTCGTAATGCAATTGAAACGGCCTCCAGGTTCACAGCAGTCATCCTTATCAGCAAGGACTCGTGGGGTAACCGAGGAAACGGATTAAGAAATGTTGCTCGGACAGTATCCTCCATCTTCCAAGACTACGGAGATATCAAAGACAGTGTCGCTATTGTCTTGAACAGATTTGAGAAAGAGCAATTCAATGAGCTAGCACCGCGCCTTGAGGATCTTATTGAACAGCTGAATAACTCTGATAAAGCCGACGACAATCTGGTGGCTTTTCTGACTCACATGAAAGAAGCAGCAAAGGATAAAGAGCTGTTGACATTCAATCCCCTTGAGGATAACCCCATCGAATTCATGAGCATACTAACACGCTTCCCCGATAAGAAACCAAAGAATGTGTTCCGAAATTCCAGTCCATCGGGCAACCTCATCAAAAACTATTGTGCTGAGGTATTCAAACGGATCCGATACTACCTCCAAAACGACAGTGCTGACATGGTCAGATACTTTTTGAAGGGGATGGAAAAACTGAACGAGATACTCGCAGGTGAGATTAACAAGGAAGTTGAGGAATCGAAATCTGAGATCGAGAACTTTATCAGGAATAAATACGATAAGATCGTCACCGAGTTCAATAGCCAGGCTCGAGCCTACGCCTTGACTGTAGAAGATGTTGTGAGCTACTTCACAGAAATCGATAAGCTTCCAGCGTCCCCCGAGAGTGAACTGAGGAAGAGTTTCACATGGAGATCCAAAGGGGAATCCAACTTCAGCGATGAACTAAAACGACTCGCAAATTCTCTAATGGAACCCAAGGGAGTCAACGAAGATCGAGACCGAAAGATTTTGCAGATACTGAAGCTACTGAAGTCAGACCGACTTCCGAAGAAGTAACAAGAGAAGGTCTCCGAGCTGCAATCTGAGGTGGCGAAATGGCTGATCAAGCGTATTGAGCAAGCCACTAAGTTTTACGAAGAAGCCATCAACGGTGACAAGTATAAAGATGCGGCTTAATTCTTCGAAGCTGCAGCTCGATACGTCAAGTATCGTCCTCTGTTGGAAAGTAAATAACTTGAAGACTCTGAGGACAGCGACTTCGACAGGATCAACGGAATCCTTGGAGATTTTGTTAAGAAACTCACCAAGGAAGGTAGAGGCTTTTTAAGAGGTAGGTCCTGTGGAAACATTGCTAAACTGGCCGAAATCGATCAGAGGCTCGATAAGTTACGTAACTGTTCCAAACTCATGAGCCAAAACGAAGAAGTTGCTGATAAGGTCAAATCGGAGATAAACGAATTCATCAGAGACATGAAAAAGTTTAGCGATGACAAGATGAGCGATATTTCGAAGATACTGAAGAACGATAAGGAAAAGCTGATAGACAACAGCATGGTGGAGAGTTTCAAGGAAGGGCAAATTTGGTTGCAAGAGCTCAAGAAGGTGGAGTCGGTCAGACACAGTATCGAATACCATGAGGAGACTATTTCAAACCTCCTGAGCACGTACTTCCGATCTCAGGAAGATCAATTGGCCAATAACAAAGGGGCCTCCAGTAAGGATCCCAAGGAACTGATGAAGAATTTCGAGATCATTCAGAACACAATCAAAAGAATCTCTGCGATAGCACAGTATGGCGGTGAGGACATAGTTGCCGAAGCTAATAAGCTCAAAGAAAACGTTCTGACTGAGCTGCAAGATGTAACGCCCAGACTCGTCGAGAGTTTTAGTGTCAACGCAAGATAAATCAGCTCCAATTCTCCCAGTTGTGAAGAAAGTCTTCAAAAGATCAAAGAGGGTAAAGAAATCGAAGGGGTCATGATGAGACTAGATACCTTCAAAAGCGAATGCCACAAGTTAAAGGAAAAGAACGATAGGAATGCAGTGTTATTAAATGACGCCTTGGAGAACACTGGAAAGTATCTCGAGTGTTTGAACACAAACAAAGACAAAGACAAAGAGTTCAACGAGTATAGGGAGGTTGACACCCTTCAGTTATACCTCAAGCTCAATCTCCCAAACATCGAAATGGCTCTGAAATTTATCGAGTTCGTCAGCGAAGAACCAATGTACGGAGAAAATCAAACAAAAGCTAGAGGACAATTTGACAAGGCTACTGAACTCATAAAATACTGCGTCGATACACTAGCTGAAGTACTTCGAACCTTTACTAATAAGATTCAGGAAAGTCCGAAGGCAAACATCTCGCAATCCATCTAACGTGACCTGGTTGGAAACAGCTACAGGGAGCGATGGAATCTTACTCGTAGGGTCTATCAGTTTATCACCAAGCTCGAGACAAACTGCCCGACTATCAGAAGACTCAGTTAAGTCGACTGTATGACATTAAAGTCAGAGTTTGCGCACGACATAGAGACCCTCTACAATGACTTCGAGAGAGAAAAACAACAGAATTCACAAAATTTCAACCAATTGTCTCTGCTTCAGAAGAAATGTGATATCTTCAAGGAAAAGGACTGGGAGGTTATTGGAAAGCAACAACTTCAGGAGTTCACATAACTTCGAGAAAAGATAAGCGAGTCCATTGCTACCAGTCAAAGGATTACAATGGACAGAGTGGACAGGTTACTCAGCGGCAAGAGATTTAGAGATCTCAAAAACCACATGGAATCGCTTAAAAGCCAAGAAGGCCAAGAAGAGGGTTAGACTTACAAGACGGCGATGGACAAGATTCAAAACTACGCCATTGAGTACATAAGGGAGAAAAAGCAAGCGCTTCGATTACTAATGGGAGAGGATTTCGATACCAGCAAGCTCTTGGAATACGACGAGATGGAGACAGAGCTCTCTGAGTTCTTCGCTGTTAGCAACGACGGAGCTGTAAAGAAGATGCTGGATGAATTCGGATTGAAGATGTCCAAGATGGTTGAAAAGATTGAAGGTAATGTGGAAGATCAAATCAACCAAGATCAACTTTCAGAAGCAATGAAGACAATGCAGCAACTTGAAACTATTCAGAAGAACTTGAGTCCTGAGAATTAACTTCCGGCCAAAGCGAAATTCACTAATGCTATCAATTAAAAGTTGAGCAAGCTGGAAAAAGAAATTCAGTCCCCACATCCTGAATTCAGGAAATTATTCCACTTCTTCAAGATCAACGAATGCAGAAGCGAAAAGGAAAGAAAACTGATCGATCTGAGGAGGCTGTGGGAAACCAAGCTATTAGATAACTGCACTCAATATAAACAACGCTTGGAGAAGGTTACCTTACGGCAAGAACTAGAAGCCTTGAAGAAGGAAACAGACGAGTTCTTCAAATACTTCTCGGAAGAAAACCGAGCGGAAAAGAAGGAGGAAATTAGAAGAATCTATGAAAACTGCGCAAACAAGCTATTGAGGAAAGAGTAGGAAGTCAGACAAGGTATCTTGAAGATCAAAAGCAACAGCAAACTCGACTTGAACAGCATGGCACCTTGGTTGGAATACCTGATGAAGGAGAACAACAGCACGCTCACGAGTGAAGTTGTCTCTACTATCCTCACAGTATGGGAGCAGAGGCAAAGACAGCAGCGATAGGAACGAAAACATTTTATCGTACAGTACATTAAAATGTATCGAGGGGAGATCCACAAGTTTATTGAGGATGCCAAGCCTTACGAACGGCTGATCAGCCAAGCCTGCATCGATCTCAAGCACAACTTTAAGGTATTCTTCGATTCCGAACTCGACAAACTTCGTGCTGAACTCAAGCCGGTATTGGTTGAGAAAAAACATAAGAAGGATATGTAGCTTCAGAAGACTCAAAAGGATCGTGAAGTGCTCATCAATGCCATAAAGCAACTTGTGGAGAGCATTAGGGAAGCCAACGGCGATTAGTCCACCAAGTTCCTTCTGGAATCGCTCGAAAAGACATACTGGGTTACCACTGGAGAGATTGTTACAGTCTTCGAAAAGGCAGTCAACATGATCAACATCAAAGCAATGTTCGAGGGAAATCGAAGAAGCGATCTCATGTGCGCTTTCGAGGTCCTCGAGCGCATCGGAGGAGTTATTGAGGAGATAAAGAATACCAACCCATCCAGTTTCTTCTCGAAGAAGTTACTCATCGACTTGAACTTGCTGGCAAGGCTAAAATAACTACCGAACTACGAAGATCTTTTGAGGGATTTCAAGAAGAAAATGAAAGAATACGAGACGTTCGCCAGCAGCTTTAACATCACAAACAACAAGTACGATAGTGCCGATGAAAAGTAGTTGGATGAAGTGCTCAAATAATTTAAGACTAGTATCGAAAACACCAAGAACTACGCTGATATCTACTAGTTCTTGGAAGACATCAAGCTGAAGACTGATGATGCTGAAAGGAAACTTGAACGTGACATGGGCAGCGTCTTCGAGGAGTCACAAAGAGCTGTGAGTCGCCTTAACGAGGAGCACGAAGATAACATTCTTCGTAAACTCAACCGAAACAGCCTTATACTGTCCTGTTATGAACAAGCCTTTAAGCTCGAGAACCAGTATGGCAAGAAAATCCAGCAAGCCATCGAAGAAAACATCCGGAACGATTCATTGAAATGCGAAGTCTTGATTGATAATTCAAAGGGGCTCCTCGACGAGACAAAGAAGAATAGCGAGAGCCTGAAAGCAAGAGAGAAAGAGTAAATAAAACAATCCCTCGAACAAATCAACCAAGAGCTTGAGATGAAGAGGAATAGCATTAAGGCTGACTTGGAAAGTCAAATCAATGCATCGGACGAAGAAAGCAAGAAGGAATCGCTGCGGAAAGAAATGTCAACCGAGATAAGTTCTGCAGAAAATGACTGTAACAACAAAAAGTCCGAAAGCATCGATCAAATCAAACAGAAGTACAAAAAGGAGGTTGAACTATCCGAACAATCGCCCAAGGATCTTTTGAATGCTGTTGCCAGAGAGGTCTCTCGTATCAAGCAGATCGAGCTCGGACTCGTACTCGGAAAGGAGGAATGCCAGAGATCACTCAACAAGTGCATGGAGAAGGTTAAGAAAAATGGAACGAGGTATGCCAACCGTTTGGCAATGTAACTGGAGGAACTTGGTGACAGCTATGCCATGATTATACTCAATCAAAACGAGAAACTGTTCAGCAGCTACACTATGACCAAGTACAACGATAGTATCGCCAACAAGGGACCAGAATACGTAATTTAGAACGTCAAGATGAATTCTGGTAAGGAAGATCAGAACCTGAGCGAGTACGATAGCAAGGCTATCATGCAAAAATATGAGGAATTCAAGAACCACTACGACAAACTGACCCTAGACTACGCAAATTCACAGGAAGTCAGCTACATCGGTAAACTTAAGGACATCATCCGATCAAAGGCTCACGATGTCGCCAAAGGCTATGAAAGTGGAAATTGCAAATAAGGGCATTTACTGCTCGCAGAGGTCTTCGCTTTCTGGGCGATCAAGAAGGCGAATACCACAGAGGATGGAGTTGAATTCCTCTACAAGCCTCACCCAGCACAGATCATTGCAATCTTCCTGATCCTCGGTATTTGTGGAGATAGGCAGCAAAAGCTCGACAATAGGATCGCTCAGGTTCTCACGGGTGAGGGAAAGAGTTTAGTACTTGGAGGTCTATCCTGCTATCTCGGGCTTATAGGGTTCGAAGTCTTTTGCATGTGCTATTCCAGGTTGCTTAGCCGAAGGGACTACGAAGACTTCGTGGAACTGTTCCGAGATTTAAACATCGACGACCACATATTGTACGGCACCTTTGGGGAGGTCACATAAAAGCTTCTCAACTCCAACAACCGAGATCTGCGTACTGACATAAAGGAGATCATGGTCAATAACAAGGACTGTAGTGACGGGTTCTTCAGCAACATAAAAAATGCAGTCAAGGGGATGGTCAAGAAGAACCGTGAGAAGATTCTTCTGGTGGATGAGGTTGATGTGTTCTTCGCAAAAGAATTCTTCGGGAGGTACTACACTCCGTCGACCAGTATTACCCACGAATGCATCGAGAATCTCGCTACCTTTGTCTGGCAAAATCGCATTGACATTACTGTTGCTCAGCTGAAGTCAAGCCCGGAGTTCCAGGTATGCCTCAAAGAACTGCCCAAACTCGAAAAGATACTGGAATACAACGCTATCGATATGGTCAACAGTGTTAAGAATTTCAAGCATAGCTACGTCCTACAGAATGGAAGAATCGGCTATGTCCTTCCGGAAGGAATTTCCTTCAAGGCCAATTATGGTTGGAAAACCATCTTCGCATACTTCTATGAAGCCGATCGTGGGACAATCAAGGTCAGGCCCCAAGACTTTGTGTCTATCAGCTTGGTCTGCTGCGAAATGTCATATGCCGAGCTTCCGAGGGAATTCAAGCACATCATGGGAGTAACAGGTACTCTCAAAATACTTCCCGACTGCCAGAAGACTGTTCTACGAGATTGGTACCGCATTGGCAACTTCTACTATATCCCCTCAGTTTACGGTGCCAGTCAAAGAACTAAGATGGGTGCAAGGGTAGTGGAAAAGAGCATCTTCTTCGCATAAATATGCAAAGCTATTGAAGCTCAAACAAGTAAGAACCGTCCAGTCCTCGTCTTCTTCACTACTGTCGACATGGTCAATGACTTCAATCTTAGCCAAGAGTTCACTAAACTGAAGGAAAACGCCAACACTCTCACAGAGAAAAACAATGAGGATGCGACGAAGGGACGAATCATCAGAGCTACTCGGAAGAAGAACATCACCGTTCTGACAAGAGCATTTGGACGCGGTATCGATTTCGCTGTCCACGAAAAGGAAGTTAAAGAATTGGGAGGACTCCATGTCATCCAAACTTTTATCTCTGAGGAAGAATCAGAAGCGGTTCAGATAGAAGGAAGGTCGGGCAGGCAAGGAACACGTGGTAGCTCCGAGATACTGATTGAAGAGGATGAGTTAAAGAAGATTGAATTGGAGCCTACACAAACCCAAGGAACTCCGGAAGAGATCGAAAAAATTATCAACTCCAAACGAAATATGATTTCTGAAAGGACCTACACAGAACAGATTCAAGAAGCGGAGAAATGCAAGACAAATCACCAAGTCGGAAAGGAAATTCTGTCGAACATTCGATCGGGGGATAACGAGGAAGTCCGATCAGCAGTTAGCAACCTCAACAAAATTGAGGTGATACCAGCAAGTAGTGGCCAAACAATCAAAACTGTGATTGGAATTGATGCTACAGCATCGATGGAAAGAGCTCTCAAACAGGTTATTTCTAATACCAACACTTGCCTGGAAAGAGCTTACTTCGTCTTGAAGGAGAAAGGCATTACCAATGGTTTCGAGATCCAAATGGTCATCTACCGTAACTACAACTCGGAAGCCTCCAAGCTCATTCAGTGCTCGCCATTCTCAAACAATGCTAACGATCTCATCAGCTTCCTGCAAACAATCGAAGTGGATGGAGGTTGGAAAAATGAAGCTATAGAAAATCTGTATAATCACGTCTTGAACTACGAAACAGATGTTGCCCAGTTGATTGTGATTGGAGATGCTGCTGGAAATACCAACGATGAGATCAGCTTGAAGCGAAAGAACAGAGGAGAGAACTATTGGCAGAAGGATCCGAGATTTGCTGATCCACTTGACGGTGATAGATTGATAAGGGAATTAGCAGACAGAGAGATCCCTATTCACAGCTTCTAC
>Ga0075152_10003639_pt1 | contig 10715 bp, 9 predicted proteins | sample JI61114C2DNA_FD_70964 | JGI IMG/M metagenome (GOLD analysis project Ga0075152, IMG submission 70964) | Wastewater effluent complex algal communities from Wisconsin, to seasonally profile nutrient transformation and Carbon sequestration -... | ecosystem: Engineered > WWTP > Effluent > Algae...
TTCGCCGATCTGCAGTACCGCGCCATCTGGAGCTACGATCCGAACCTGCGCCAGCGGCAGAACACGTCCGGCCGACGAACGGTTGCGAATGAAATCCTCACCCACTGCCTGGGCCAGCGATCCGGAGGCCTCGGTCATTCCATAGCCAGTGCCCATCACCGCCTGCGGACAGGCTGCGCGAACCTCGTCAAGCAGGTTGACTGGCAGGGCCTGCCCACCCGAGGCAACGTTACGCAGCGACGACAAGTCCGCATCACCCAGTTTGGCGCGGTGCAGCAGGTCCCACAGCATGGTCGGAACGGCGGAAAACATGGTGATCTTCTCTGCCGCAATCAGCCGCACCGCTTCCTGCGCATCCCAGCGGCGCATGATCACCACCTTGGATCCCGCAAACAGCGGCGAGAGAAATGCAGCGCCAAGGCCAGAAATGTGGAACAGCGGATAGACCAGCAGCACCGCCTGCTGCGGCAGGTTCGCCATCAGCACTTCGGCCGAAATGCCATGGGCCTTGGCCATGTTATGCAGCACCATGACGCCCGAAAGCTGCATCAACATCAGACCGGTGATCAGGCTGCGGTGGGTCAGTACCGCGCCTTTGACCCGGCCCGTTGTGCCAGATGTGAACAGGATCGTGACCGGATCGAGCGGTTGGGCCAGCCCCGGTTCGGGCAGGACTTCGGCGGCGCGGCGTGCAATCTCCTGCCCGTCGAATGGCTTGGTCAGATCAAGCATCCGCCCGGCATATCCGCCTTCGCGGATTAGTGCTGCGCGGCGACTGTCGGCCAGCACCAATTCGGGAGTAACATCGTCGATCATCGCCACCAGTTCGGCCGGTGATCCACGGCTGTTGAGCACGGCGGCAATGCCCCCGGCCTTCATCACCGCCATGAACGCAACAATCCATTCGGCCCGGTTGCGCATACAGATCGCCACCCGATCACCGCGCTTGATGTGCAGCATCGGCGTCAGCTGGTCGCGCCAGGCAAAGACTTGCTCAAAAGTCAGCCGCCGTTCGGTTCCGTCGGAAGAGAAATCGACCAGGAAGGTCTTGTCGCCATGCCGCCGGGCATGCTCGATCATCAAGTTAAGATCGGGTGCAGCTTTGGCGAATTGCAGCATGCCGTCGTGATCAGCCAGCTCGAATGGCGTGCCTGCGGCGGTGACAGCAGCGAATACGGGATCGATTTGGCTCATGATGCTCCTGCCGCCATATCCTTGGCCCAGCGATAATCCTGCTTGCCTGCAGGGGAGCGTTTGACCTCATCCACCCAGACCAGCGCCTTGGGCACTTTGTAACCTGCCAAACGGCTGCCAAGAAATGCCCGAACCTCGCCCAGCGCGGGAAGACCTGCGCCCTCGCGCAAGGATACCACGCCGATCACCCGTTCGCCCCAACGGTCATCCTTTTGCCCCGCCACCACAGCGTCGAAGATTGCCGGATGGCTGCGCAGTGCCTCTTCGACCTCTTCGGGAAAGACCTTTTCGCCGCCAGTGTTGATACAGGTCGATCCACGACCGAAAATCGTGATCATGCTATCCGGATCAAGCCGACCGGCATCGCCAGACACCGCCCAAAGCGTTCCGTCGATTGTCACGAAGGTTTCTGCAGTCTTCACTGGATCGTTGTAATACCCGATCGGAGTGTTGCCGGTTCGGGCAACAAAGCCGATCTCACCTACATCCCCAACCCGGCCATCGACGATGATCTGCTGGTTGGCGTTGGCCGGCAAGCGCATCACTCCTTCATCTGACTTTTCAGCCAGACCCGACATCCCGGTTTCGGATGATCCAAGCCCGTCCGTGATGGTGGCGCTGGGCACCAAGGCCTTCAGATCATCCTTCAAATGCTGAGAAAACACGGCACCGCCAGAACCGAGGTTGACCACAGCCGATAAGTCCCAGCGTCCGGGATTGGCTTTCAACGCATCGCGCAGCGGGGTAGCCATGGCATCGCCGACAAACTGGATCAGGTTGGCCCCTTCCCGCTCTGCGATATCGAAAATCCGTTCGGGGTCGAACGCCCGCCCTTCGTCCAGAATGATCGCGACACCATTCAGGATCGCGCTCCACAGGGTCCACATCGCCGCCATATGCATAAGCGGGGCCAGTGGAAACATCTTCAGCGGATAGCCATCGCGGGCGCGGCTTTCGATATCCTGCGGAACCATGATCGGGCCATGCGGGTTGAAATAGCCAGCCCCGCCAGCGCAAGCGAAGACAAACGCCCGGTGCGGCCACATCACGCCCTTGGGCATGCCCGTGGTGCCACCGGTATAACACAACAGGTAATCGCCTTCGCTGCGCGGCCACGGCCCGCCAGGCTCATGTTCGAGCAACTGCGAATAGGGCACCGACCCTGTGATATCCGCGCCCGATCCATCTTCGACCGCAACGGTCACTTTCAGGGTTGGCACATCGCCGCGAACCTCGCGGATGATCGAAGAAAATTCAGCGCCATGGATGATCGCGACGCTATCCGCATTGGCGAACAGGTAACGCAGTTCATCGGCGCGGTAGCGATAATTGACGTTGTAGGGGACCGCCCCCAGCTTGCAGGCCGCAACAAAAGACTCAAGATAGGCTGGCCCGTTAAAGAGATAGAGCCCGACGGCATCGCCCCGGCCGATCCCTTGCGCGGACAGGCCCGCGGCAAGTCGATCGCAGCGATCATTGAGCTGGGCAAAGGTCAGCTGTTCATGCTCGCCGATTACGGCTACCCGGTCTGGAACGGTCAGAGCGACCGTTTCGAACAGGTCAGCAAGATGAAACTGACTGGCCACCGCTAGTAGACCGCCGCAGGGTTCTTCGGCCGCGGGCTACCCAGCATTTCGCGGTAGGACGGCTTTTCCTTGCCCCGATCGGTCACGCCCAGTTCGGCGGCAATCTCTGCTCCAATCAGGGTCTGTCCAGACAGCTCATCGCGGTTGGGTGCCGCAGCGATGGCATCGATGATGTGCGCTGTGAATTCCGGATTTTCAGCCGCGTCGATGAAGCCTTCGTACTGTTCCGGGTTGGTCTTCTGCGCGATCAGCGAGCGTTCGGTTACCAGCGGGCCCATCCAGATCGACACCGCAATCACTCCGGTCCCGCGCAGGTCATGCTCCATATCGTGAGCAAACTTGTCGACCCCGGCTTTCTGCGCGCCATAGGCCGGGCCGTGCATGTAGCACGAACCACCGAACGATGAGCCAAAGGCGATCACGCCCGAACCCTGCTGCACCATCATCCGTGCGGCGTGCCAGCTGGCAACGTAAGCGCTGCGCAGCCCAACATCGAGGATCTTCACCGCGTCGAGCTCCTTCTCCCAGAAGGGCATTTTCTCGATCAGCTGATGGTGAATGTATGTGGCATTGTTGACGAGCACGTCGAGCCGGCCCTGTTCGCGCTCGATTTGCTCAAACAATGCGGCGACTTGCGCGTCATCAGCATGGTCGCACATCACAGCAATGCCCTTGCCGCCCGCCGCCGTTACCTCAGCGGCGGTTTCGGCGACCGTGCCGGGCAAGACCGTCCCGTCCCAGCCTTTGGCGTCGCCAGGGGCAACGGTGCGACCAGTGACGTATACGGTGTAACCAAGTTCGCCAAAGCCACGGGCAATCCCGCGCCCGGCCCCACGGCTGGCCCCGGTAACCAGCGCAACCTTTGCCTGCGACATAACCACTCCCTCGATTCGACGCATTGATGCGTTCAGTCAGGCCTTAAACGATGATTTGCGAACTTGAAATAGACATTATTTACGCAAAGAACGGAATTATCGCGCGAAGCGATCCCGTTTCGCGCAAGCTGAGCCCAGTCAGAACGTGTACTGGCCGGTAGGGATGACGTCGATAGTACCCCGGTCGATGAAGCGGTCACAGCTTTCCATCATACGGTCGAGATGGACCTTGAATTTCCCCGGATCGCCGACCGCATCGAAGAACGCGAACGGATCAGCCAGTGCGGCCCCAGGAAAGCACTCCTCGACAATGGCGGCGTAGGGTGGCGCATCCGGAGTAATCTGATGGACAATCAGATTCTGGATATACTCGAAATTGGCCTGGGTCTCGATCGCGACCCGGGAATGCTGATCCTGCCACAAACTGCGCCATTCGGCATGAGACAGCCGATCAGGAACCGAGAGAAAAGCGGTTTGCGACCAACCAGCCGTTCTAACGGCCGAAGCGGGCGGGTGAACCGTATTCGCAATGATTGTCGATTCAGCCACCACCCAACCGGCCCAGCGATCGCTGTGCACCGAAAGCACCGCGTCCACCCCGGTCCGGAACAAGGCGTTTGCACTCGGCAGCCAGAACTGGACCATGGCATCGTGCTGCCGCTCGCCCCGGCTCTGGCGTAGCGCTTCGCCGCGGCCGCTAATCTCGTCTTCGATATTGAGCCGCAATTGCCGGGCTCCGGCAGCCTTCAGCGCTACCGGCAGACGAGCAAGCAAGTCGGCATTGAACCGCGCGTGGTCGTCGCCGTCTCTGGCCCAAAGCAGGCAGATCACCTTTTCCATCGCTGCCCCCTAGTCAAAGTTTGCCTGACCGCCGTCGAGCGGAATGGTCGCGCCAGTCAGGTAAGACAGGTCCGATCCACACAGCGCCGCCACGGCGCGTCCGATATCCTCTTCCAGCTTGCCGATCCGGCCCAGCGGTATCGTGCGGAAGAATGCCTCGGCCTCTTCCGGATTGTTGGCGATCCACCATTTGAGCCCCGGGCTCTCGGCATGAGGGGCGATGGTCAGGACCCGGATCCCATCGCGGCCCCATTCCGACGCTGCCGCTCGGGTCAAAACCCGGGTGGACTGCTTGACCGCACCATATGCCCCGTATCCGGCCATATCCCAACGGATACCGGCGGATGAGGCAAGGTTGATAACCACGCCGCCGCCGCGCGCCACCAAGTAGGGATGCGCCAATTTCATAAGCCGGAAGCTGGCCAAAGGGCCGGATTCAAAACCGGCGAGGAACGCCTCGTCAGTCACATCGAGCAGCTTGCCGTTTGGCACCTCCTGGGCATTGTTGATCAGGATATCGAGCCCGCCGAACCGCGTAACCGTGCGCTCAATCATCTGCGCCAGACTGGCTGGATCCTTCACATTACCTTCAATCGGCAGCGCCTCACCCCCGCGCTCGGCAATCATTGCGCAGGTCTGTTCGAGCTTGGCCATTGTCCGCCCGGTAACCGCCACCCTCGCTCCGGCCGCCGCCAGCGCCAGAGCAATTCCCTGGCCGACCCCTTGCCCTGCACCGGTTACCAATGCCACCTTGTCGGCTAGATCGGTCATGCGCGCTCCTCATCCTCTGGATTCGTAATCAATTGACTTTCTGATTACGCATTAGGTTGACAGAAAGCGTATTGCTGCGTCAATTGCGTTCTTTAATATCTGCCGAACAGGCGAGTGAAACATGGAGGCAGGAGCGGGCATGAGCCAGGATCTGAGCGGCAGGGTAGCCATTATCACCGGAGGAAGCGACGGCATCGGCCTCGCCACCGCTGCGCTGCTGGCCCGACGCGGCGCCCAGGTCGTGATTTGCGGACGGCGGCAGGAACTGCTCGATTCGGCCAAAGCCCGGATCGAGAGCGACGGCGGCAAGGTCGAAGCGGTGCAACTCGATGTTACGGACTACCCCGCTTTCGAAGCGCTGATCGAAGATGTTGCTTTGCGTCACGGCCGGCTCGACATGCTGGTCAACAATGCCATGTCGACCCATTATGCCCCGATCAGTCGGCTAAAATTGGAGCATTGGCGCAAGGACTTCGCGGTTAACAGCGAGGCGGTGTTCGTTGGGACCAAGGCCGCGATGAAGGTGATGGCCGCGCAGGGCAAAGGCTCGATCGTCAACATCTCATCCACCACGGCGATCCGGGCCATGGCAAACTATTCCAGCTATTCCGCATCGAAGGCCGCGCTGATCCAGTTCACCGCCGTGGCCGCGATGGAAGGTGCGCCGCTGGGCATTCGGGTCAACGCCATCGTGCCCGGCCAGGTTAACACTGCCGCCACTCTCGATTTTGCGACCAAGGCGCCGGAACTGGCGGCCAAGACCGCCGGGGCAATCCCGATGGGGCGCGGCGGTGAGCCGGATGAGCTTGCCGAGGCAATCGTCTTTATGCTGTCGGACGCAGCCAGCTATATCACCGGCGTTGCCCTGCCGGTTGATGGCGGCAAATCCGCGCAACTTTACATTCCGTCGTGAATCAAGGAGGCGTTGGAGTGACCGTGACCTGGGACAAAGAAGTCGACGTTCTGGTTGTCGGATCGGGCGCAGGCGGCATGCTTTCCGCGCTGGTCGCAGCCAAGAACCATGCCGATGTGCTGATCGTCGAGAAAGAGAAACTGTGGGGCGGCACGTCGGCAACTTCCGGTGCCGGAATCTGGATTCCGGCCAGCGATCAGGCCGCTGCGGCCGGATTTCACGACAATGTCGAAGATGCGTTCAAATATGTCCGCGCGCTATCCGCCGAAAACGTCCCTGACGAAAACATCCGCGCCTTTGTTGAGAACGCCGCCAAGATGCTGCGCTGGATGGGTGACAACACCGAGATCGAATACCACGCCTTTCCCTATCCCGACTACCATGCCGAGAATCCCGGCGGATCGCCGACCGGCTATCGCACCCACATGCCTTCGCCGCTTGACGGGCGCAAGCTGGGCAAGGACGTTCGAACATTGCGCTATGCCAGTCCGGCGGCGTCGCTGTTCGGCTTTCTCAACTGGCATTTCGATGAAACCTACCTGCTGCTGTTTCGCGGGCCCGGCTGGCACTTGCACCTGGCCAAGAGCCTGCTGCGCTATTGGTTCGACTGGCCGTTCCGCTTCACCTCGGGCAAGGACCGGCGCCTGACCTTGGGCAATGCTTTGGCTGGCGGGCTGCGGCTGGCGCTGAACGAGGTCAAGGTCCCGCTGTGGCTGAATGCCGGGCTGGAAGAGCTGATCAGCGACGATGGCAAGGTGGTTGGCGCGCTCGTGTTGCAGAACGGTAGCCCGATGCGGATCAAGGCGCGGAAGGGTGTGATTCTGGCTGCAGGCGGTTTCGACAAGAACCAGATGATGCGCGATGCCCATGCCCCGCTCTACCCCAACGCACTCTATTCTGGCGGGGCTAGCGGCAATACCGGCGATGCAATCCGCGCCGGTCAGGTGGTTGGCGCCGATACGATGAACATGCAATCGACCTGGGCAGCGCCGGTGTTCTTCGTGCCGGGCGAAGATCGCGGCCGTCTTTGCACGATCGAACGCGCACTGCCCGGTTGCATGATGGTCAACCAGCAGGGCGAGCGCTATCTCAACGAAGCAGCGTCCTATCACATCGTTGGTCAGCAAATGGCGCGCCGCGAGCAGGAACACGGCGATGCCAGCCCAAGCTGGTTCGTCTTCGACCACACCTATAGGCACAATTATCCAGTCGGGCCGGTTTATCCGTTGGTGCCGGACTGGGCTCAAAACGGAATGGTCAAGACGATCCTGAAGAAAGGCCAAACCCTTGCTGAACTGGCGCAGCAGATGGACGTCGATGCGGTTCGACTGGAAGCCACCGTTGCGCGCTTCAACGCCAACGCAGCGAAGGGCGAGGACCCGGATTTCCATCGCGGAGACGCCGCCTATGACAAGATGTATGGCGATCCGCGCGTGGCGCCCAACCCTTGCTTGCGCCCCCTGAACAAGGGCCCTTTCTATGCCATGCCGATCTACCCCGGCGATATCGGTACCAATGGCGGACTTCGCACCGACCTCAAGGCGCGCGTGCTCGACGGCAAGGGTAAGCCGATCCCCGGCCTTTACGCAATTGGCAATAGCGCGGCATCGGCGATGGGCGAAAGCTACCCCGGCGCCGGGGTGACGATCGGCCCGGCGATGACCTTCGGCTATATCGCTGCCAATCACCTGACCGGGAGCAACGCTGAATGAGCGGGCGACTTGAAGGCCGTGCGGCAATAGTCACCGGCGCAGGCCGCGGGATCGGCGCAGCGGTGGTCAAGCGCCTGATGGAAGACGGCGCCAGGGTTGCTGCGCTCGACCTCAGCCTGGCCGATGCCGAAGCCAGCGGGGCCGATCTGGCGCTGGCCTGCAACGTCGCGGATTCGGCTTCGGTTGCCGCAGCGGTCAAGGCCGCGCGCGGGGCATTTGGCCGGCTCGACATCGCGATCAACAACGCCGGGATCGGCCAAGCCGCCAATGACGGTTCCGAACAGTTCTATGGCGCCATGGCCCAGCGCAATTCCGAGCTGGCCGAACAGGGCAGCTCCGAGGTGATCGTCGACCAGTTGATCCACATGGAGGACGCTGGCTGGGCCGGGGTGCTGGCAGTCAACCTCAATGGAACTTTCTACATCTGCCGTGAATTCGCCCGGGTCCTTACCGCAGATGGCAACCCCGGAACGATAATCAACATCAGTTCGACCAGCGCCCAGTCGGGAGAAGGCAGCCCGCACTATTGCGCCAGCAAGGCGGCGGTGATCGGCCTGACCCGGCAACTCGCCCGCGAGCTCGCGCCGCGCAAGATCCGGGTCAACGCAGTTGCCCCTGGCCCGACCAATACACCGATCATGCAGGGCATCCCGGCCGAATGGATCACCTCGATGGAAGCCTCAATCCCGCTGGGGCGGATGGCCGACCCAGCCGAGATCGCCGCCGCCGTAGCCTATCTGGCCAGCGATGATGCCAGCTTCGTGACGGGTTCGCTGCTGACCGCGAATGGCGGCAGCTACATGATTTGACGAGGCGGCAGCCAGCCTCGCTAAAGTATTCGGGGCAGGTGCTGTTTGGAGTTATGCCTGATGGGACTGCGAGGCGTTAATCGGGTCATGATCGCCGTGCATGATCTGGCAGAGGCGAAGAGAAAATACCGCGATTTGCTGGGTGCCAACTTCATCGATGCCAACTGGACGGGCGAGCCTTGGGGTATCAATGTCTCGATCGCGTGGGATGCGGGAATCGAATTGTGCGCGCCGATGCCCGGCCGGGAAAAGGACAGTGCCGTGTCACAGTTTCTGGCGCATCGCGGCGAGGGAGTCATGAACGTCTTCTTTGGCGTCGACGACGGCGACGCTGCGGTCGAGCGCGCTGCAGCTCAGGGCTATCGCAGCGTGAATGCGCTGGACTATAAGCAACACGAGATCGACCAGCACCTGGGAGGCCTCTTCACGAGGTATCAGGAATTCACGCTCGATTCGCACGAGCGTTGCGGATTTTCCATCACGCTTGCCCGGATCGATGAAAAGCTCGCCTCATAACGGCTTGAACTGAGCATCGAACGCGAACCTCGTATCTAAATGCGAGTCAGTCAGCCCGGACTTTCACTTTCGGTGGGGCCGCACCCCGGCGCATGGCGTTGAGGAAGCCTTCCAGCGGCGCAGGCTCTGGCACCGGGCTGCCATCATCGCCCTCTCGCGCCCAGAACTCGGCGAAGCTGGGGAACAGTTTGTGGAAATTGCCTTCGGCCCAATCGGTGCCGGGCCAGCGCATCTTGTTGTCGCCGACCGGCGGCTTGTTGAGATCGGTTGCGTACCAGTAGAGCGGCAGGCGCCGGGCGAAGTACCAGCGGCCGTCCTGGCGAATGTAATCGTCGACGTACATCATCTGCATGATGACCCATTCGTCCTGGCCATTCTCCACCGGGGTCTCGTGCTCGTTCTTGGAATAGACCACGCCATGGGCATGATCGGGATCGTCGAATTCGATTACGTGCCCGCCGATGTGGTGCGAGGTTCCAGTGAAGGGCGAGCGCAGCGTGCGGTCCATATAAGCACGCAGGGCCGCTCGCCCGCTCGCATCCTTGCCGACCCGGACATCGGCCGGGAACAGGCTGACCATCGCATCCATATCGCGCATATCTAGCGCGAGTGCGTATTTGGCAGGGAGTTGGCGGATCGCATCGAGCGATTCCAACCGGTCAATGCGGGCTTCAAGTGCGGTCATGATTTGGGCTCGTACCAGATTGGAGAGGTATAGGCTCGCTCCTGGGCGATTTGCTCGACGTCGGGCGAAAGCTTCAGGCCATAGCGGACGGCATCGTAGACAACCCAGCGCGGGGTCGGAATTTCAATCACCCGAACGTAGTAGAAGGCACGCTGCGCCGGATTAAATTCTGGATCGCGCCACACCGTTGCCAGCGTGGCCGCACCGATCGTGTTGGCATAGCCCGGCTTGGACAAATCCACCGTATTGCCTACGGCGGAGACCTTGCCGCCAGCCAGCTTGCGGGATTCGGGTGAACTCCAGACCACGTCGAACACCTTTTCGTGCGCAGCCCCGCCCGCATCGACCCAGCCTTTGATCACCTGGACCCGATCCAGATTGGCTCCGTCAGGGTCCTTCAGTGCAGAGACAATGAAGCTGGGCGCGCCAGTCTTTCGGTCCGGCAGTACGCCGCCCATCGGCACCCCGCGATCATAGCCGACCTTGACCCAATCCCCACCCAAGTCGCCGCTCTGGAAATCCCAGCCGCCGAACACCCGCACTGTCATCCGCGGGCCGGTGGTGGCATAGACCTCGCGCCGCATCATCGCGTCGAAAATCTCTTCGCGGGTGTTGGCCTTGGCCCAGACTGCCGCATAACCGCCAGCTAGGTATTGCCAGTTGAACCGGCCCAGCCGGGTGCCCATGTTCATGGCCGGGGTAACCCGGTCAATCTTTCCGGCCAAAGGCTCGTTGCCGGTATGCTTGCCGAAGAAGTTGTCCTCATCGCCGGTGGCAAGGCTGGTATGACTGTCGGTCGATCCGATCAGGCCGA
>Ga0075152_10003640_pt1 | contig 10715 bp, 15 predicted proteins | sample JI61114C2DNA_FD_70964 | JGI IMG/M metagenome (GOLD analysis project Ga0075152, IMG submission 70964) | Wastewater effluent complex algal communities from Wisconsin, to seasonally profile nutrient transformation and Carbon sequestration -... | ecosystem: Engineered > WWTP > Effluent > Algae...
CAGTTGTTGAGCCATCCTTGTAGAAGGATTCCGCATAGCAGCCAGAGTTGTCGTTGCAAACTTTTCCCGCAGCTGCCGGGGCGCCAGGCAAAGGAGGCAGCCACATTGTGTCCATACAGCCGAACCCGTCCACTGTGATGTTGACAGCTGGGTTCGACTTGCGCAGGCCAGTTGCATAGTCGATCCAGGTTTGGAAATCATTGGTTTTGGCCATCGTTTCAACCGCCGTGTTGGGGGTAAAGGGAGTCGGGAAGCCAAATGCAGAGCCTATGTCCTCTTTGACGGTCTCTGCTGTGTTGGAAATCCAGCCTGCTGCGTCACTTGCAATCTGAGCCACGTCCATATCACCAATTTTGTTGATGGCACAAGGAATCATGGCCCAAGGCTCGGTCACCGCTCCCGCCGCAGCCGAGACTGAGAAAGAGCTGGGACACCCGTCTGAATCCGAAGCAGCTGCTTGCTGATCACTAGCTCCCTTGAAACTGTACAAGAGATAAGCCCCTCCCAGCACAGCAGCACCGATCATGAGCTCATTGGAGCTGATGCCCCCAATTTCAAAGTCCATTTTTGGGGGTTTTTTTACTTAGAGGTTGACATAGAATTCAGGTAAGCATAGGCACCGCCACCTGCTGCTCCACCAGCCAAAGCCACCAACTCAGAGCCAGTTCCCCTCAGCACCACGTAGGAGGCCACCACACCCGCACCGCCTGGGATTCCGTTCAACAAAGCTGCGAAAAAGTCAAAAGCCTCCTCTCCAGCTGTGACCAACCCTGTGCCAGCGCTCCACAGTGTGTTCAACGCGGGCATGAAGGTCAAAAAACTGGAAACAGAGTCCTCAGTAGTGGAGAGTGCCGGTGGATTGGTAAAATAGTTAACCCCAACATAGCCAGCGCAACCTGCCGCATAGGAAAGCAATGCAGTCTGAAGGGAGTAAGACATTTTTGTTTGCTTTTGTTTCCTTTTCTCACTCGATCAAGAAACTTGAATGGCCTTTTTCAGCGCTCAAGATCCAGCTCCTTATGCCACCAAGAACCCTTCTCTCACGAATGGGACCCCGACATTTTTTACCCCTCCCCCTCTGCCTCAGCCAACGCAGCCTGTTCTGCAACCGCCTTCTCAGGAGCCTGTTGTAAGCGAGGTTAACCCTTTCCTGTGGGGTGCACTCAAGTACAACGACTTTGTCCCTACCCAGATGGGGTTCCTGAAAAAGGCTCTGGTAGTGGGAGGGGCCAGCTTCAACCCCTACATCAGCGTTCCCCCGCCCATCTCCAACCAAGGCAAGTTCCTAACTATGCCCCCCTCGAAATGGGCCGGTTCCAACGGTAATCAGGCGTTTACTGAGGCAAAGTACGCTTAGGCGATCGGTCGGGTGACCAAGTAATGCCATCTTCCATAAAACAGCTTCTTGTCCTCTTTGTATTCAGGGTCCCTAAGCAGCAAAAGGAACACGTCCTTGTACAAATCTTCAACCTCTGCGTCCATCAGGCCGCTGATGATCTTTTCAGTCAAAAAGTCCTGCCCAGCTGCGTGCATGAGTAAGTCCGTTTGACTCTGGATCTTGTCGGTGAGGAACTGCTTGAACTCTTCGTCGCTCAGTAGCGCTTGATTCACAATGTCGTTGGGGATTTCAAACTCTAACTCCTTTGCTTGGGACAGAATGTCGGGAATGCTCAAGGCATTGATGGTAACTGGTACGTTGGCCAGTGCAGCTGCTATGTCCACTAAATCAGCTACAAATGCAAATCGCACACCCTGCCACTCGTTGAGCTTGTTTGACGCGCCTGCTTCGGTCATGATTTCTAACGAAAGAGTGAAAGCACAGTCACTTTTTCATCAAAACGAGACAGTATGGACGGCACAATTGAACATGAATCTCAGTATTTTGAGGACCCCGTTTCTGTTACACCCTTTGCCGCAGAGCCCGCTGCCTCTGCTGAGGAGGCCATTTCAGGAGCTGGATCCTCTCAACCCGACGAACCCCAAGAAGCCTCTGAGCATTCCTCTTCCCCCAAAAGGAATTCTCCCGCCAGCCCTGTAAAGGAACAAGAGTCGAAACGAGTCAAGAAGCTGGATGAAAGTTTCTCCCCTGCTGAGGAAAGCTCCTCATCCGAAGAGGGTGAAATCTCTGCTGCTAGCGACAGCGACGAGCCCATTGAGGACCCCAAGTTGTTTGACGGGGCTGCTGCCGACGATGATGATGTTCAAAATTTGGCCTATGAGGACTCTGAGTTCTTTGAGGCCTGCAAAAAGGGTCTAAGCGCCCTCAAGGGACGTCTCACCAAGGCCATGAACGCTGACAAGTTTGACTACATCTACCCCTTCTACAAGATCGACGACGACCTTGCCGATGACTTTGTCTCCTGGTGTGCCGAGAACATGATTGATTGGTGGAAGTTTGAGAAGGATCCTGAGTCTTCCAAGCGCTCTGACGACGAATAAACTCGCACAATCGACGAGTAATTAATTTTATTCAGCTAATACTGGCCACCTCAAGGCCTTGATTTTTCAGCAGGGTCTCCAGGTTGACGTGTATCTTTGCCAGCCGATTCCTTTGCTTTCGAGATAGTTTGAACTCTGGCTGTCGCTCTTCTTTGCCGCAGAATTGCTTCTTCCCCTTGAAGTATGTCAAGAAGAGGGTGGCCAAAAATGTGAAAATGGCAGTGGCCAAGGTGAAGGGCGAGAGAGTCTCACACCCTGTGCTGTAATCACCAAAGGTAGACATTACTCTACTTTATGTGTTGTATGTTTGTGTTTGTAGAATTAGCGCGGGCAGGGAACCAAGGAGAGTACCGTACTCGTCCACAATGCCAAGCTGTTGTACACACTTTCTGTGGTCTCTTGTGCTGGCCAGCCTTTTGCCAACGTTACGAGGCGCTACGAGGTGCTGTTTGAAAGACGGCTTCATACAGCTGGGAAACGCCTGAGGAATGCACGCTCTTAAAAGCTCAAACAGCCAACAACAGTTATGGGAGAAAAAATTTAAGTCACAGATTTGTCACTGAGCAAAGCCCCGCCTAGCAGCGTCAACACAAAGCCCAAGTGCTGTCTAGAGGTGATATTCTCCCCAAACCACAACCAGCCAATAGCATAGGTCAGTACATTACTTGTGGCATCCCAGTAGGCATTCAGAATGGACAACTTTTGACCGCTGGCTAGCAGGTTGTGCAACGTACGCCCCAAAAAGGCATACCAACCGATACCAAAGTACTTCAACAACAATGAATTACTAACCACCGATTGCTTCAGGGCAAAGTCACCCACAGCCTCGACCACGGTCAGTTGACTTGCTGTTTTCCAACTCATTTAAACATAATACATGGAAAAAGCTCTATTCACCTTGGCTTTTGCCAGACTAACTTACTTGGCCATCACTTGCCCTTGTGTGCCGCTTTTTGCTTGTCATGCCACCGAAGCAGTGGCCCTCTCGGCTGTCACAGCTGCAATTATTGCGTACCGAAATTTAATTTCCAAATAAATAGTTAATCCAGATGGACCCAGTTACTGTAACAGCTGCTGCCACCATTGCAGCCGGTGCCTATGTCCTTTCCAGTGCCACAAAAAGCGCCATGCAAGCCCCAGTAGAGGTGCTTTCACCCACTTTCTCAGACGTCACTGACTCTTTGGCAGTGAAAGGAGATTACTTTGCCCGTACACGTCGCAGTTGGTCAAACGCTGCTTGGAGTGCCCTGCCCATCCCCACCACGCAAGATGTCGACTTTTTCAACGCTCAAATCGCAGAGCAGCCAATAATTGGCAGAGGAGTAGGCGGCTCACCAAGTCCTCAGCCTTTGCAACACTCACCTTCGGTCTGGGCGTTGGCATCTCAACAAGCAGCCCCTATCCCACCTAGCTGGTACTAATAAAAAAAATTCTTACCTGAAAATGCAAGCCATGAACCGTGTAAGTGCCACTTTGTGGAAAGATCGTAACCCTGCGCGTCCAGGAGAGTTCATCGAGACCCTGGCTGCCCCCATCCGCAACGCCAGCAAGGTGTACATCAACGATTTCAAGTTGGTCTACAGTGCTGCACCAGCTACAGTGCCTAATTTTGTTAGATTGAAGTTTGTAGTTGATGGTAACTACTTGGAGGCCAATGACGCTGTGGTGATCAACCAGTTTGTAGTTTTCCCAGTCTGGGACCTTGCCAATCTGACCCTGCGCGAGGCCTATGCTTACCCTGGCCAGCTGATTTGGCAGGCACCCGGTAGGCAGACCCCCTTTACCGGCATTCATTGCACTGTGACCGACGAGTTCAACAACCAAATTGACTACAAGCAGCTGGGCCTAAAAATGGCAGTGGATTTCGAGGGTATTCCCAACACTCACGCTGCGACCTCGCAGAGCTATCCGAACACGCCCGTCGGCCTGTACAACGCCGGCACTCCCTTTTAAGCGCTCACAAAATAAAGCCCGCAAGCCGCACGCATGTCTCAAAAAGTTCCCAACAAGAAGATTGCTCGTATCCAAAGCGAAATTGACCGTAAGGGTAGCACCCCCGTCAAAATGCCCGGTACCATTAGCATGGAGGAAGTCTCCGCTACCATCTTGCGGTTGGTACAGAAGAATGAGGAGTTGGAGCTTCAAGTGCAGAAGTTACGCACCCAAGGTCTTATCAAGGACGACCTCCTGGACACCTTCTTGAAGCCGACTTGGCGTGAGGGCAAGCTGGAACTCCGTGACGAGATTTTTGAGTCCTCTGACGAAGAAGAGACTGCGCAGCCCACAGACGCGGAGTCCGCCGAGCGCGAGTAAAAAAAAGTCCCCCACCAACTTGTTACATTTTTTTTTCTCGCCCAAGTGACTAGCCATGGCTGATTCAGGTATTCAAAGAGCTGACTTTACAAAACTCTCCAAGGATGGCATTGCTGCCGCGAAGAAGGCCAGCGAGCGTAAGGAGATGGACGCCCAAGTCGAGAAGAGTGTTGAAAAGAGCCTTAAGCGTAAGGACAAGATGCCGCCTTCCGCTGCTGATTTGAAGCGCATGGAGCGGGACAAGAAGGATGTCATGAAAGAGGACAGCCTGTACTTTGAGAAGCGGGCTATTGCCAACTTGAAACGCATGGCCACTCAGTATGTAGAGTTTTTCGGGGAGAAATACCCTGCTGTGAAAAAGTTGAAAAAGCCTAACGAGTCAGATGGCAAGGAGGAATGGACCCAGTACCTCACTGATATTCGCGCAGCAATCGGCAGTGAGAAGGCTGGAGAGAAGTTTGACGGCTATTTGGCTATGTTGGGTCAGGGCATTGTCAAGGCAAGTGTCATGTTCCCCGAAGTCTTTCGTGGAGCCAATTTGGTCACTCCTGTGAACTTGGCCGATGTTATGCAGAGTCCAGAGTTTATTGAGCGCATCGAGGACGAGAAGATGGAGATCATCTTCACTCATGAGAGCTGGTTCGCCAGTTCTTACTGGTCGCGGTTCGGCATTGCACTTGCCAAAGCTGTCTACTCTGTCGCAGAGCACAACAAGCAAGCCTACGCAAACGCCGCTGCAACGCCAGAGGTCACCGAGGCCCTGTTGCGTCGCAGGCAGAGAGGCGCAGTTGACGAATAAACGACTTCCTCCAAGTAAAAAAACTGTTGCGCCCACAGAGTCACATATGCCGCCAAAACGCAAAGCCAACGGAAAGGAGGTGCCAAAATCACCGGTCAAGTCAGACTACCGAAGGATGTTACAGCTGATGGTCGAAAAATGGCCCTCCCTTCGCATCACACCGGGTGCCAAGGAAATCGAGAACAAGGACAGCGAGCTGAGCAAAATACGCAACGACTGCTTCCTCACGGCCAGTATGGCGGGCGTACTTTGGAACTGCAAACGAGGCGTCAGTCTGGGCAAGTTCATCCGAGTGGCGCGAGGTTTGGAGGAAATGCCACCGCCCTCTGATTTTGCCAGAGCCCTGATGGACAAGGGAGTTGAAATGGAGCCTGTCATCCTCTCGCACTTCAGCGCTGTCGCGTCCGCAGAGTTTAAGCGTTTGTTGGGCGGGGAGATGACCACTGTGACACCTGGGCCCATCACTATGGAGTTTGAAGGGGTGAAAACCTCTGCCACCCCAGACGCCCTGGTGTTTTTGACAGATGCCCCGCGCATGAGGACTTGGTCGATTCCTGTGGAGATCAAGTTCTTTGCCAGCAAGACTGAGTTTCCCTCTGAGATTCCCAACGACTACCTGGCTCAAATACTTTGTCAAGCCATCCACATGGGCAGTCGCATGGCTTTGTTGCTAGCGGGCGTCAGGACCGACGAAGATGAGGTGCTATTCAAGGTGTGGGTCCTACGCATCACACCCGAGGCTATCGACGCTTACTACGAGCTGCTACAGGCTGTCAAAGAGGAGGTGGAGAAGAACTCTGAGCGTACCCGCTTCCCCAACGTCGGTGCCGAGTTGCAATCGCTAATAGTCTATGAGACAACCGATTGTTGCTCTTTGTGGGAGTTTATTTTATCAAACAGAGACCTGCTAGTCTCGCACACCAGCGAATCAGACAATCTGACGTTCCCCAGTAACCGCTAAATTGTATGTGATCCAAGCGTCAAACGCACCCTTTGTCACCATGGTTACGTAGCGATCATCATCCTTCCAAAAGTCCGGTGAACCAACTACAAACTCTCCTGGGTCAACTGGTTCATAAGTAAATACCTTTCGCTCCAATTGGATTGTGTTAGCCATCAAGTTGATTACCAAAATAGTTCTTTGCTGGTCGTCCTCCTCCACTTGAGTGTGCTTCTCTACCAGATGCATAGCTGCCTCTTTGGGGATCATGTTCAAGTACTCTGTGGCTATGGCCTCCTTCTCCAAAATGTTCTGCTGAAAAAAAATAAAGGCAAAGTCAGTGTTGACGCGGGTAGAGGTTGCAATCAGTCTTGGGTACTGGGTCATGAGGAAGACGCATGTTCGGTAGTGACGGCCCTTGGTGGCAAAGGTGGTCACCTCCTCTACATAGCGGAAGTTGGGTGAAACGACGTCGTCCAGGATAATCAGTTTGTAGGGGTTCCACTTGCGAGGCTCGCCGGCCAGAATCCAGCTCTCCACCTCTTTGCCTTGTTGGTCAATGAACATCCGCAGAATAATCGGGTCGAATTCGTGTACGTAGTCACGCGGAAAGTACTTTTGCCAGTACTGATTGAATTTGGTGTCACACAGGACCATGCCATAGTTGAACAACGCTCTGCCCGTGTAGGCCAGGTGTCGAGCGCAAAACGACTTGCCAGTTCTCCGCTTGCCAAAGAATACGATCAGCTTGTCCGGCTGGATCTCGTTTCGATTGTCTGGGTTCAGCCAAAGATCATCAATCTCCCAGGTTGCAGGGTTAAAGTTGGCCGCAGCTGTCAACGCACCCTCTCTGTCAAACATACTGCCAACCATAACTGCACGTTTGTCGTTCATAGGTCGTGGTACATTCTCGGGGGGTTCTGGTTTTTTGCCATTCACTCGCTCTCGTTCCTTCTCCTTCAAAATCTCCTCTGGTAACTTCCTTAACTTCTTAGGTTTGGCTATTTTTGCAAGTTCCAGCTTTGGTTTCACTGGGGGAGGCACTTCACTGCCCAACTTTGAACCTCCAAGCATGACACCTTTGATCTGCTTCTTCGGCCACATTTCGCTGGGAACTCAAAAAAACAGCCTAGAAATTTAGTTAAATAACTGATTACCGCATTTACCAACACTGACACTAACTTGTAAAGTTTCCCGCCTTAAATACCCTGAAAAGCCCGCGCAAATCTGGCTTGTGGGAAAATGTAAACTAAATTTTCCAAGCATCATCACAAAAGCGATCACTGAAAATGTTAGGTTTCCTCTTGATTGGGGCCTTTGCTATTTACTACTTGATGCCCAAGCCCATCACTGGTCCTTCCTCTCAGCCGCAGCCCCCAAGCGAGGATGAGTTTCGTCAATTCCTACTAGACAACTCTGGCCTGTCAGCAGATCAGAAAGCGCTCTACTACAACGCAGACGGTAGCCTTAAGTCAGTAGCCGAAGCGGATGCCATCACAGAAGGGTTGAACCTCAACGGACAAACTCCAACTGACATCCCCAAGAATGGCGTCGTCGGCACTTACGATGTGCCAACCAATTCTCATTAGTAAAGTAAATGCAAGCTCCACCTCGCGTGCTAGCAACTAAAACAGTTCCTAGGGTTTTGGCCACCAAGACAGCGCCCAAACGGCCCCTGCCACCGCTTCCAGGTCGGGTCCTGGCCACCAAGTCTGCCGCTCCCAGGGTACTTGCCACAAAAACAGTCCCTGCCGCGTTCTACAAACAAGCACTGCCCCTGGCGGTTAAAACGCCCTTTCCCGGCGTGCAGTACGAGCAGCCCTACCGCTCACCGGCAGAGGTACTTCGGCAACACCCGGCTCAGCCACTACCCCCGCCAGGAGACGTTAGAGCCTCTGGCTGGCTAATCACAGTCAACACCAATCGCCTGGTCAGCAATGCCAACTCCCCAGAGAGGCTACTGGACGCCGTGCGGAGTGTCATCAACGGAGAGGGGAGGGAGGGGGAATGGGAAAAGCTCATCTCTGACAACGGAAGGGATCACCTGGGACAGGATATTCGCCTTATGACCGAGCAGCCTGTGCAAACCACTTTGGCGGCTGAGGTTGGAGAGAAGCAGCATCGCCTGCACGCTCATGCCATGTTGGTAGTGCGGCATCACACAAGCAATTGGCTCTACCTTAACCTGCCAGAGTTGAAAAGGCAGTTGGAGGAAGTGTTTGGCGAGCGTTTGTATGTTAGTTTTAGCAGAGAGGGGGTTGACCCAAGTGGAGGCTACATCTACGTTCACAAAGAGGACGGCACAGTAATCAAAGTACCCAGAACCCCAATGAACGTCAGAGAGTTACAGAGACAAGCTGCCAGACGCAACAGGCATTAAACGTTTAATCTTTCGATCGCCCGCTTCTGTGCAGCCATGAGCTCTTGCTTGAAGATGATGTCTGCTTGCTTGCCGAACTTGGCAAAGTCTTTGGGTGTCTCCGCGTGCAGCTTCCAGAAGATCTTTGTGTGGGGCCCGCTGACACGGGGTGAGTTGTACATTTCCTCAAACAGTTGCATTCTTTTTTCAGCATGAGCCTCGTCGCTGGGTATGGAGGCTATCAAGGAGTAGATGGGTACCAAGAAACCGCCATCAGTGCAGTGTTTGGTGTACCGACCGAAAATGTAGGTAAATGCAGCGGCTATCTTGTTGGCGTCAACCTTCAGTTCTGGATTAGTCCTGAGAGCGTCCTTGTAAGCTTGCCATTGCATTTTCACCATAGCGTCTGCCTTGGTGCGGAAAACCGGGTGCCAAAAGTACTCCCATGCCTTGCGCAGGGTGGCGGGGTCACATTTTTTGGTCTTTGAGGTTTTTTTGGCAGCGGTACGCGGCGCAAGTGAAAAGCCCTCCATGTTTGGCGCGTCTTTTTTCTGACTCAAAAGTTAAGCGCGCGAAATGAAGAACCGAGGACGGGGCAATCCCTTTGGAGCTTCTGGCACTTTGAAGGACCTAGCCAAGATCGAATCCACAATCAAAGTTAAGTTTCAAAAGTACAAGACTCAACTTCAAAAAGAGAATGGTCGCAGTCTCTTTATGGACTTCCCTTCAAAACGGGTGGGACAGATGTCCAATTTCGTTGACGAACAAATTGAGATTGCTAAAAAAGAAGGAAATCCAGGTGCTGTCTTAGCTTTGGAAATGTACAAAGTCAATGTACTCATGAAAGCAAACGAGGAAAAAATTGAACAGCAATTTCAAAAGAACTTTTTTGCTTGGTTAATGGGTGCAGGCAAGCCGGAGGATCATGCCAGAACTCCATGGGGAAGACAACCGCATGCGTTGGAATTGCCTGAAGTACGCGCTGTCTTGGAGAGAATACTCGATGCACTCTTCGCGACTGAACTGTATTTGATGAAACTTCTCCATAGAGGCCCGCAGACCTTGACAGAGTATGCGATTTATTACAAATACATCCTAAACTACGCAGAATGGACAGCTCTGGATGATATGTGGATTTTCCTGGATTTCCCTTCTTTGTACGGAGGTGCAATAATGCTGCAAAATCAAACTGACGGTAGTACACGCACTGGAGTTCTCCCTAACGTTGCCAGGGGTGTGCCTGGAGTGGATTTGCACAAACCACCTGAGGATCAACGCCCCACGGCCGACCAGCGATTTTCATCTTTGGTGGATGATTTGAATGCCAGATTCTACCGCAGCAAGAAACTGAAAGATCAACTGAATAACATTTTCAAAGATTTCGGAGAGGCACAGGACGCAGCAAACGCTGAAGCGAACGCTCAACAAGTAGAAGAGATTATTGATTTGGCCGCCGGTGGAAATCAGGCTGCAAGAGATCAAATTGAACAGTTGCAAAGACGGGCTGACTTGCTCAATGCAATCAAGAAGGAAGAAGAAGAGAAGGAAAAGCAAGCAAAACAAAAAGAAGAACAAGAACGGGAAGCAAAACGAAAAGAAGAAGAAAAGAAAGCAAAACAACAAGAGGAACACCAACGTAGAAAAGAAGAACAAGAAAAGGGAGCCCAAGAATGGAGGAGAAAGGCAGCAGAGGCCGATGCAAAGCAGCGAATACAACAAGAGGAATCACAAGTGAGACGGGCTTTACTGGAAGCTATGAATAACATCAATACAGTCTTCGAGGCGATCAAGCCTGCTCCACCTCAGCCTGCCCCACCGGCGCCTAACCCTCCACCTCAGCCTGCCCCACCGGCGCCTAACCCTCC
>Ga0075152_10003643_pt1 | contig 10711 bp, 8 predicted proteins | sample JI61114C2DNA_FD_70964 | JGI IMG/M metagenome (GOLD analysis project Ga0075152, IMG submission 70964) | Wastewater effluent complex algal communities from Wisconsin, to seasonally profile nutrient transformation and Carbon sequestration -... | ecosystem: Engineered > WWTP > Effluent > Algae...
GAGACATTGCCAGTGATTGGTGACTCATTGGTCACAAGAATTAATGACAATTTTCAAAAATTAAACTGTGCATATTGAGTGGTAACGGGTATATATAATAACAATGCTGTTCATCGATTGGTTGAATAGCAATTAAATGATCCCACCTCTTTATGAATACATCTGATTCACGTGATTGAATTTGTTTTTTATGATGGTCTACAGACTCCATGTAAATTGCCCGCTCCCCAAATGGGATGAATTTAAATACATAGGATTTACAATAGTATGTTTCCTTCTCCAACCATTTTTCTGGGAACGCAGCCCTAGATATAATGCACCCTATAATTTAGACCAGACAAATCATAATTTTTGAGAGATAATGGCCTCTAGTTGGAGGTTTATATGGGTCGGAAAAAGAAATGGTCAGCAGCACTAAAGTTTGAAATTGCTATGCTTGCCATAAAAGGTGAAACGACGCTAAATGATATTTATAAGCGCTATGATGTAGCCCCAAGCCTGGTACACAAATGGAAAAGTAAGCTGCTAGAACAGGGCGCACAATTATTTGATTTGGCTGATAAATCTGCCGAAATAGCTGCTGCTGATCACGAAAAAATACAAAGCAAATTATATGAAAAAATTGGCCAGTTAACGGTAGAACGTGATTTTTTAAAAAAAAGTTGGACCAAGTTCCCCGGGAGCAAAGACGACAGTTAATAAAAGATAAACACAGGCTGAGCATTCGTAAACAGTGTGAGTTATTAGGACTAAATCGTAGTACGTTGTATTACGACGCTAACCCAATGAAAGTTGGTGATATTGACTTATTAAATGCGATTCGCGACGTATGGGAAAGATACCCATTTTATGGGTATCGTAGAATTACTAAAGAGCTAAACTCAAATGGTTTAATAGTAAATCGTAAACGAGTGCAGCGATTAATGGGTGTTGGCGGGATAAAAGCAATTTACCCAGGGCCAAATACTAGTAAACGAAATAAGTTACATGCAATACACCCGTATTTATTACGTGATTTAGAGATCGCACGCCCAAATCAGGCCTGGATGGTGGATATAACATATTTACGCATGCCTACTGGTTTTATGTATTTGGTGGCTTTTATTGATGTGCAGAGCCGATATGTGGTTGCCTGGTCGTTGTCAAACACATTAGAAACAGCTTTCTGCATCGAGGCATTAAAGCCGGCACTAGCAATGGCACAGCCTGAAATTATAAATAGCGATCAGGGCTGTCAGTTCACCAGCGCTGAGTGGATCAATTGCTTGCGTGAATATGGCATTAAAATTAGTATGACAGGCAAAGGCCGGTGCTTAGATAATGTTTATATCGAGAGATTTTGGCGCAGCTTTAAATGTGAAGAATTTTACTTAAATGAATATGCAAGTGTTAAGGAGCTGAAAAAGGCCATTGAAAATTATATTGAATTTTATAATAATAAGCGATGGCATCAATCGTTAGGTTATAAAACGCCTGCTGCAATTTACTTTGGCGAGTTAATACAAGCTGCAGCATAAAAAGAAGTTAGCTTATTTATACAAGGGGCTCTGCCCCTTAAACCCCGAAGTATTTGAAAACACGATTCAAATGCACCGGGAAATTAAGGCGGTTTTAACGCCGCCTTGAATCGCGTTACGGTCATCGCCGCTTCCGGCTGTGCCGTAGCTACATTTTAACAGTAATTATTTAGGGTTTCTACCTTAGAATAATTAACAAATAAAAAGGTCAATATTCCTTAATTATTTGAGATCGTGGTCTAGACAATGGGGTCACTTCACTTTTACTTTAGACCACTTTTGTATTGGGAAACCAAATGATTCTAACAATGGTGGGTCCAATTCCAAAACGGGGCTAAATTTCCCATTCGTTTCCCTTTAAATTCAATGCACTATAACTCTATGATTTTTGTTCCTCCGGATCAATCTGTTTTCTTTTAGCAGAACGGTGTCTTTCTCTTTTTTCTATATCTATGTATTTATCAGTAGTAGCACTAGAACCATGCCCAGCATCATCTCTAACGTGTTCTCTTGGTCTAATTTTAACATCATCTGATATACCAGTATGACGTAACCAATGAACCGTAGCTGCTGGTAAAGATTCTGCGTCATCACAAAAGCCATCATGATTTAATTGTTCTACTGCTTTATTAAAGCAAAACTGTACTATCTTGCGTATTAAATTAGTACTTTTTACGGGGCTACCAGTTGATTTTGGGAGCAGGGGGGAATTGTCTGCTGGTGTAGGCAATGTGGGCAATCCAAGATGTTTTCTCCAGCGCTTAACTGCTTTAATCATTGAATTACTAACTGCAATTTGTCTCTCTTTATTACCTTTACCAACAGTAGTAAACCACCAATTACCATCGGTATCTTTTGCAAAATCATTCATCTTTGGAGTCCATCGCTCAGATGCAGTAAGCTCTGATATTCTCAAATACATCGAGTATAGTGCGGACATGACGAATAAAGTGCGCTCGTGGGCATGGGGATCTTTTTCGGCTAAATCTTGCGCAGTCTTAATTACATATTGCCATTGTAACTCTGATAGTCGCCTTATTTTAGGTTGGCCCTGGGCTTTTCTAATGAATTTACTTTTTTGCCGTATTAGTGCGACAGGATTAGCATAAACATATTCTTCTTGCAAAAGATAAGTATAGAAACTACTTATAATAGCAAATAATTCCTTGACCGAATCACTGGATAATTCAAACTGATTTATTCTTGGTTTTTTACCATTAACTCGATCGGCCTTAGAAACAGTGACTATAAATGGGCGCCATTTAGAATTAGGGATCCTCAATCCATCTTTAATAACAAATTTTGCTGGTTTAGATTTGCCAAGCCAAGATTTTGGTGGGTCTTGACAAAATTCTATATAAGATGAAATATCATCACGTTTTAGCTCTTTAAGCGGTTTTTTTGCTACTAAAGCGCACCAGTGTAATAGCCGTTCAACCTCTCTTCTATATGAATCAAAAGTTCCTCTGCTACCATTATATGTTTTTAAAAACGCAATAGTAATTTTTATATCTTCTAAATAATAATTATTATCCAAATATGAAAAATCTTTTTGATCTTCAAAATGCTCTATGGTGTCAAATATTGGAATTGGTGTGATGATATTTTCCATTATTCTTTTTCTGACTTGTTTTCATCATCCAATTCAATATGATTTAGTTCAGACTCAATTTCTTCTATAGTCGGTAAATTTGATTTTAAATTATCAGGAATTGCGCGAGTTAATTGATATTCAGATACTCCTATTGGTTTATTAATGCCTTTTAGAGCATACTCTGCTTCAAATTTATCTCTGGTTTTACAAAGCAGAAGTCCGATAGATTGGTTGTCTTCTGGCAATTTATAATAATCATCAATTAAATTTAAATAAAAATTTAATTGGCCAGCATGCTCAGGTTTAAATTTCGTAGCCTTAAATTCACACACTATATAGGCATGAAGTTTTAAATTATAAAATAACATATCTATAAAATATGTATTCTCATTTAAGGTAATAGGGACTTGCCTACCAACAAAGGCAAACCCCTTGCCGAGCTCTAATAAAAAATTGGTAATATGTTTTGTTGCGGCATATTCAATTTCACGTTCATGTGCTTCATCGTGAAGCCCTAAGAAGTCAAAATTATATGGCTGCTTGAGTAGCTCCTGTGCTAAATGTGACTGTGGTGAAGGCAGGTGAGTTTTATAGTTTGAAGCCTTGACTGATGATATGGCTTGTCTTTGATAGAGGTTATCTCTAATATAAACCGACAATGAATCTCTAGACCAACCTAGTTCGATAGTTTGATTAGCGTACCATTCTCTTATTTGTTCGTCTTTGATTTTACCAATCAGAAGAATTATATGGCCCCATGGCAATTGGGCAACAGCCTGTTGCCCAAATTCAATATTTGGATAGATTTGGGCAAATTGTCGCATATACTTTAGATTTCTAACAGAAAAACCATGAGTTTCAGGGAATGATATTTGTAAATCTTTCGATAGTGACTCCAGGAACTTGCTGCCCCAGGAAGATTTTTCTTGTTTTTCAATAACTTGATTGCCTATATGCCAATAAAGCTGTAGAACATCTTGATTTATAGATAAAGCTGTTCTAAACCTAGCGCTACGGATCTTATCTTTTAAGTCATTAAGAAATGTCTTATATTCTTTGTTCAGGCCTAAAGAGACCAATGCATTTTTATCATTATTAGTCATGTAAATACTCTATTTAAATGGTTGCTACATTAGTAGTAATTATCGTATTAATTACCATTATTTGCAATATTAATAATCCCTTATATAATTAAAATTATATAAATATTAATTTATAAGGAAATTTATTAATGACACAACTTGTAATTTTATCTGAAAAAGAACGCGCCCTGTTTGATTCACCTGCTAAATTTAATTTTGCTGATAGATCAATTTACTTTGCTTTAGATCAAAATGTTCTAGACCTAATAAAATCTATAAGAACACCAACAAACAAAGTAGGCTTTATGTTACAATATGGCCACTTTAAGTCGAATGGTAAATTTTATACCAATGACCAGTTTAGTAAACAAGATATAAATCATATTATGCAACAGTTAAATGTAAATCACAAAGAAGTTAATATTGAAAGCTATAGCAAAAATATACAAATGGAACATCGCATCAAAATATTAGCTTACTTTAAATGGAAAACATTGAGTAAAACAACGCTCAATGAAATATTTAAATATCTTTTATCTCAAGCACAAAATCAGATATCACCAAGAGAATTGTTTGACATAGCTATTGACTATTGCTGGAACAATAAAATAGAACTCCACTCTTGCAACCAATTAACCTTGTTAATAACTGACGCCTATAATGAGCATGAATTATTATTGTTAGATAAAATCAAGAACAATATTGATAATAAAACCAAAAATAAATTAAAGAGATTGATGCAAGTTACTAGCGCTGAGGAACAAAAGCCATTAATCACATTCCTAAAGCAAGTTAGTCAATCATTAAAACCAATGCAAATTAAAGAAAATGTAGAAGTTTTTTCTAAAATACAGGATTGTTTTTATGATATAAAAGATATTATAGAAGATTTGGCGCTATCTGATCAGGCTGTAGAATATTATGCAACCTGGATACAAAAAGCGCAAACGACCCAAATAAAAAGCCTTGCAGACTCAAATAAATTATATCTATATTTAATGGCATTTATAAAGCATCAAAATATTTACAGAAGTGATACATTAGTTGATATATTTACAAAATCTGTGTTATCAGCTATGAATAGGACAAATAAAATATTATTAGAAAAAGATAAGACTACAAAATCTGCTGTGAATAAATCCATAAAAAATGTAACTGGCTCACATAAAGACCATCGTACAATTGTTGACTCAATTGATGATCTTGTGAGATCCCCTGTTATAACTTACAAGGGTAAAGTAACAAAAATAATAAGCATACTTGATGAATTTAAGCTTAAATTTGATACTAAAACAATGAATTCTATTATTGAAGATGAAAACTCGTTAAATAAAGCAAGTAAAGATCATGATTATTATAATATCTTAGAATCACTCTCTGTAAAACTACAACTTAGAGTGTCTGGTATAGTAAAATTGCTGGATTTTAATACCAAGACATCCGATAGTTTGATTATTGATGCTATTGAGTACTTCAGATCAGTAGATGGTAACATAGATGATGATGCGCCTTTAGACTTTTTAGATCCAGATGAAGTCGATATTATATTCAATGCTGACAACAAAATACGTGTATCATTATACAAGATATTGCTTTTTATCCATATATATGACCGATTAAAGTCTGGCAAATTAAATCTTAAATACTCATATCATTACAAAGCATTTAATGAATATTTAATAAAACAAGATATTTGGAATAGCGATCGAGAGCAATTAATAACTAATGCTGGGCTTGGTGATTTTTCAGATTTTAGATTGGTAATTAAAGAAATGGAACAAAAGCTTGATGCTAGATATGATGAAACCAACAAAAATGTTTTATCAGAGAAAAACAAACACGTTACTATTGATGAAGATACTAATAAAATTAAACTTAAAACGCCTAAAGCCAGCAATGATGAGAATGAATATATATCAGGTCTATTATCAAATATTGGGTATCTGCCAATACTACAGATATTGTCCGACATAAATAATCTTACTAATTTTACTGATGGTTTTAAACACCATAGTAATAAATTCAAAAAAATGCGGCCTTCTCCAGAAGTTATTTTCGCTGGTATTTTAGGCAAAGGCTGCAATATAGGCATAAATAAAATAGCCAATATTTCAGTTGGCATAACCGAAGGAGCGTTAAGAAATGCTGTTAATTGGTGTTTTGTTTTAAAAAATATCCAAGCAGCAAATAACAAAATACTTAATATGCTAAACAAACTATCTCTAGCCGACTCATTTAAAAAAGAATTAAATAAATCACACACTGGTAGTGATGGTAGTAAATATAATACTGCTGTTGATTCTTTAAATGCCAATTACTCATTTAAATATTTTGGTAAAGGCAAGGGTTCTACCATATATACTTTTTTAGACGAACGTGGTGCCCTATTCTACTCTACTGTAATTAGTTCTTCAGAAAGAGAAGCTGCCTATGTAATTGATGGTCTTCTAAACAATGATGTAATAAAAAGCTCTATTCACTCTACTGATACTCATGGTTATACTGAGATAATGTTTGGAGCTATGCATTTTATAGGCACATCCTTTGCTCCTAGAATTAAGAACATTACTAAACAAAAAATATACTCCTTTAAATCGCGTTCTTACTACCAAAATAAAGGTTATAATATTCTGCCAAGCAGAACTATTAATACCAAATTAATTGAAAAACACTGGGATGATATATTAAGATTTATGGCTACAATTAAATTAAAACATGCAACTGCATCAACTTTATTCAAAAGATTAAGCTCTTATGCTAAAGATCATCCTTTATATAAAGCATTGAAAGAATTTGGTAGAATAATTAAATCATTATTTGTTTTAACCTATTATGATGATGTAAAATTAAGACAATCTATTGAGAAACAACTTAATAAGGTTGAATTGTCAAATAAATTTTCTAGAGCTGTATTTTTTGCTAACAACCAAGAATTTCAATATGGTGAAAAGCATGAGCAAGAAATTAATGCTGCATGTATGTCTTTAATACAAAATGCAATTGTTTTATGGAATTATTTATATTTATCGCAATTATTAGTTAATAACAGTAGCCAAGAACAAAGAGATCAGATGATAAGATCTATAAAATCAGGTTCAGCTATTACTTGGCATCATGTCAATTTACATGGCGAATATGATTTTACTAAAAATCAGGCTAATGATGCGAGATTTGAAATGGCGAAGATTTTAGAATTGGATGTAAAATAGCAATTATTATTGTTAAATTTGATAGGTGAATTTCTGTTGTAAATCATGACGTTAAAAACAGGCTTGTAATGCATTGAATTTAAAGGGAAACGAATGGGAAATTTGACCCCGTTTTGGAATTGGACCCTATATACAAAAGCTAGTAGAAAAAATTTAGAAAAAGAAGTGTTGAGATACCGATTATTATTATGTTTATATGCTATTGGGACTAACACTGGCTTAAAATGCATCAGCAGCGCAAATGACAATGTTCAATATTCTGAGTTACGATACGTAAAACGCCTGTTTTTAACTGTCGATAATGTTAGGCAAGCTATTGTTGAAGTTATCAATAAAATACTGGAAATTAGAGATCCTCGCGTTTGGGGTATTGCCACTACTGGTGTTGCATGTGATTCAAAGAAATTGAGTGTATGGGATCAAAACTTGATGGTTGAATTTCACGCACGATATAAAGGTCGCGGTGTTATGGTATATTGGCATGTTGAAAAAAAAGCGTTATGTATTTATTCACAACTCAAAACATGTTCATCATCAGAAGTTGGCTCAATGATTAAGGGTATTCTGGATCATTGCACTAACATGGATATTGACAAAGCATATATGGATACTCATGGACAAAGCACTCTTGCTTTTGGAGTGGGTGAATTTTTAGCATTTGATTTATTACCACGGCTTAAAAATATTTACAGCCAAAAGTTATATTTTTCATCATCAGGTCAAAGAAAAGAATATAATAATTTAGATCTTATTTTAAAAGGGCCGATTAATTGGGAAATTGTTAAAGAAAATTACGATGAAGCAGTAAAACATATTGTGGCCCTTAAAATTAGCACTATGGAACCTGATGTTTTTGTAAAAAGATTCAGTAAAGATAATTATCAGCATCCAGTATTCAAAGCAATCATTGAGATAGGAAAGGTTGCAAAAACTATTTTCTTATGTAATTATTTAATGCGAGAAGGATTACGAGTTGAAGTGCATGAAGCGCAAAATGTAGTAGAACGATTAAATAGTATTATGGGATTTATTTTTTATGGCAAGATGGGAGAAATATCAACAAACATTAAAACCGATCAGGAGCTATCTATTGTTTGTCTACACTTATTGCAAGCCAGTATGGCATATGTAAATACGATTATCTTTCAGAATGTTTTATCAAGACCTGAATGGCAAAATGTGCTAACATCAGAAGATAAGCGGGCTCTCAATGTGTTGTTTCATTCACACATTAATCCCTATGGCTTATTTCCTCTTGACTTAGAGAAACGCCTCGGCATTATGATGAGTGAGCCAGGTAACAACGATGATCATATGTCAGTAGACTTTTTAGAACAATTGTACGCTTAATGAAAGTGGCGGCTGGTCGCAGCTTCCCTGACACTGGGCCTATTGGAAGAAGTGCGATTATTAGGCAATATGACAGCAGTAGCCAAGAAAAATAATATACCAGTTGGTACCATTGCCACCTGGATTAAACCAAAATATAAGAAAAAATCCAAATCGGAGGGAATAGTAACAGATCATGATGCGATCAAGAAATTAAAATCTCAGCTTGCTGATGCTGAATTGGAAAATAAAATATTAAAGGAACTATTAAAAAAAACTTATCAGATCTGGGACACAGATTAACAGTAGCATCTGGCTTTATTAATCGTGGGCATAGTTTAAAAAAAGTATTGCGCTTTGCTTATATACATAAAACAACCTGGTATAGATTTAAAAATCATTCTGCTGATAAAAGAATCTTCAATAGCGGTAGACCTATACCAGGGTTTTCTTATAACAAGTTTGGCGAAAAGATTTATGATACACAGATTGTGGCAGCTATAGCAAAATTAAGAGCGCATGAATATTTAACTATTGCTGGAGGATATAAAAAAATTAAATATTATTTGTATAATATGGATAATATTATCATCAATAAGAAAAAAGTTTATAGATTATGCAAAGAAAATAATTTTTTATTATCAAAAACGAAGAAAACAAAAATTAAAAGGCAGATCTCATGTAATAGAAGAATAACGAAGCCAAATCAAGTATGGGAGTTTGATATTAAATATGGTTATGTTCATGGGCAAAATAGATTTTTTTATATATTAGTCTATATTGACGTATTTTCTCGTAAAATAGTGCATTATTACGTTGGTCTGCACTGTAAGGCAAAACACTTGGCAGCTACATTTAGTACTGCTTTACGCAAAGCTAATATAGGCATTAATGATGGGCTAGTGATCAGAAGTGATAATGGGCCTCAAATGACATCCAAGCTGTTTTACAGCTATTTAATTAATGAGGTGCGTCATAAAGTTGAGCATGAGTTTATACCGTGTGCTACGCCAAATAAAGATGCTCATGTAGAATCATTTTATTCAATTTTAGAATCAGAATTTATACCTCTATATTACTTTAGGAATTTTAAGGATGTTTATATTAAATTTTATAATTTTATTGAATTTTATAACAATGTTAGAGTACATAGCTCTTTAAAATATAGAACCCCTAATCAAGTTTTAGAGCTATACAATAATAATCAACTGCCAAAAGATATAAAACAACCTAGAATTTAGCATTTGCTAAAAATAAATTAATTAATTTTCCAATATTTATTGACTTTAATTATTTTCTAAAATAATATCCATTTTACGGTACAGGCAGCGATGCCGATGATCGTGACGTGATTCATGGCGAAGTAAAATTCGCCATCACTATAAAAAAGATAATGAATCATGTCCACAAATATCGCGGGGTTTCAGGGGCAGAGCCCATGAATTAGATAGCGCCGCAGGCATCATCTTTTTCGGGGAATAAAATGCCAAATATACTGATAATTTTGCGGGTATTTGTAAGTTATTGAAAATCCCTAAGCGGAATATGAAAATTTGAGAGAATTAAGTACACAACTTAAGGGGCCAAGCCGCTCTCTACCTGCGGTCTTCCACGATATGATTCATTATAAAAGGGTTTTAGAAGATGCTGACTCATGAGGTATTGGAATTTAATGTTGATAATTTTTCCTTAAAGGCTGCAGTGCTAGGGGGTGGGAAAACTGCCATTGTGATCGGTAGCCACAAATATTACCCGCGTACTTTTTCTGATAACTTGGCAAACAAACTGCAGTTGATATGTGCTGATACCCGTGGTTTTACTCCAGGTAACTCAAGCTATGTGGAAGCAGATTTTAGCCTCCATAAAATTACCGATGATATTGAAGTAGTACGTGCATCTTTAGATGTTGATAAAATTATTATTATTGGACACTCAATTCACGCTTTTATGGCTCTTGAATATGCAAGCCGCTTTCCAGAT
>Ga0075152_10003645_pt1 | contig 10711 bp, 8 predicted proteins | sample JI61114C2DNA_FD_70964 | JGI IMG/M metagenome (GOLD analysis project Ga0075152, IMG submission 70964) | Wastewater effluent complex algal communities from Wisconsin, to seasonally profile nutrient transformation and Carbon sequestration -... | ecosystem: Engineered > WWTP > Effluent > Algae...
TAAATTTTTCATTCTTTTTACATCTTTATTTTTATTTTCTATAATTTTTTTATTGAAATATATATTTTGCTAATTTATACTCCAACTTTATTTGTATTTATAGCTTATGAAACTATCATTAAAATTAGTTTAAAAAAACAAATATAAACATTTGAAAATATTTTGTTACTATCTTTGCGAAAACAAATATAATATGAAAATAGTTTCGATAAATATAACCAATAATCCATCAATTGTTAAGTTTGAATTAGATGAATTTATTGTAAAAGCTGAAAGTTTTGAATTTAAAAACATTGATGAAACCAAGCAATCGCCATTAGCAATGCAATTATTTTATCTTCCATTTGTAAAAACGGTTTACATTTCGGGAAATTTTATTGCTATTGAAAAATTTTCAATTGTTGAATGGGAAGATGTGCAAGATGATGTTGCCCATCAAATAAATGAATTTATTGCAAATGGTGGCAATATTTTAAAAATTGAAGCTACTCAAAACAAAAAACAACCTGTTACAATTTATGCAGAAACCACTCCTAACCCATCGGTTATGAAGTTTGTATGCAATAAATTATTAACCAAAACGACACTTGAATGTAAAAATATTGATGAAACAGGTGCTTCTCCTTTAGCTAAAGAATTATTCAAATTTCCGTTTGTAAAAGAAGTTTTTATTGACGAAAATTATATTTCAATTACCAAATTTGCTATCACTGAATGGGATGAAATTACGTTAGAGTTAAGAACTTTTATCAAAGAATATATTGAAAATGGAAAAGTAGTTATTGATGAAACCGCAATTGTGAAAACCGAAAATCATCAAAAAAAACAAGAAGCCTATTTTGAAAATTTAGATGTAACTTCCCAACAAATCATTAATATCATTGAAGAATATATAAAACCAGCAGTTCAAAGCGATGGCGGAAATATTATGTTTGAATCTTTTGATCCAATTGAAAAACGTGTAAAAGTAGTTTTACAAGGTGCTTGTAGTGGTTGTCCTTCATCTACATTTACATTAAAAAATGGAATTGAAAACATGCTAAAAAACATGCTAAAAGACGACGAAATTATTGTTGAAGCAATAAATGGGTGATTTTTATATAATAATTTACAAAAAATAACTGTCCAAAAAGTCTAATCTTGTCAAGCTGGATTCGTTTTAGCTTGACAAGATTAGACTTTTTTGACAGCTTTTTTTATTTCTTATTTTGTTGATTAAACTCTTTAAACAATTCTAATAAACTCATTGTTGATTTGATTAAATCATTGGTTTCTAATAGTAAAGCGAAATATAATTTACTATTTTTAGGACTTGTTTCAGTGGTTCTAATTCGTAAGATTTGTTTTGTTATTAAACTTTCGATAGTGGTTAAAAACATACTTTTTTCTCTTAGAATTTCGTCTAATTTAGTAAAATCTTCCGTTTTAAAACTTTCTTCTAATTTATTTAAAAGTGTTTGTAATTCCAAATCAATTGATTTTAAATCGCGAATTTGATTGAATTTCAGCTTCTTGTGATTGTTGTTTACGTGCGAATGACTGCTGTTTGTAATAAAATCAATAGATTGCACCATGTCTTGCAGATAGCCTAAAATCAAAATATAAAATCTACTGGCTTCAACGGAAGTTTCGTCTAAATTCTTAATAAAATAGAACACATTACTTTTTAGTTCGTCTATTTCTTTTTCTAATTTTTTATGTGCTTTTTTGTTTTCTTTTAATTTTGCTAAATCTTGTAACCCTAAATTATCAATTACATTGGTATATAATTTACTAGTTCTATGCAACACTTTTGAAATTTGAGAAGAACTTTCGGTAATCATTTCTTTGATAGTAACAATATCTTCTTTTCTTAAACTTTTAATTTCTTCCTCTTCTTTTATTTTCTTTTTATGAATTTGATTGCTTCTATAAAAGAAAATGGCAACAATAATCATAAATGCAAAGAACGCATACATTTCTCCAATAAATAAGATATATGCAATTATTGCTGAAGATAAGAATGCCGCTAATGCCGTTACAAACCAACCGCCAATTACATTAAAAACGCCTGCTACTCTATATACGGCACTTTCTCTATCCCAAGCTCTATCTGCAAATGACGATCCCATTGCTACCATAAATGTCACATAGGTTGTAGATAATGGCAATTTCATTGATGTACCGATTGAAATTAAAATAGAAGCTACAATTAGGTTTACGGAAGCTCTAACCATATCAAACATTGGTTGTTCACCTCTTTTACCAATGATTTCAGGTTGTATAAATTGCGCATCTAATTTTCTTTGTAACGATTTTGGCATAATAAAACTGATGATATTGCCTAGATACATCATGCCGCGAACTAAATTTCTAGATAAATTATTAGCATTATATTTTTCATTTCCTTCACCTTGACGTGATAAATTTTGTTCGGTTTCAATTACTGATTTTGCTTTTTTAGAAGTCCATAATGTATAAACCATTACTAATCCAGCTAATGCTAAAAAAATAAACGGAGCTGGTAAATTTTCCTTTTCTAAACCAGACATCATAAACTCTGTTGCTCCCAAAGTTTGTCCTGGTGCCGACCAAATTTCAAACGCTTGAAATGCCGCAATTGGCACACCTATAAAATTTACTAAATCATTTCCTGCAAAGGCTAATGCCAATCCAAAAGTACCAACAATAATAATGAATTTGAATACACTATATTTAAAAACACTAATTAATAACTGACATACAATTGTCCATAAAATAAAAGAATAGGCTATAATTGTAAATGGGCTTTCTTTAATAAAATCTTTTACTTCTGAAGGCACAAATGTGATTGATTTTAAGCCTTTTACCAAAATAAAAAATGTGATTGCAGTCATGGCAACACCTCCAAAAAGAGCGGCTACATATTTATATCTTTTTTCAATATGAAACGTAAAAATTAGTCTTGAAACATATTGCACAAGCGAACCTAATGCAAAAGATAATGCAACAGATAATAAAATACTATAAACAATTTCAGTGGCTTTTTCTGTATTTATATAGTTGCCTAATGCACTAAAATTTCCATCTGAAACATATACTTTGTAAACTGCTAAAACAACAGAAGCTCCTAATAATGAGAAGATTACAGAAACCGTTGTTGATGTTGGCAAACCCAAGGAATTAAAAACATCTAACAGCAAAACATCAGTAATCATAACGGCTAAAAAGATGATAATTACATCATTAAAACTGAACATACTAGGTGTGAAAATTCCGTTTCGAGCAATTTCCATCATTCCGTTTGAGTATAAAGCTCCAACTGCAACTCCTAAACTTGCAACAATCATAATTGTTTTAAAAGAAACTGCTTTTGAACCGATGGCGGAATTTAGAAAATTAACCGCATCATTACTAACCCCTACCATTAAATCAGTGATAGCAAGAATAGCAAGAGCAATTAACATTATAACATAAATCTGTTCCATTTTATATGAATTAATTTTATGCAAAAGTCTTGCAAGAAATTTGTTTTTATGTTAACTTAATGTTATCAATTTTAACTTTTTTATACAAAGCAGTAGCTTTTAATAACCTTATGTTAAACTAGAACAAAAGAGAAATAGTATATTTCAATTCAAACCCTATCTTTGCATAAAAATATCTTTAAAATCGTATATGACAGCATTAGAAATTCAAAATTATATTGAAACAATAAAAACAATTATCTTAGAATATTCTCCAAAGTTTATTACGGCAATTCTCATCCTTTTAGTTGGGCTTTGGACAACGAGTTTTATTACAAAAACAGCTAAAAAATTGATGCTTAAACGCAATGTTGAGATAACATTAACTAACTTTATTGGAAATTTAATTTTTTGGTCGCTTCGTATTGTTTTATTTGTAACCGTAATTTCAAAATTAGGCATTGAAACCTCTTCATTTGTAGCTATTTTAGGCGCTGCTGGATTGGCAATTGGTTTGTCCTTACAGGGTTCGTTATCCAATTTTGCCGGTGGCATTTTGATTATTTTGTTTAAACCTTTTAGATTAGGCGACACCATTGAAGCTTTAGGAGAAACTGGAAAAGTAGATGAAATTTTGATTTTTTCAACAAAATTAATTACGCCAACTAACCAAGTTATTTATATTCCAAACGGAATTTTATCGAATGGGAAAATAAAAAATTTTTCGCAATTAGGCATTAGAAGATCTGATTTAGTGTTAAAAACAAGTTATCAATCTAATTTTTCGAAAATTAAAACCGCAATTTTAGACTTTGTTTCCTCTCATGAATTTGTATTGCAAGAACCAAAACCAGAAATTGTTATTGTTGAATTATCAGAAACAAAGATTATTTTCACAATAAAAATTTGGACAAAGAATAGCAATTTTGAGAAAGTAAATACTGATATTTTAGAGTTTAGTAAAAGTGTTATAATCTTATAATTTCCTGTTCAAAAGAAAATCTTTCAAATAGAAAGGTTCAAAATAGGCAACGTCAACAAAATCAGATTTCTGAAATTTTTCAAATGATATTTCGCTCATTTCTTTTGCTGATGGAAACACAATATCATCATGAAATATGAATTTTTCATTTGTTAATGTGTTTTTAAACTTTTCAATTCCGTCGCCAACTAAATGAATTTTTTCTAAAATTTCTTGATAGGATGTTTCATCAATAATTTCGGCTTGTGTTGTTCTAATTTGAATGTGATTTTTATCGTAAATAGCCGAAAAAACCTCCATTCTACGAGCATCAATCATAGGTAGAATTATGCCGTTTTCAATAGTAATTTGTTTGGCTAAAAGTTGTAAGGTATCAATCGCAATCAGCGGAATATTCAATGCAAAACAAAAACCTTTTGCCGAAGAAACGCCAATGCGCAAACCTGTGTAAGAACCAGGTCCTTGACTCACCGCAATCGCATTCAAATCTGAAAATTGAATATTATTTTCACTTAAAATTTCTTCAATAAAAACGTGTAACTTTTCGGCATGTGAAAAATTTTGAGTTGCTATTTCTTTGCAAGCTATTGTTTTTCCGTTTTTTGCTAAAGCTACTGAACAATTTTTTGTGGCGGTTTCTAAATTTAAAATAAACGACATGATTGATTTTTGAATGGCAAAGTTACTAAGGAATTTTTTCTAAAAAAAATAAGACGCTATTGCTAACGTCTTACTCCCCAAATTAACTAATATAAAACCTTATTTTTTGGAACCAGCTTTGTCTTTTTTATCTTTTTCTGATTCCACTTTTACTTTATCATTTGAAACTAAATCTTTTGAAACCGTTGTGTATGGACCAATTATGATTTCTTCGCCAGGTTTCAATCCTGAAATAATTTCAATATTTGTATCGTCTTGAATGCCTGTTTTTACTACTCTAAGTTTTGCTTTATCGCCTACTCTTACAAAAACACATTCAAATTTTTTATCGCTTTTTGGAGCCGTTCCTTTTTGCTCTTGCTCTTCTTTTTCTAACTCGGCAACAATATCTTTTTTGACCGATGTGGTGTCGTCTTTGATTACGACAGCACTAATAGGCACTGCAATAATTTTCTCTTTTCTTTCGGTAATTATATCAACAGTTGCGGTCATTCCTGGTCTAAATGGTGAATAATTTTCTGGTTTCCCTTCTAGTAAATCTTGGTAGGATTCTTTTAAAATTCTAACTTTTACTTTAAAATTTGTTACTTGATCTGCCGTTAATGCAGCGTTTGCCGAATTTGAAATGCTAGTTACAATTCCTTTGAATTCTCTTTTTAAATAGGCATCTACTTCAATTTTTGCAGAATCTCCAATATTTATTTTTACAATATCATTTTCGTTGACATCTACTTCAACTTCCATGTTGTTTAAGTTTGCAATTCTAAGAATTTCGGTCCCTGTCATTTGTTGTGTTCCTAAAACTCGTTCGCCTAATTCGATGTTTAATAACGAAATAGTTCCATCTGCTGGAGCATAAATTGTGGTTCTTCCCAAGTTGTCTTTTGCCTCTGTAACAGTTGCTGAAGCACTTTGCACTTGGTAATATGCCGATTGTTTGTTAGCAACTGCAACTTCATAAGCTGACACAATTCTATCCCACTCCGACTTTGAAATAATTCCTTTATCAAATAATTTTTTATTTCGGTCGTAATTTGCTTTTGCTTCTTTAACCTGAGCATCAGCTTGACTTAACCCAGCTTTTGTTGTGGACATAGAAGCTACTGAACGATTAACACCTGATTCGTATAAATCTGGATTAATGCGTACTAATAAATCGCCTTTTTTCACTTGTTGCCCTTCTTTTACAGGCAATGCAATAACTTCTCCCGAAACTTCAGATGAAATTTTAACTTCAATTTCTGGTTGAATTTTCCCTGTTGCAGAAACGGTTTCAATAATTGTAGTTTGTGCCACTTTTGATAATTCTACAATTTTTGAATCATCATTATTTCCAATAGCACCACTTTTTTTTAGCACCACTAATAATAAGATTAATCCGATGGCACTTCCTAATAAAATGAATATGGTTTTCTTTGACATGACTTGATAGTTGTATTATGTTATTGTTTTTTGATTAATGGAATTCCGAAATAGAATTCTAATATTTTGGTTCTAAAAATGTAATCATATTTTGTTCTTAATACTTCAGATTGTGCGTTTACTAATAATGTTTGTGCCTGATTAAAATCAAAAACATTCATCAATCCAACTTCATATCTTTCTTTAGCATATTCAAATGAAAGTTTTCTAGCTTCTAGAGTTATTTCAGCCGCATCAAAGCTTTCTTTTGCAGCATTTGCATCTGTATAGGCAGTATAAACACTTCTTTCAACATCTAATTCTTGTTGACTCAAATTGAGTTTTGCTCTTTCTAAAGCAACTTTACTTCGTTGAACATTATTTCTGGCCGCAAGACCATTAAAAACAGGAACAGTTAATTGCAATCCGAAATTTTGTCCTTTATTGTCCTTAAACTGATCAAATATTGGCAATGGACTTCGTAAAATTGGTGAATAATTTGGTTGCAAAACATTTTGGTTAGTTCCTTCAACATAACCTATAATAGAAGTTGAATTATCTGTACTTGGTTGATATCCAACTAACCTATCACTATAACTCGCTCTTGTACTATAATTATAAAATCCAGAAATTGATGGTTGATATGCTCCTTTTGCAATAGCAACATCTTTTTCTGCTAATTTTAAATTAGATTGTGCTATTTTTAATTCTGTTCTGGTTTCCCTAGATTTTTCTAAAATTTTTTCTGAAGATTGCAGTAATATTTCTTCATTAAAAAACGAAATTTGAGTTTCATCAATATCAAAATTTTTAAAATCTTCTAAGCGTAATAATTGTGCTAAACTTAATTTTGCAATCAATAATGAATTTTCTGCAGCAATTACTCTTTGAGAATCTGACGCAACAGTTGCTTTAATATCTAACAAATCTCCATTTGGAACCACACCAGCATCAACTAATTCTTTTGTTCTATTTAGCTGGGTTAAATTATACGTTTTTTGCTGAAGTTGTACTTTTAGATTTTCTTTGCTAAATAAAATTTGAAGATAAGCATTGGCAACATTTAGAGCAATATCTTCTTGCATTTTTGTTAACTGATATTGGCTTGCAATAATTTGTAAATTAGATTTACGAAGCTGCTGTTGATTTCTTAAACCATTATAAATATCAATCCCAACATTTAAACCAGCAGATGTAAATTGTGTGGTTTGATTTTCCAATAAACCAGTTGTAATATTTTGATTTAATCCAATATTCCAAGAATGTGAAGCACTTGCGTTTACATTTGGTAAAAAAGCTCCAATTGCATCTTTTTTATTAATAGTAGCATTTTTCAAATCCAACTCTGAAGATTTAATTGAAATATTGTTTTTTATGGCATAATCCACGCATTCTTCCAAAGTCCATTTTTTGGTTTGGGCATTTGCAAATGAAAAGCATAAAAGTGTAAATAGTAATGTGATATTTTTCATAATGATTAAAAATAAAAAAGCCTGAAAACTTATTTTTAAGTTCTCCTGCTTTAATTAGACTTCTATTTTGTTATTTTGTTACAATTTTTTTCTAAACTAAACTTTGTTTGTTCCAAAGTTCAAAATATTTTCCTTTTTGAAAAAGGAGATTTGAGTGACTTCCTGTTTCTACAATAATGCCATTTTCCATGACTAAAATCGTGTCAGAATTCGCAATAGTGCTTAATCTGTGAGCAATTACAATGACTGTTTTTCCTGAAGATTTGAAATTATCAATAGTGCTTTTTACTGTTTTTTCGGAATTAGTATCTAAAGCAGAAGTAGCTTCATCCATTAGTAATATTTCAGGATTTTTGTATAATGCTCTTGCAATTGCTATACGTTGTTTTTGACCGCCCGAAAGCATGGCACCATTTGGGCCAATTTGAGTTTCAAATCCGTTAGGTAGTTTTTCTACAAATTCGGTTATGCCTAATTGTTTTGATATATCAATGATTCTTTGAATATTTGGGAATGATTCGCCAAGAGCAATATTTTCGATAATATTTCCAGAAAATAAACTTAAATTTTGAGGAATTACACCAATATATTTTCGTAAACTTTCATAATGAATTTGAGTAATATCATAATCGCCAATATAAATTTTTCCTTCTTTTATTGGATATAAATTTTGAAGTAATGCAATTAATGTTGTTTTTCCACTGCCGCTTTCTCCAACAATGGCTGTGGTTTCTCCTTTTTTAATTTGAAGATTGAAGTTTTTAAACACTTCCATTCTTGAACCATATCTAAACGAAACGTTTTCAAAAGCAATGTTTCCAATAAGTTCAGGATTTAATTCGATTTTATTTTCGGTGGCTTCTCGTTCTAAATCCATGATTTCAAACAATCTATCAGCAGCAATCATGGCGTTTTGAATAGTTTTGTTCATTGAAATTAACGAAGCAACTGGCGAAGTAAAATAGCCAATCAAGGCATAAAACGAAAACAATTCACCAGGTGTAATTTCGCCATCAATAACATATCCCGAACCTATCCAAAGTAAAATAACCGTAAATAATGATGCCAACATTTGTGTTGAAGTTCCAGCAAAAACACTGTTTAATCCTGATTTAAAACCTATAAAAAGTAATTTCACAAATTTATTCTCGGTTTTTAAGTTGGTAAATTCTTCAATACCAAATTCTTTAATCGTTCTAACATGCGAAACACTTTCTACTAATTGAGTTTGTAAATCAGCTGCATCTTCCATGATTTTTCGCTCTACTTTTTTGTTGAATTTGTTCATTAAAAAATAGATGATGGCATAAAACGGAATGATTAATAAAATGACCAATGCTAATTTCCAATAATAGGTAAACATCAGTGCAAACGAAAAAATCACGATAAATACATTGACAATTAAATCAATAGCTACTTCATTGATAAAAGCTCTAATTTTTACGGCATCACTAATTCGTGAAGTTATTTCACCAATTTGCATCGTATCAAAAAAACGTTGGGGCAAGCGAAGTAAATGTTTGTAGTATCCTAAAATTAATTTTGCATCAATCAATTGACCAGTTTTCATTACCATTATGCTTTTACTTGCGCCAATAAAAACTTGCAATAAAATAATTCCAATCATTGAAAAACTCAGTAAATTCAATAGATTGCGATTGCCTTCAACTAAGACATAATCGGTTATTTTCTGCACATAAATAGACATGGCTAAACCCAAAATCGTAAAAACAACAGCTCCAAACAATGCCTGAATTAAAATAGTTTTATGCGGTTGTATCAAATTCCAAAATCGGTTAAAAGTGGATGTTTTTTCGTTTCGTTCAATAAAATCGTCATTTTTTGCGAACAATATTAAAACGCCAGTCCAAATTTTTTGAAAATCTTCGTAATTGTAAGTTATCATTTTTCCATAACCTGGATCCATAACTAAAATTTTAGTTTTGGTCACTTTATAAATTACCACATAATGATGCAATTGTTCTTTTACAATAACGTGAGCAATTGCAGGTAGCGAAATTTGTGGCAACGCATCAAAACCACCTTTAACACCCTTTGCAGAACAGCCCATTTTTTCGGCAGCTTCGATAATGCCTAAAACATTGGTACCACGTTTATCGGTATTTGCAAATTGACGGATTTTTGCAATAGGAAGATTCACTTTAAAATGATTGCCAATTGATGCCAAACAAGCTGCACCGCAATCTTTTATATCGTGCTGTTTTATTTTTATAGATGCCATTTTCTGATTTTTGTTTCAGAAAATAAAAAGTGTATTTTACGTATTAAAAATCGGATATTAATTTTTCAATTCGCTTTGGATTTCTGCGTTCGTCAATTACAAATTTTACAGTAATAGTATTTAATTCAAACACAAAAAACACAGCAATGTGTTTATGAGTAAAATAGAACAAATCTAAAATAGATGTTTTTTGAGGCAAAGCAATAGATAAATCAAGTTTACTTAATTTTAGTTTTATTTCACGTTCTAACTTTAAACTATAGGTATCGCTCTTGTTTCTTTCAGCATAATAATCCATTATCAAAAAAAGCTGCACTTTAGCTTTTTTTGACCAAATTACCTTCTGTTCATCCATTCTTTAACTTTTTCGTCCATTTCTTCTTGAGTAAAAAAATAACCATTTTTTAAGTCCTCGTCTGCTTCTTTAAGCATTTGTAGCTGATCTTCAGACAATACATACACTTTTGAAGTTTCATCAATCAATTGATTTATTTTTTCTAAAACTACTAGGTCTTCAATTGAAGAAATG
>Ga0075152_10003646_pt1 | contig 10709 bp, 6 predicted proteins | sample JI61114C2DNA_FD_70964 | JGI IMG/M metagenome (GOLD analysis project Ga0075152, IMG submission 70964) | Wastewater effluent complex algal communities from Wisconsin, to seasonally profile nutrient transformation and Carbon sequestration -... | ecosystem: Engineered > WWTP > Effluent > Algae...
AGTGAAAACTTACCGCTGTGCCAGCCAAACGGCTCGACGAAGGAGCTATCGAGCTCCAGCTGGCGAGCGATCTCCTGAATCGTCAGTACATTGCTATTCGACTGTTGCGGCATCACGATCGGTCCACCTTTCACAATTCGCGCGACACTCCAGAGCGGCTCAGCAGAACTCTGAGCATGTCTGTATCAAAGCAAGATTGCGGTCGGATTGTCGAGCAACTCGGTGTCTATTGTGGTTGCCATTCAAAGCACAAGCATGGTGCCTCTCCGACAATTGTTCCAGTCAGTATCTCGTCGAAGTGGACATTGATCGCTGACCGGACTTCATTGAACCACCGAACCGGACTCGGATATTAGTTTGCGAATCACCACAGAAACCGCTGCCATCGCAAATGCGGCCGTCATGAATGTGGCCGTGCCATAGATGACGCGCCGTTTTTCGCAGGCATGCGGCGAGTCGGCTCGGTGAGGACAAATGCACTGGAAGCCCTTGTCGAGGTCCCACTCAGGAACTTCGGGGGCTCGCACTTCTTCCTCCGAGAACACGACGGGAATGCCAACTTCGCCTTCGGCCGCGAAACCGCGTCGAGCCAGTTCTTTCCGAAGCACTCGTGCCAATGGATCCACCTTGGTGCGGCTTAGATCATCGACTCGAATCTGAGTAGGATCCATTCGAGCGCCGGCACCAGTGATGCTGATGACGGGAATGCCCTGCTTGAGACAGGTTTCCAGAAGCAGCACTTTCGAGGTCACGTTGTCGATCGCATCGATCACAAAATCAGGGCGAGGTGTCAGCAGGGCATCAGAAGTGGAGGCATCATAGAACGCCTGAACCGGATCAATCCAGGCTTCCGGATGGATAGCTCGCACACGCTCCGCAAGTAACTGAGCTTTCGACTGGCCAACAGTGGCCGGGAAGGCCTGAAGCTGGCGATTGACGTTGGTGAGACAGACATCATCAAAATCGACGAGCGTCATTCGTCCGACTGCGGACCGCGCTAAGGCCTCGGCCGCATAGCTGCCAACGCCCCCCAGTCCGAATATCGTTACGTGAGAGTTGAGCAGGCTCCGAATGCCGTCGTTGCCCACCAGGCGAATCAAGCGATCCCAACGTCGGTGAACGCGTTCAGGAGACGCCGGCAGATCTTCCCGATTTGGACGGGAACTGGCGTCGAGCGAACCTTCCCAGGCACGGACCTTAGTCTGGCGTGGCAGCGCAGCGTCGACCTCAGGAACGGCTGAACCGGCCGTCGATTCGCAGGCCCCTGATTCACAGGTCTCGTCCATATCGGCATGTTGATGGTCGCAGCGCTCGTTCTTTGCACAGTCTGCCTCAATTGAGTCGGCTTGAGGTGTGACCACACGTGCAGTTGAGTGATTCAGGGCTGATTTCTCCAGCATGGGGAATAACTTGAAATCCGGATTGTAATCGCCCGAATTCCAGAGTCACGAGAAACTGAAAGATTGAGCGACACCAAAGCCGTGGAACAGTGTTTGCGTCCCGAAGCCTGCAGACGAAATTCATAAAAAACTATCGAACACCTGTAGCCTGCAGAGAAGAAATCATGAATACAATCTTGACTTTTGCGTATCTTGATCCCGGCGCAGGCAGCATGCTGCTTCAGGCGATTGTCGGTGGCAGTGCGGGACTTATGGTACTTGTTCGGCACCTTTGGCGTACGGTGAGGGTTTCAAGAAAACCGCTGGACGCAGATCCATCAGGCGTCGAAGCCTGACATTCATGTTGCCCCAGCAGGTTTTTGACCCCGGCTCATTCCGAGACCGGTCGGCGCGGGTCGCTCTGCGCGATGGCTTGATCTTCCGCTCATTGAAGAGTTCAGCCCTCGAAGAATGGAACTGGGTTTCTTCCAAACCATTCTTTCAGAGGGCTATGATCGCTCAACAAATTGTCAGCACGCGTCTCATCGATCAGGAGGAGTGTGCTGTATCGGATTCGGAATTCATCGCAACCCTCCAGCATGATCGTCTGCCACTCATCACATGGCCGTACGAATGGTGTTTTTCAATGCTGCGCGATGCTGCGTTGCTGCAGCTTGAACTCATGAGCCGGAGCCTGCAGGATGATTGTATTCTGAAGGACGCTTCTGCCTACAACTTTCAGTTTCGAGGAACGCAGCCTGTTCTCATCGACACTCCGTCAATTGTTCGGCTGAAGCCTGGTACACCGTGGGACGGATATCGTCAGTTTTGCCAGATGTTTCTGTATCCTTTGATGCTACAGGCCTGGAAGGGCATTCATTTTCAGCCGTGGCTTCGAGGCAGCCTTGAAGGAATTACGCCGGAGCAATTCTCGAAAGTGCTTTCGTGGTTCGACCTCGTTCGTTCAGGAGCGATGACTCACGTCTGGCTACATGCTCGATTGCAGTTGGTTGCCGAAACATCTGTGTCGACATCTTCGTCGCTGCAGACTCATGGGTTCAACAAACAGATGATTCAAAACAACGTTGCAGGGCTGGAACGCTTGGTAAGCCGCCTGCACTGGAAGGCTGCCAGATCCGTGTGGTCTGAGTACGACAACGTTGAGGGGCCGGTGAGTCGGGACGGCCATGACAAAGAAGCGTTCATAGAGCAGGTCTGTGTTTCGGGCCAATGGAAAACCGTCTGGGATTTGGGCTGCAATATGGGGCGTTATTCGCGGATTGCGGCAAAGCATGCAGAATTGGTGGTTGCCATGGATGCCGACCATCTCACCATCGATCAGCTTTATCAATCACTCCGGAAAGAACAGAATCGCGTCATTGTTCCCCTTGTAACAGATCTCAGTGATCCATCTCCTGGTCTGGGCTGGAGGGGGCTGGAGCGATCGCCATTAGAACAGCGTTCACAACCGGATCTGGTTTTTTGTCTCGCGTTAATTCATCACCTCGTCATCGGTCAAAATCTTCTTCTGGGTGACGTTCTCCGGTGGTTAGCTTCGCTGCAGTCGACAGTCGTCATTGAATTCGTTGATCGAGATGACGAGCAGGTTCGAAGATTGTTGCGAAATCGATCGGATGTTTTTTCTGACTATAACAGATATGAGTTTACTCGACTGATCGGAAGCCTTTTTCGAGTGCAGCGGCAACTCGAATTATCATCAGGCACTCGCACCCTTTACCTCCTGCATCCATTGAGTTCGTAAGCGGTTCGGACACTGACATGGATTCGACAACCATAGCTCCGACGCAGAGATTTCGTCCGGGCATGCTCCAGGAATTCCTGCATTTGTCGGCCTTGAATTGTTTCGCTGTTGTGCAGCCAATTCTTGACAGCCTTGTCAAGAACGTGGTGTTTCTCAGGTATTACGATTACTCGCCAGCAGCGGTGATTTCGGCAATCCTACTTTTAATGCTGGGGATTCCGGTTTCGTTGCTTGTTGTTCGAGTGGTCATGCATCGGCTTGGACAGCCCAAAGTTTCAGATGCCATTCGTACGTGCACAATGGTTGTACTGTCTCTGCTTGCTATGCTTTATGCATCGCGCTGGACGTCGTTCACATTGTGGGAGTCGGGTTACTTTCTTTCGGCCGATCTCTTTGTACTGCCAGCAATCTGTGTTTCAGTATGGCTTGTGCGGCTCTATTATCGTTCAGATGTTTTACGCCAGTTGCTTTCAGCCGGTGCTGTTGGTGTTTTGCTGTTTCCAGCGGTCTTTTTCCTGAACCCCGCTGTTCAGGAACAGATACTGATGCTGCCAGCTCGGGAGTATTACAAGCCGGTGACTGCACGTCGCCCAAGTCCCGTCGTCTTCATCATTTTCGATGGACTCAGCGGGATGGCTCTGCTGGACAAGAACCACGACGTGGATCGGGATCGATATCCGTCGTTTGCAAGGCTGCAGGATCGTGGCAGCGTCTATCGAAATGCTTCCACAGTCCACGTTAGAACTGATCACGCGGTTCCGGCAATCCTGTCCGGAACCTATCCCACGGGATTTCAGCGTCCATTGGAGAGTGAGTATCCGCTGAATCTGTTCAGGCTCCTTGACAACACCGGACAATTTCAACAGACGATTTTTGAGCCGTACACTCAATTGGCTCCAGAGCATCTGCGACGCATCGTGCGACAGGAAAGCACAGTTCGACAGACGTTTGACCTGATCAATACGCTCCTCCGTGTTTACGAGAGACTCTGCCTGCCCAAAACAATGGAATTGTTAGCACTGGATGTTCCTCCGGAGTGGTTTCGAATTCTTCCTCCAACTCCTGCGGATCCTGCCGTGCTGGACGGAAAGATTGTCTACCTCTGGGATTCGGATCACGATCTGCAAGTCGACCATTTTCTCAAATGCCTTCGGAGGACAGAACAGCCCGGATTGCGGTTCATTCATCTTGCACTGCCACATGACCCCTGGATGCGACTGAACTCCGGGAGTTTGTACAGACGCGCTGCCATCGGGCGCGATAAGATTCCTGGGGAAACCGACGGTACATGGGACAAGGATGAATGGCTCGTCAATCAGGCATGGCAGCGGTACCTTCTCCAGGTACAGTACGCTGATCGTTGCCTTGGAAGAATATTGGATCAGCTCGAAGAATCAGGCGCTTTCGATGAGTCCATGATAATCGTTACGGCGGATCATGGTTTTGCATTTCGCCCTGGATGCAGTCGGCGTGATCCACAGGCAGAAACGCTGCCTGATTTGATCCCGATCCCATTGTTCATCAAGTATCCGAATCAGGCGGAATCGATGGTCTCTGACAGAAACGTGGAATCGATTGACATTCTTCCAACAGTTGCCGACGTCCTCGGGCTGCCTCAGGATCCAGAATGGGACGGTGTATCACTCACTGTTGAACATCCGGAGCGTCCGCGAAAAACCGTGACTGGAAGCCGTTCGTTCGTAATTGAACCTGCTTTTCCTCGGCGATTTGAATATGTTGATCGACTCGACAAAGCTTTTGGCGGAGGTTCACAACAGCTGATGGCAGGACTCCAGGTTCTCCCCGAGCTGTGTGGACAGAAAGCAAGTCCTCTCGTTGGTTCAGTATGTTCTGAGTTTACGCTCAGTCTGAGCGAAGGTTATTCACCACTTGAAGCCCACCGAAGAGGTCTGGTTCCTTGTTTCTATACTGGTCAGTTACAGGGGGCCGGTTCGAGTGATAAACCGGTAGTTCTTGCCGTAGCCGTTGGCGGCACAATTCGAGGGACAACCAGAACATCCACGAACACGGAGAATCCGGAAGAATGGGCCATTTTGCTGCCCCCAGATGCGTTCACGAGTGCAGCAGATCAAGTTCAGTTTTTTGCTGTTGAGCAGGCCTCCGATTCCATCAAACTTCATGAACTCCCACTTGAAAAATTCTAATTGCGACGGTCAATTTCTCTCTGGAATTTTCCAGTGAGCATGAAGAGTCAGGTGCAGATATCGCAGATGCCTGGCGGACACTCCCGACGACAGCTCCAAAAATGCCGTTTTCCGATCAAAGAGTACTTGACGAACGTAACGATCGTGCCGCGAGGACTTCGTCTGCTGAAAGCAAGGACGAATCCTGTCGATACAGTTCGCATGAGCACAGCAATTACACAGTCAAATACCTTTGACCAGAACTGTCTGACAGTTCTTGAGTGTTATGCTGTTCGTGATGTGGCTGCTAAAGCGGCCAATCCTGAATACGCGGGCTGGCTGGACAGAATCCTGGAAGTACCCGGCCTGGAGTCATCCTCTTTGACTTCAATCCATGGCTTTCTGATTGCTCAGGGCCTGATCAAGTTTGAGTTCACCGGACGCAGTGTCGGGCTGCAGTATCAACTCAGCAGCCTGGGTAAGGAATGTATCTCCCGCAAGTCTCTTTGCCTGACCGATGACCTCCGCAACTCCGACAATATCATGGACTGCGGATCCGAAGGCAAAGCTCAGGCCGCCTGACGTCTTCGAAGACGTTGGTTTTGCTCTGGATCGCAATATCTCAGATCCTGATGCATCTGTGCCCGGAATTCGAATACACCGAGTCGTCGCGCAGCTTCCCCCGCCACTCAATCGAGCTCCCGGACTTCCGCAGAGAAAGTCTATCCTCCTCCCGGGTTCATGACGGCGACGTGTTGTGCTAGAGTTCTTGCTGAACGATTCTGCGCACACCGGAGCTGAAACCATGCGATGTCGAATGAGCCCGCCCGTATCATTCTTTGCGTTCGCAATCCTGCTGCTTGGCAGCGTTGATAGGTCAGCCCAGGCCGACGAAGAGGTGACTCGCTCTGGTTTAGCGGGCAACTATTCGGATTCATCAACGATCGTACTGAAAGTTGATGATCGGGTCGCATTTGACCTGACTGACTCCGTTCCGGACAGCCGACTCAGCGGTGACTATCAGGCCAAGTGGAAGGGAAGCCTGCTCGTGCGCCAGCCGGGCAAACACACATTTCATGCGATGGTTTCGGGGCGAGTCACTATCGCGGTGGCTGGCAAGTTAGCTCTGCAGGCGGAGGGCGATAATCTCTTTCATTCGGCCGAGCCCATTGAGCTGGCGGCTGGAGATCATCCTCTGGAGATCTCCTTCAGGAAAACACCAGACGCTGACGCCAGGCTGCAGCTGTTCTGGTCAGCACCGGAGTTTACGCTTGAGCCATTGCCCGCCGACGTGTTGACCCATGAGGCGACGGATACGACGGCCGAAGATCAGAAGTCCGGGAGACTCCTGGCAGACGCTTTGCGATGTTCCGCCTGCCATTCGGGAATTGCGGAAGCATCAACACTCAACGCTCCGTCGTTAAGGCACATCAACGAAACGCCGCTGAATGACGTTGTCAAACGTCTGATCGATCCTAAGTCTGCTAACAAACACAGCGCGATGCCTTCGTTTGGGTTGACATCTGAAGAGGCACAGGATGTTGCGTTGTTTCTGATGGATTCAGCGGAAAAAGAATCACCGTTGGACAATAAAGATTTGAAGTTCAAGGCCGAAGATGCAGACGCCGGCGCGAAGCTATTGCTTTCAACCGGGTGTATCGCGTGCCATCAGTTGTCACAGTTCAAAGCGAATGATGTCTCCGCATCATCGAGTTCTTCTGACGCCTTGCCGGATGCCAGCCCTTACCACGGACCGGACCTTGTCGGCATCCAAAAACGTCGCTCCGCCAGGTGGCTTTCTAAATGGTTGCAGGCTCCGAGTGAACTGAATCCCAAACATCGGATGCCCGTCTTTGCTCTTTCGGATGATGAGCGTCGTCAGATTGTCGCCGCATTGTTAAAGAACAATCCTGATGAAAAGGCTGCTATGAAAGACGATGATTCGAAACAAGATGGCTCAACGCCGTCAATGGAAGTTTCGATCGCGAACGGTCGACGAATCGCAACAGCCGCCAATTGCGCGGGGTGCCACAGCATCAAGGGGCTGGAGCCTGCGCCGATGAAGCTGGCTCGACCCTCGAAACTGCAGCCCGCCGAGCTCTCCCATAATTGCCTCGCAGCCGCAAAGCCTGAGCCGATTGGCGGAAAGAATTCTGTTCAAAAACATAACCCATGGTTTCAAACGACAGAGGCAGAACGCCATCAACTCAATGCCTGGCTGACGACAATAAAGAGCGACCTGAAGCCTGCGACCGGATCTGCTTTGGGATCGCTTCTGATGCATCGGAACAGCTGCCTCGCGTGTCATGATCGAGACCTGAAGAAAGGAATCTCCGCCCATGCCGGAGTCATCTCATCGCTACGCAGTGATCTCAACGGCCAAAGTCAGACGTTGATTCCTCCAGCGCTGACCGCGGTTGGCGACAAACTCAAAGATGACTTTCTGATGTCGGCCGTGAGTGGAGAACAAGCTAGTCGAAGGCTGCCATGGTTGTTGGTTCGGATGCCTAAGTTTGGTTTCTCGACAGAAGAAAAGACGGCCGTGACTCGTTATCTGATCGGAGCTGATCGGATACCGGATGTGGCCGATGCTGCTCGAGAAGAACTGTTTCAACATTTGAATCCTCATCACCCGTCGATTGCCGCGCCGGCCCATCTGCTGACAGGCAATCATCTGATCGGTGCGGGTGGATTCAACTGCATCGCCTGCCACAAAGCCGGCCCGTATGAACCTCGCAATGTGGCGATGGGAACTCGAGGATCCGACATCATGTCGATGGGGCAGCGTATCCGTCCACGTTTCTTTATGCGCTGGATGCAGAATCCGATTCGAGTTGTCCCCGGCATTGAAATGCCGGCGATTCGCAAAGCCATCCCAGGCGTTCTGGAGGATTCGTTGCCGCAGCAAATTGCAATGATGTGGACAGCTCTGGCCGATCCGAAGTTCTCCCCGCCAACAGTCGTAAGCCGATACGAGCAATTCGTGACCGTTGCTCCCGGCCAGCCGCCTCGAATGCTGCGTGATGTATTCACTGTTGGAGATCCCAAAGATCGCAACAGCGTGGCTCGCGCGATGGCCGTGGGATTTAATAACGGTCACAACATCCTGATCGATCTGGACACGATGCTGTTACGTCAGTGGACGATCGGTGAGTTTGCTCGACAACGAACCGAAGGGAAAAGCTGGTTCTGGGACATGGCCGGCATCACGGTCGCCGCCGATCCTGAAATCTCTTTTCTAGGCCGGCTCGTCAGCAAAATGGCACCCGACATGGAACCGCTCAATCCAGTTGCCGATCAACGTCGCCAGGCGGAATTGATTTCCAGCCGAGTGACCGATCAAGCACTGATCCTTCGCGTGCGTTATTACTTTGAGCTGTCACCCAAAGCCGCATCGCAGACTGACACGACGAAAGCGGCCCTTGTTTCGAAGCATACGGCACTCACGGCCTGGAACGACCCTGCACGCACGCTATTGACCTCCGTCGTGACATTTACAATTCAGCCGTCGGAAGAGTCTGGTGATCAAACCGGCTGGGTCATCAAAGCTGACGTAGAGGAGGCCCCCGATGATTATCTCCTCGTGCTGAATGGTTGGTCGGACGCCGATTCCTCATCCGGGATTCCGTGGAGTGTCCGAGCTGTTTCAGCGGACAATAAGCATGCGACTGTTCGCATGCAGAATGGAGAAGAGGCGACGCTGCTTTTTTCCACGAGCGTCAATCCTCCTGTTATTGTGCCGCCTTCAATTCCACGCCTGATGAGTTCGCCGGATCAGATCACAGCTCTGCCTGGATTCGAAGGCCGCAGACTTCCGATCGACACTGCCATCATGCCAACGGCAATGACGTGGCTGCCCGACGGTCGACTGGCGTTTACTTCTCTGCGCGGTCAGGTGTGGATTGCTGATGATCAGGACAAAGACGGGAGTCCGGATACCCTGACGTTATTCGCGGAAGGCCTGGCGGCCCCGTATGGAATCCAGGCTGACGGCAGTTCTATTCTGGTTTCCCACAAGCCCGAGATCCTGCGGCTGACAGACACCGATCAGGACGGACGAGCTGATCAGTTTGACGTGTTCGCTTCCGGCTGGGGATTCAGCGACGACTATCATGACTGGACAACGGCAATGGCTCGCGATCAAAACGGAGATTACTTTGTGGGCCTGGGCAGTGATTATTCTCAGAACAATCGTCCGGCGGACAATGATCGCTGGCGAGGAACCATTCTGAAGGTCAATTCAGCTGGAACCATTACGCCGATTGCATTCTCCATGCGATTCCCGATGGGCCTCGCATTCGATGGCCAGAATCGACTGTTTGCAACGGATAACCAGGGCGTGCAGAATACGTTCAACGAGATTAACCACATCGTCGAAGGCAAGCATTTCGGAGTTCCGTCGCGACACGAAACGGCGAAAGACGTCGTCGCCGAAACTCCAGCGTTGATGGTTCCTCACCCATGGACGCGCAGTGTGAACAGCATCACCTTCTTTCCGAAGGACTATGCCGTTCCGGAACTCGCCGGTCACGGCATCGGCTGTGAATACGACACACGTTGCCTGATTCGTTTCACGGTTCAGGACGTTAACGGCACCATGCAGGGAGCCAGTTATCGTTTCAGCCTGCCAGATCAGCCGAGCGGAGGGTCAAACTTCGTGGGACCTGTTTCGTCCGCGATTGGACCAGACGGAGCCTTGTATATTGGCAGCATCTGGGACAGCGGCTGGCAGGGAGGCACGAACACGGGGACCATCGAACGAATGGTCCCGGGAAAAAGAATGTTAAACGGGATCCGCGAAATTCGAGCAACCGCACAGGGGTTTGAGGTCTCGTTCTTTCATCCGGTTACAGCCAGTAAAGCGACCGATGTTAACAACTGGAGTTTGCAGGGTTACACCAGATCCTGGGGTGGCAGCTATGCGACACCGGACTCAGATCGACATCCGATCGTTCCCTCGGCACTGACAGTGTCTGATGACCTCAAAACGGTTGCCATTCAAACCGCTGCTTTGAAAGCGGGCTATGCTTATGAGATCTCAGTCAAACAGCCGCTTGATGAATCAGCAGCAGCCAATTTCTGGCCAACGGAAGGGCACTATTCGATGAAGGTTGTGCCGAAATAAGGCCCTGATGCTCGATGACTTATTGAATCACACTTGAAGTTCACAGCTTGGCGGAATCAATCGCTGCAGCTGTTGTCGATGTGCGGCTGACCAACAAATTATTCACTAGCGAGATCAATTCTTCAGGCCGAAACGGTTTCTGCAAAACCGCATAAACTTGCAGATCGTTCGTCACTGCAGGAATTCCTTCAGTGGAACATCCTGTCATCAGAATAACCGGCAATTGAATTCCCTTGGCGTACAGGACTTCCAGCATCGAAGGGCCGTCCACGGGAGACATTATCAGATCAAGCAACAGG
>Ga0075152_10003648_pt1 | contig 10706 bp, 9 predicted proteins | sample JI61114C2DNA_FD_70964 | JGI IMG/M metagenome (GOLD analysis project Ga0075152, IMG submission 70964) | Wastewater effluent complex algal communities from Wisconsin, to seasonally profile nutrient transformation and Carbon sequestration -... | ecosystem: Engineered > WWTP > Effluent > Algae...
TCCGCCGCTTGGCAAGGTTTCAATTGTTCCGAACACCTACTCTGAGTGGAATATAAATCAGGCAATAGCTATTTTCAGAAGTGATGTGATCTCGAATAGATTTCTTGCTGCCTACTTGGCATATGAGAAAACTGTACGGTCTATGATGAGAAAATCGAAAGCAACAGCCGGACAGTTCAATCTCACTTTGGAGATATGCAGAGAAACGCTTATTCCGCTTTGCTGCAAAGAGGAACAAAAAGAAATTGAGCTTTTGACAGAAGCAAAGTTGTCGGAAGTTGACCAACTCGACCAAACCATCACCACCGCCTTACAACAAGCCGAAGCCCTGCGCCAATCCATCCTGAAAAAAGCCTTCTCCGGCCAACTGGTGCCGCAAGACCCGAACGACGAACCTGCCTCGGAATTGCTGGCGCGTATCCGGGCGGAAAGGGATGCACCATCCGCCAAGCCCAAATTAACCAACACGACAAGGAAGAGTCTATGACACCCTTGCTCATCGAGATACGAACGCTCATCGCCGATGCCCGCACACGCGTGGCAACCACGGTCAATGCGGAGTTGACGCTGCTCTATTGGCAGATTGGCAAGTGCATCAATGCGGAAATTCTGCAAGGTCAGCGCGCGGAATATGGCAAGCAGGTTATTACGGCTTTGGCGCAACAATTGACCGATGAATACGGCAAGGGCTGGGGCTCGCGACAGTTGCGTGATTGCCTGCGTATTGCGGAAGTATTTCCCGATGAAAAAATTGTGCACACACTGTGTGCACAATTGAGCTGGTCGCATTTACGGCTGTTGCTTGGGATTGATGATCCACTCAAGCGCGATTTCTATATTGAGATGGGGCGGCAAGAGCATTGGAGCGTGCGCCAATTGCAGGAGCGGATAGGATCAATGTTGTTTGAGCGCACGGCAATCTCGAAAAAGCCGGAAGAGACCATCGCGCAGGAGCTGCAACTGATGCGGCAGGAAGGACATCTGTCACCGGACATGGCTTTTCGCGATCCGTATTTGCTGAATTTTCTCGGGCTTGCGGATAGCTATTCTGAAAAAGACCTGGAATCAGCCATTCTTGCCGAGCTACAGCACTTCATCATTGAGTTGGGCAATGACTTTGCTTTTATGGCGAGGCAGAAGCGCATCACTATCGACAATCGGGATTACCGCATTGATCTGTTGTTTTTCCATCGACGACTGAAGTGTCTGGTCGCAATCGACCTGAAGATCGGCGAGTTTGAGGCCGCCTACAAAGGGCAGATGGAACTGTACCTGCGATATTTGGAAAAATATGAGCAAATGGACGGTGAGAATTCGCCTATTGGCTTGATTCTGTGTACTGGCAAGAACGATGAACACGTTGAGTTGATGAGGTTAGATCAGAGCAATATCCGCGTGGCAGATTATTTGACTGTGTTACCTCCGCGCGAAACACTGGAAGCCAAGTTGCATCAGTCCATTGCATTGGCAAGGCAGCGAATGCTGGGCAAGGCGGATGAATGAAACTTTCAAAAGTAACTATCGAGCTTTGTCACTTAACGCCAGATCAGGCGTATAAATTATTGAAGCATCTCTGTAGAGAGCGAGTTCCACAAAAACAATGGCTTAGAGAGGATTCGATCTATGTTGAGCGATAATTTATGCGTCATGGCGTATAAATTTATGCGCTTTAACTCCCCCATACCTCCAGACCTTGGCGCCAATACCTCCATAGCTTATCCCGAAACCACCAGAGCTCAGGGCTATACCTCCAGAGCTCGGATAGGAATTTAACTGATTAAACAATTAACCATATGAACGCAACCGCAACCATCATTTCCAAAGTCTGGAGTTTCTGCACCACGTTGCGCGATGACGGGGTGGGTTATGGCGATTATCTGGAGCAGCTTACTTATCTGATCTTTCTGAAAATGGCGGACGAATACAGCCAGCCGCCGTATAACCGCAAGGTGGGCATTCCCGAGGAATACAACTGGCAGAGCCTGAAAGCCAAGCGTGGCGCTGAGCTGGAAGTGCATTATGTGACGCTGCTGCGCGAGTTGGGCAATAAATCCGGAATGCTGGGGCAGATTTTCACCAAGGCGCAGAACAAAATCCAGGATCCGGCCAAGTTGTACCGTCTGATCGATATGGTGAACGAAACCCAGTGGGTGACGATGGGCGCGGATGTGAAGGGCGACATCTACGAGGGTTTGCTAGAGCGCAACGCGGAAGATACCAAGTCCGGCGCGGGACAATACTTCACGCCGCGCGCACTGATTCGCGCGATGGTGGCATGTGTACGACCAGAACCGGGAAAAACCATCGCTGACCCAGCCTGCGGCACGGGTGGCTTCTTTCTGGCGGCCTATGATTTTCTGGTCGCTGAGCATCCGCTGGACAAAACACACAAAGCATTTCTGAAACACGAAACGTTTCACGGCAATGAAATTGTCGCCAATACACGCCGCCTCGCCTTGATGAATATGTTTTTGCACAATATTGGCGAGATCGACGGCGACAGCATGATTTCCCCTAACGATGCGCTGGTGGCGGATGCCGGACGCCGCTTCAATTACGTGCTGGCGAATCCGCCGTTCGGCAAGAAAAGCGCGATGAGCTTTACCAACGAGGAAGGCGAACAAGAAAAAGACGATCTGACGTATAACCGACAGGATTTCTGGGCAACGACATCCAACAAGCAGCTCAATTTCGTGCAGCATATCCGCACGATGCTGAAAACAACCGGAAAAGCTGCCGTGGTGGTGCCGGATAACGTGTTGTTCGAGGGCGGGGCGGGCGAAACCGTGCGCAGAAAATTACTCGAAACCACCGATTTGCATACGATATTGCGCTTGCCTACTGGCATTTTTTACGCCAATGGAGTGAAAGCGAATGTACTCTTCTTCGATAACCATGAAGCCAGTAAAGAACCGTGGACAAAGGAAGTCTGGTATTACGATTATCGTACTAACATTCATCACACATTAAAGAAAAAACCATTACGCTTTGAGGATTTGCAGGAATTCATTACCTGCTATAACCCGCTCAATCGTCATCAGCGTAAGGAAACTTGGAACGAACAGAACAATCCTGAAGGCCGCTGGCGTAAATACAGTTTTGATCAAATCATGGCACGCGACAAAACCAGTCTGGATATTTTTTGGTTGAAGGATAAGAGCCTGGCCGATCTGGATAATTTGCCCGAACCGGATGAGCTGGCCCTTGAGATTATTGACAATCTTGAAGCGGGACTGAATAGTTTTAGGGAAATTGCAGCGAGATTGGAATAAAACCCTTGTAAAAAATGCAACAAATTTAATATCAGTTCTGTCTTGAGGTAGCAATATAGTAACCATCAGATATTATTTGTATTTTCATTTTTTTATAAGACTCTGTTTTTATTGGCGCCCTGAAGACGAATCGAACGTCCGACCTACCCCTTAGGAGGGGGTTGCTCTATCCACTGAGCTACCAGGGCAAGCTTGGCATTTTACGCTAATATCACACGATGAATAAACCTGATCAACCAAATCCTGTCATTCCTGTTGTTTCCGGGACACTACCCCGAACCGTGATTGTTCTCGGATTGGTCAGTTTTTTCAATGACTTCGCTTCAGATATCGTGGTGCCTTTGATCCCTATCCTGTTGGCGACTGTGCTATCGGCAGGTCCGATTGCATTGGGGCTGATTGAGGGCGTGGCTGATGCATTGGCCTGTTTTCTTAAATTATGGGCAGGGCGGCATTCTGATGTCATGAGTGGACGCCGCAAGGGTTTGGCGCTCGCGGGTTACACGCTTTCCAATCTGGCACGCCCTCTGCTCGGATTAGCGGGTTCGTGGGTGACGGTTTTGCTGCTGCGCAGCGTTGACCGTATCGGCAAAGGATTGCGCAGCGCTCCGCGCGATGCGATGGTTGCGGATGCAACGCCGTCACATATGCGCGGCTTTGCCTTTGGTTTTCACCGGGCACTGGACAATGCCGGCGCCGTTGCCGGCGGATTGACCGCAGCGGCTATACTGGCGTGGTCTGACCTAAGTCTGAGCGAGGTGATTATGTGGTCAGCCGTTCCCGGCTTTGTTGCGGTCTTACTTTTGGGCGCGGGTGTCAAAGAAGAGCCAAACAGCATCGAATCAGCACCAAAACCAGCGCGAACGTTGCCGCCACTGCGCTGGTCAGCGCTTTCTTTACCGATGCAACACTACTTGTGGGTATTGATGCTGTTTACATTTGCGCGCGCATCTGAAACTTTTATACTATTGCTGGGTCATCAATTAGGTATTGGCGTGGTTGAATTACTGTTGCTTTGGTCGGGACTGAATCTTGCCAAAGCGCTTACCTCCACACAAGGCGGGCAATTGGCAGACCGTTTCGGGCATGGCAGTTTGATTGTGATCGGCTGGTCGTCGTTGGCATTAGCATTTTTAGCGTTGAGCCAAGTGACCCATAGTTCTGAATTATGGCTGGTGAGCATTGGCTACGGCCTGCTGATCGGGATGAGCGAAGGTGCCGAGCGCGCGCTGATCAGTGATTATGCGCATATCAATGAACGCGGCACGGCTTTTGGTTGGTATCATTTGGTCAGCGGTATCGCAGCCATCCCTGCGGGTTTGCTGTTTGGGATCGTCTGGCATTATTTCGGTGCCGCAACGGCGTTCTTGCTCGCTGGCCTGTTGGCAATCGCGGCAACCTTATTATTAAGATTATGGGCTTGGCCAAAGCAACGCCCCAATAACCCATAAAGACGGAGAAACAATATGGAATGGTTAGTACTTGCCCTATCAATCACGGCGCTAGGCATTATTTTCTGGTTGCTGATCAGACAAAAAGCATCCCTCCAACCAGGCCAGCCAGCCCCGGATTTTAAATTACCGGATCAGCATGGGAATATGCGCACGTTGACGGATTTCCGTGGCAAATGGCTGGCGCTGTATTTTTATCCGAAAGACGACACGCCCGGATGCACCAAGCAGGCCTGCACATTTCGCGATGACCTGCATCAGCTGACAGACTTGGGTGCGGAAGTGGTGGGTGTGAGTGTGGATAACGCCAGCAGTCACGCTGATTTCGCCAGGAAATACCATCTGCAATTTCCGTTGCTGGCGGATCATCAGGCTGAAGTGGCGTTGCGCTACCATTCTCTCATCGATCTGGGAATGTTTAAATTCGCCCGTCGCAATACTTTTCTGATCGATCCGCAGGGGAATATTGCCAAGATTTATCTATCAGCGAACGCAAGACGTAATGCCAATGAAGTCATTACCGATTTAAAACACATACAAGCCACTGAGTGAACAGATTGGTCCAATTGGTTTATGCTCGTTTGATGCCAATCAATGACTCAACATGGATTCCCTTACAAAATATAGCGAGATCATTATCATAGAAGGTGCAAGATGGCTAATTTTACCGAAACGCAGTTATTGCAACTGAAAGCAGCATTACAAAAACGTTATTTGGAATTACAGGAAGAAATCCGCAATGAGCTGGGACATGCGAATGATCCACGCAATGCGGATTTAACCGAGTATTTGAACACTATACCGGATGACATCGATACGGCGCTGGTTGATCGGCAGATCAACGAAATGCGTGAACTGGAAATGTCGATGAAGTATTTAAGGGAACTGGAATTCGGCGATTGCATTGATTGCGGAAATGAAATCGGCTTTGATCGATTGCTTGCTTATCCTTCCGCGCAACGCTGTATTCATTGCCAAAGTGAATACGAAAGATCTTTCCCGCAGGATTCCGGCTCGTCGTTATGAACACAGTGCTTTCTGGCTTATGCGTTAGCTTTGAGTAAAATCAAAATAGCGCCGCCGCCGCCATCTTCCGGCCTGGCCTGGCAGAAAGCCAGCACATCCGGGCGCTGCATCAGCCAATTACCAATGCGCGTTTTCAACACGGGTTCACGATTCTTCGAACTCAATCCTTTGCCATGAATGATACGCACGCAGCGAAATTTGTTTTGAACACTCTCATCCAGAAAAACAGTCAATTCCTGCCGGGCTTCGTCACGCGTATAGCCATGCAAATCCAAATCATCCTGAATGCCCCAGTAACCACGCCGTAATCGGCGTAAGGTTTGACGCGACAAACCGGGACGCGCATAAGACCATTCATCACCCGCTGCAATTTCCAGTGAAATATGATCGGAAAGCGTATCCTGGGTCAATGTCCGTTCTTGCGCGCTTTTTTTGCGCGGAATCGGAGTAATGTGCGAATCTCGATGAAATACTCTATCAACGTTGGGTAATGGCGCTACATCGCGCATCGCAGCATGAAACAACGCCATCTCGTCTTTGTCTTGATTAGAATCGTCAGTCATTCATTGATACCGAACATCAGGCTGGGCTTGATTTCCGACACTTACTCTTCAGTCTAGTTGAGATTATCCAGATATTTTTCAGCATCCAGTGCCGCCATACACCCACTGGCCGCGCTGGTCACTGCCTGGCGGTAAATATGATCCTGCACATCCCCGGCTGCAAATACACCCGGAATGCTGGTGGCTGTCGCATTTCCCTGATTACCGCTCTGGGTAACAATATAACCACCCTCCATGTTCAACTGTCCGGTAAAAATATCGGTATTGGGTTTATGGCCAATGGCGATGAAAACGCCCTGCAGCGCTATCGTCTGGGAAGATTCATCCTGGGTGCTCTTGATACGCATGCCCGTCACGCCGGAAGTATCGCCCAATACTTCATCCAGCACATGATTCAGCGCCAATTTGATATTCCCGTTGCGGACTTTTTCCATCAATTTATCAATCAGAATTTTTTCTGAGCGAAATTGATCGCGCCGGTGCACTACCGTCACACTGCGGGCAATATTTGCCAGATACAGCGCTTCTTCGACAGCCGTATTGCCACCCCCTATCACGGCCACGTCCTGTCCTTTATAAAAAAAGCCATCACAGGTCGCGCAACCCGATACGCCTCGCCCCATAAATGCTTCTTCCGAAGGCAGGCCAAGATATTGCGCCGACGCGCCGGTGGCAATAATAAGCGCATCGCAGGTATAAGTTCCCTGATCACCGATTAACGTAATCGGTTTTTCAGTCAATTTTGCCGTATGAATATGGTCAAAAATGATTTCGGTGTTAAAGCGTTCCGCATGTTTCTGAAAACGCTCCATTAATTCCGGGCCCTGAACACCCATTGCATCCGCAGGCCAGTTGTCCACATCGGTTGTCGTCATCAATTGGCCACCTTGAGCTAATCCGGTAATCACAACTGGATTGAGATTGGCGCGCGCTGCATACACCGCCGCTGTATAGCCTGCCGGACCAGAGCCTAAAATGAGTAATGAGCTATGTTTAGTTGTCATAATTTATTGATGAAGTAAATCAAGAATGACATTGTACTCGTAAATGACCCAATTGCCTTGCTGGCCCGCATTCTTGGCAATCATTGCTGATCGCTCGGTTGGTGATTTCCTGTTTAATAATAAGTCGGTTGTGTTCAATTCCTGATCTGGAAAATACATTTGTGTGATCAATGTGGCATAGCCTTGTTTGGCGATCTTGAAGTGAATATGTGGTGGCCGGGTCCAGGTTTGGGTCGCTGGATAGGCGCCTGGCATCACGGTTCTAAAGCGAAAAAAGCCGTCGTCGTCACTACTGATAATGGCCCATCCCTGGAAGTTGGCATCCGCAGGAGCCGGATTGGAGTCCAGCGGATGATGGTAACGGCCATTGGCATCGGCTTGCCAAATAGCAATCATTGCTTCGGCCAGCGGATGTCCGGCGACATCCGTTACTCGACCGCTAATCAGAATGTACTGCCCCAGCGCACTATCGCCATGTCCATCGATATGGGTTAAATCGGCATCTTTATCAGCCTGATCGTTGACCGGATAAAATGGCCCCTCAGTTTCAGCCGGCGTGGGCAAAGCCAATGCGTTACCGAATCGGCCGCCGCAGCCCAATCCACTCGCCAAGCCCCCTAACAAGCCAAGCTTAATCAGGCATCTTCTGGAAATAATCCGCATATGGTTAGATGCGCTTAGCCTGGCTACTAACGCGGCAGCAAGCGATGCGTTTGCATTTGATTGGCGCCCAGCGAGGTTGACAATTTTCCATGGTCAATGCTGGCGTCCGCAATATCGGTCTCGATATGCGTTGTCCTTTTCCCCGACGAAATTCCCGGCGTAAGCGACAAAGTGTAATTTCGTTCAGAATTTGCCTGATTCCAAACGCGCGTGACGATACCCTGACCAATACCATCTTCGGCTGGTTTCACGGCCCATAGCAAAACATCAGGATCGGAAATGGTTAGCAATGAATAATCCTTTTCACTATAAAATGGCGTCGTTCCGGTCACTGCACCGGTTACGAGCGGATTTTGATGCTCCAGCGAGAATTTCATCGCCGCTGTTTGATTAAATTCCGCATGGGTTTGCAAAGCAAATCGCTGCAAAAACTGCTCATCGCCAGCTTGATCTGGAATCCCCAACCCCTCACCGTCCACCTGCCCACCTGCCAGAATCTTCAGTTGCGGCGTGCGAGTATCAAACTCGGAGCGAGTGCTGTTGCCCAGCTGCATGTAATAGGCATCGGCATTTGACAGTGTGACGCCGACCCCATCACCGGACACATCAGCAAAGTGATTAATGGTTAGCCAGTCATAACGAGCATTTCTCGGTGAATAATGTCCGCCGTCATTCAGCAATTTCGCGCGAATGACCGCGCCCACTTCCTCATGCCAGATATCAGGCGAATTAATATCGAATGAATAACCCCAAGTCAGCATTTCGCCAAAATTTTGCAAAATTTTGTTCTCAATCTCGATGCGATTGAGGTCACGAATCAGCGTGATGCGCGTCGTATGCAAATAAGGACTCACGGAAATGACGCGCAAAGTAACACTGACCGCGCCGATATTTTCGACCGCCACACTTCCGCCTTTTCCGCCCAAATCGTTCATCAGCCGATCATTAATCGTGCGCACAAATTCACGATTCCCGCGTTGTTTATCAATCAAACTCGTAATAGCGCCCGTGCTTGACACGGTAATGCGGTAAAAATTGTTTTCAATGACATGATTACTGACGAATGCCGCCTTGGAAAAATAACTGCCTGCACCGTTTCTGATTTCAAACACTTTATAACCGACCGAAGGAATATCCCGCGCCAGAATTCTCAGACGCGCTTTTCCATCGACCATCACATACTGCGACGGCATTTCCTGCCCGGATGACACATCAACTACATGTACCAATTTTCTGTCATTAAAGGGCAAATCGACATAATCGGTACGTGCCCAGTTCAAGCTATTAAATACATAAAATCGCGGGTTTGAACCATTGCGAGCAATCAGCTTGCCAAGTTGATTGCTCGCATCATCGTGTAACTTGTCCACATAAGCGGAAATTTCATCGGCGATTTTGCGCTGCCAATTGGCTCTGGCGGTGCGCGTAACCGGACCATCCGCAGTCCAGTTATGTTCATAATACAAGCCAAAATTCAGCATGGCCTTATCGCGTGCCTCGATGCGATTGCTCATGAATGAAGGATCTTGCAAGGAAACCAGAGTTGCTAGCGCATCGGCGTTGCGCAGTTTTTCTACCGCACGCTTAACCTGCGCAGACACTTCCGCCATCGAAGCCGAATAGAGCTCCCATTCATTGCCGTAACTGGCCGCAAAAGTTTCCAACTGCGAACCGTGATTAGTTTCAAAGTCTTGAAAGAAATCAACCTGATTGGATACGATGACCTGACGATTGGGAGTGGTCAATGCCTTTGCAGCGGTGATAAATTCATCATCAGTCGTGATTAAATCATCTTCCCCTTTGCCGAATACGCCAATAATTGGAAAAGGATAGCGCGCTGTGAATAAAGGGTTGGTATCCACAAAATCGACGGCTGCAAAGGGATGTCGGCCTTCAGCGTAACTGCCGAGAGAAGTATTGTCGCCATTGTGCAGTTGCAGCGAATTCCATTTCATCAGAATACGGCTATCATCGCGTCCACCGATATAATAAATCTCTCGCTCGCGGTTGCTCAGGTGAGGCACATGCGAAGCACATCCGCACACGCCTTTCCAAGAATATTTTGCCCCTGAACCCGCCCACAAAGACGATAAGCCATACGGCAAGGTTTGATTTTCCATCGAGATCGCCATCGGAAAATCAACATCATGCGCGCGCTGAATCAAGCCCGGATAATACATACCCCGCAAAACCGCTTCAGCCGGCGTGCCGCCATTGGACAGAACCAGCGCGTTGAGCGGCATGCTGAAATGACCGTCTTTCATGCGCGCAATCAATCGCTGAAACTGCGTTTTGGAACGATTCTTCTGATAAATCCACATCCAGAAACTACCATCCGCATTCCACCGTGCCTGGTACGGTGGAGGACTTCCCTCGGTTGCATCCATCTGATCGAGATAATAGTCGGTCATGGTCAGAAAAGTATCTGCATACTCAGCCTCATCGGCCGTCCACATATAATCCGTGTGATCATCAGGTGCCAGATAAATCCGCTTTTGTGCAAAGCCTGCTGGAGCAATCAACAGAATCAATAAGCAAGCAAAACTTTTTGACATCAGATTTCTATAATTCAAACGACTGAAGGCGATGGGTAATTTTCTTCTCAGTTTTCTTAATCCCCGCATCATTATCTTGCGGCTTTGATTAAGCGAATCCTTGCGATATGTTCTCAATCGATTGATAAAATTTGTCATCACTTAGCGTCCAGCTCTCCGTAAAACTCTGTTT
>Ga0075152_10003651_pt1 | contig 10703 bp, 24 predicted proteins | sample JI61114C2DNA_FD_70964 | JGI IMG/M metagenome (GOLD analysis project Ga0075152, IMG submission 70964) | Wastewater effluent complex algal communities from Wisconsin, to seasonally profile nutrient transformation and Carbon sequestration -... | ecosystem: Engineered > WWTP > Effluent > Algae...
CTTGACCAGGATACGGATAATCTTGCTTGGTTACGAATCATGAGAATCTGAGATTTGCTCACTCGGAAGTTGCGGAGGCGGTGAAGGAGGAGAAGGTGGACTTGGTTTTGGAGGGTGAACATTTCGTTTGTTGTCGTACGGAACCTTTTTTATAGGCTTGATGCGTGGAATTTTGGTTTTAATGCGAGGCTTCGGCATTTGCTTATGGGACGTTTTAGGAGTCTTCCTCGATGCTGCAGATATGCGGGCTGGAGGAGGCTGCTATTCAGATTCCTGCGAGCGCTGGTAATGCACAATAGGTGCCTTGGAACTTTTGATCTCAACTTTCTTCGGCAGCACTTCTTTTTCTTGGGCCTTTTCCTTGCGATTGCCCTTCTTTTGTTCCTCCTTCTCCACTATCATGCGAATATCGGGGTTAGTCTACGGTTCGAGACTGGTTTCTTCGAAGCCAACCCATTTGACCTCATAATAGATGAGCCCATCGTCTGAAATAGCGTTTTGCTTACCTTTGAGAACCCTTCCGAGAATCCTTTCCACACGGTAGGTTTCATCTGAGAGTAGCTTGTCCGATAGCATCTTCTTTCTCATCATGCAAACTTATATTTATGGTTTGAAGTTGGCGCAGTCGTTGTTTTATATTCTTTAAATTGGCGCGGAGAAAACCCACGCTTTCTAAATTTAACTTGCTGTGGGATGAGCCAACAACAACAATCACTTAATTACCCACCGCTGAAGTGATTGTTTGGCATAAAGTTTATATCCTCACTATGCCGATTTCTTGCACAACCTTCCGAGACTGCCCTGTGATGTATTCCTGCACAGCAAACTATGTATGTCTACATGAGCCTATCCTACCACTTCAAGTCTTCAATGGGTTCGTTTACTTTGTGCTGCTCCCTATCATGGTATCGATCTGTAATGTTGGTGGACTATCTTCCGCATCGCTGCGTCTCCCTATTCTTATGGGATTTCTCAATTGGCCACTGTCTCAAGCTGGTCCCTTCAGTACCGCAATAGCGACTGGTGCATCACTTGCGAACTTTATCTTGCTTCTGCCAAAGCGGCATCCTGTTAGAGACACAACCCTCGTCGACTTTCTGCTGATTTTCATTCAAATGCCTCCAGTTCTTTTGGGGATGATTCTCGGACTACTGATAAGCAAATTCACCCCACTTCTCTATCGAGACATCATTCTGATCATAGCGTTCCTGTCCTTCTGCATATTCTTCTTTCAGAAATGGCGTAACTACGTGCCACCGCCTCCCAAGTAAGATAAGGGGATGGCACCTATCGATATGTTTGTTCGGCAAACTATATCTGTTCGGCAAACTCTACGAAAATCGGTCAAGGCGCAACCTGTTGAAATTGAGTTGACAGAGAGTAAGAAGGATAAGTATGAGGATGAAACATTCAATACCACAGGTCGGAAGACCGTTGAGGACAATTTCTTTGAATCAGTCGAAGAGGGATTGGAGTTGGAAAGCCGATTGTTAAGAAACGAAATTTCGCAGCTTCGAGAGGGCATTGAGGCATCCCACAGCGGATTTCACTGGAAGGATATTGGCGTAACATTCCTACTCTTTATCTTCTTCGATTCGTTGCTAATGCTAGCGACTGGAAGATTCGTAGAATTCGGCTTTTGTACTTGGCAATTCGCTGTAGGTATAACAGTCTACCTTGCTTTGGAAATCATTTATGAGGTATTGATGTATCGGTACGTCACGAGTAAGATGGTGCTGTACAGAAGAGTAGGCTATTAGTACGAAGCGAAATTGGATGACAAGAAGACTTACGTGTTGATAGCATTCACAGCATTCTTTGGAGGCTTGTTTCAAGGGATAGCAGCCACCGGCGCTGGAAGCTCTATTGTTGCTGTGTTGCTTAGTTTTGGTTATCCTCCGAAGGTATGCAGTGCAACTTCAGGCTATCTAGGATTTTTCTTTTCAACTGCAGCAATCATCCATTCAATCCTGCATAACGAACTTACTCTCCTGCAGTTCGCTTGGTTCTTCTGCATTAGCTTCGTGCTTGGAGGTTTCCTCACGATTCTCCTCTACTGGAAGATCGAAAAGAATCCGAAGGGAAGTGGAGTTCTGATGATCCTTATCTCGGCAATCTGCCTGATCTGTGTGATCACGGTGATCCCCAACATCATCCAAACTGCCAAATTCGAAGGAGCGGCTGGCCTTCTTGTAGCAAGCAAGGACTTCTGTGATTACCTTTGAACAATTTCATGCGAGTAATTATCCTTACGAGCTCGTGGTTTCATGATCGGGAACTAATGTAAATTATAGTTGTAGCTGCTCAATAAATGGAGCGACCCAGCCACATCAAACGAACAAGGTTAAGATGCATTAGCCTTCTGTAGCGCTCTCGAACACCAACTCCAGAGTCAATTCAGTTGGCCATGGCGACGCCAACATTCTTCGAGCAAAAAGCCTCTCAGCCTTCTGTGGTTATACAACCCATCTGTATGCCGGCAACCGAAGCACAGCTCAACCAGCTTCGACCCTTCGATGTTTTCTTCATGAAAGCGAAACAGCCTGCAGCATACTTACGCAACCTCCTAGAAGGTAAGCACTCCCCCACTCGTAACCGTTCCAAAAATATTTCGCTCGAAATTAGGCACAAAATGGGTGTTACTATCGGCAAGACCAAGCTTGCTGATTGTCGGGCCTTGGCTATTTCTCCTTTGGTAACGTACGGGATACTCAAGATGTAGGTTGGACCTCTGCAAGGTCGTCAGGCTTCCCCTGAGCACACGAGAGCGTCCCTCAACGATGAGCGAACGAAGATGCCTTCGAGCAAAACCGACTCAGCCGAAAATGCTTTAGGAATGCGGTCGGTATTCACCAGCACCAGCACTTCGCCCAAAACCAAGTTGGCATATAAACTCTTTCCGAACGAGCTTTGAAGTGCGCCGCAAGCCTGACGACTTCGTAACTCTGGAGCCATGGAGACTCCGTGAAGACGATAACGAGTGATCGTCTGAATCTTTTCCTGGACAGTTGTCGAGTATGGAAACATCCGAAGCAGCGAATATGAGTTTCTGGAAATTATTTAAATGGCTTCGTTCGTAGAAATTCTCAATCGAGTTGTGCTGCTGTTCTTCTTCGCCAGCGAGCTTATCGAGAGGAAGCTCAAGTCTCTATCGCTAGTGGAGACTGTCATGCGATTGTTCGAGTTCTTTGTGGTCGCGTACATGCTGCTACGTAGGACCCTCATGAGCTGCAGCATTGTGTCTGGAGTATTTGGTCAGTTCCAAACCGTAAGTTAGCGGGTTATTATGTAGACAGCGGATATAGTGCTTCAGTTTTCGGGACCAAATGAATACTTCTGTCTGGCAGTAGCAGGGATCAGCTGCCTCTACCTTGCGCTTATCTTCATGGTCAGATCTCGGTGGATTGGTAGCAACCACCGATAGCTCGTCTGCTGGTTCTGCTCCATTATGTTTCTTACTATCAGGTTGGCACTCCAACCCATAGCCATTCAGGTTTACTTCGTAAGGAATATTACTTATTTAGGTGTGTACATCGGACGTATCGGCTTATCCACTGACTGGAATCGGGCGATACCCAGTGGCGCTGGTACTGCTCATCTCAGGACTCTACTGCTTGGTGCTCACGGCTAGCAAACTATCTTTGTCACTTCTGCATGTCTTCATACCCATAATCTGGATCACCGTACCAGTCGATATCTTCCTGCAAACATCAACGGCTGTCTACTGTGTATACCTTTACGTTGACCAACTCAAATCTCAGGATGGGGATTCCTATCTAATACTACTTGCCTTTATTAGCTTCTGGACACTGCTGGAACGGGTCACTCATGTTGCCTTGGTGTCGTAAATGATTATGCTGGTTACCGTTCTCCTCACCACTGCTAGTATTTCCCTCCTCAGTATACAGGGGCAGCTTATCAGTAATAAGAAAGCTCAGATCGAAAATTATTGGAAACTAGCCGAGAGAAAAAAGGAGAGTAAACTAGCAATCCAATAAGAATTCCTGATTTAACAGATTATGATGGAGCAGTTCCTCAATGGAGATGAGAAAGACATAGAGAAACTGAGGAACATTGGCAAGGATGTTCCACATTGGGAACGGGGTGAACACTTATTATTACTCAATTCACAGATTTAGTCCTATAACAGCCAAAACTCCAAATCCGACGACGAAGCCGAGCTGTTGTTGATCAGGTTTAAGCTCGAAGACGAGAAGCGCAATCTAAAGACACTGCTATAGCTCAGTGATCGGTACGAGAAGCTGGGGAGCAGCCGCATCTTCTTTCGGTATCGCCTCTACCAGCTGATGGCGAGACTGCAGAGCTGGTTTGAGAAAAGCAAATCCTAGTCTACGTATATCAGGAACGCCATGGAAATCGACAAGCTGGTGAGCAAATTCTACGGCAAACTCTATGAAGCACTACAGATGCTCAAAGAAATTTGGAATGGGCTGCTGTAAGCTCCTGTGGATTTCGAGGAAGTCGAGGATAAGTATCTGGAAGTGCTGAAGATCAAATCTACCTTGGAGAGACTATACCGAGTTATCTCCAGCAAGTGCGAGGCAGACGGTGAAATGGACAAGTTCAGAATATTCCTGGGCTTGCTGTCAATGACCCCGCACGAAAGTATCGCCAAGCCAACCACAGTCTCTCAGGAGGGGATACATCCCCAGGTACCTTACCTCATCGTTAAGGACGGCAAAATTATCAAGATACCGTTCCGCTTCATCGAACAATTCGGCTATTCCACTGACTAGCTGATTTCAAGCCCGATCTAAATGATAGTGCCATCGGCCTTCCAGAAGAACTTTATCAAGGTAGATGGTGATTCGACTGGGATAAAGTTCCAAGAGTAACACCAACTCATCATTGACGGTTAGGGCTATGTTCAGCTTGTCAATGTTGAAAGCTACCTCCTTCCCGATTTCTCAAACGGTATTCACTATATCCTGTTCATGAACAACAAAGCCAGTCAAACGAAACTACCGTTCTTGGTATACAACTCCCGAGTGGACACCATCGAGGACGGCAGCAGGTAGTTCTTGGAGGAGTTCAATGTCGATACCACAATATTTCAGGGACAACCCATATACGGGAAGGATGTGTTCGAGGCATTCGATTGGAACAGCGAACAGAATAGAAAGTCTCTAGAGAGTCCAGAAGGGGCAGTAGTTACCATCAATCTAAAGAAACTGTCAGGAAATTCTACTAAGCTTAAGGTGTTTTTACGGATTATCACGAAGTTCGAAGGATTGGATAAACCCAGGATACTGGTAGCTGTCTCGAGAACCCGTCTTTCAAACAAGGAGGCTGTCATCCCCTCCGAGCGTCAGTTCTGCCGGCCTTTATCCAGAGTTTAAACAAACCTTCTTAACCCGCAAGAAAAAGCTGAGAGGTTGTAGGACAACTCAATGGTCGAGAAGTTCGATTAATCGCCAAACCAGTCAAAGTTTCTTGCTGATCTAGCTGAAAAGAAGGACAACCTACGAAGAAGCGAAGTCCGAAAGAGTCTTCTCCCCCTCACCGTAATAATGTATGTATTTTGCGGAGTTCTTTACGTAGCCTTCATCGGAATGTACATCGCCGCGAATTTTCGGCTGCAATGGCTAGACTTCATGGTCCAGGAAGTCAAATAGATCAACAACCGGAACCTCCTTCTATCGGACATGATGATGCAATCCCTCACCCTGTACCACTTGAAAGTGTACCCACCGACTCAACTTACTGCAGCTCAGAACCTGCAGCTACAGCAGCAAGCTCAAGACACCCTGCAGGATATCACCCTTCGGTTCCAATAGCTCTACGTACGCAACCTGCAGAACGAACGGTTTCAATAGCTTGCCTTCCAGATGAAGTTTGAGAACTATAACCTATCGCTTTCTACCGGTCAGATCATCCTGATAGACTTCGTGTGGCAATCCACCATGATGCTTAACCCTACCGTCCTCACTTTTATGCTTGACAACTACGGCATTGTGCAGCTAGTTCGGGATCAGATTGCTGGGCTTGGAGAGTATATGTCAACTTATAACCCGTACGCTGTCATGTCCGAGATGATTGGCTACATGCTGGGGGTACTCGCAGTCTCACTCTACGCAACTTTCATCGCCTTTACCTATCGCATCGAAAAGACTCTCGGGGAAGTCGAAAAACTTTATTACTATTTGCCAAGTTCAGCGGCTGAGCGTAGAATTCGTGAGATTGATAGTCTCATGGACGGATGTTCTGCGATAGCGCACACCAACTAGATAGGTAGTAACCTACGGTCTACGAGAGAGCTCAACAACAGCTATAGCAACCTCATCGATAAGGAGAGGCCGAAGCATGACGAGCAGGCAAACCGACAGAACTGCAGTTTCATCGCACGGTCAATGCTCCAGTTGGTCGTACTCGTTCTCTTCGTCGGGATTTATGTCGCCAACTTGATAATGTTCCTGAAAGGAGAAACTTCAACAGGTCCCAACCTCATCAATTATGGCCACAGACTAAGATTGGAAGAGCTCGATTTGAAGAATTCTTTGGTCAACTCATACTACCGATTGGTAAGCAGGAAGTACAAGGGTGTGGACTTCAAGACGAACTACAATAACACCCTGGTCAACTCCATCGCAGATATCGACCAGTACTTGCAGCAGACACCCGATCTCGTTGATTTCTCGAATCTCTGGTGGCGGTACCTCAACGAGGATCTGTGCCAACTATCAACAGATGCATCCGAAGTGCAACAGTGCCGTCAAGTGTACTTGGGTATTCTCCAGCAAGGATTTAGCAAGTCCATAGGCGAGTACCAGAAAGGTCTCAAAAACTTGGAAGCCACGACCCTCGATGACATCTACGGAACCACCTTGTTGAAGGAAAGTTCAATCACCCAGAAATTCTTGTTGCTGGAAAGCAGTCATGTGAACGATATGTTCATGAAAGGGCAACAAAAGTACCGACTTACTCTCTCCCTCACTCAGATTATTGAACTCTTGGGCGGTTTGCTGGTATCTGCACTTCTCACTGTCATGCTATACCTCAATTGGAAGAGATAGGCACTGCGCATCGACATCTGCAAACTACTTTTTGTTAGCGCGCCAGACGAGATGCTCAACCGCGAGGAGTGTCTTCAGATGCTCGATAAGGGCAACCTTCTCGACCAGCTGATGAAGTTATGATAATGGTTCCTTCAACTGCACTTTTCTAATTTTATTGTTAGTGAATACATCAGGATGGCGAACGTAGGACTCATTCTGGGAATTGTACTGCCAATCTCGATAACCATCTTATCGCTGGTGATGTACGTGTTTGTGGAGTACTGTATACGCAAAGGACAAAGGGACGCCATGGCATTCCAGCAGCAGATATACGCGGGAAGAGTACCTCAGCAGCCGAATGTCATAGCAGCTCCTGTACTAAACGACCAGATCTTCAAGATGCCAACTCCAGCCTATGGCAAGACTGTGACCTCCTGGACAACCAGCCAGACGAGTAGTACCAACCCTTCATATCAGCCGACTCCACCCGTTTATCACACGAACACTGAATACAATGTACCTCAACGAGCATGATCCATCGATTATTCAGTTGTAGCTTTCATAGACTTCATTGGTGGTCGTTCTGTAAGAATATCTTTAAATGAGAAGTCTGAAAGCTGTGTTAGGGGAGGAGTGTGTCGCGAAGCTTCAGAGCAGCCACTTGTTTATAGTCGGCGTTGGAGGCATAGGGTGCGAACTGCTCAAGGTGCTGCCAAAGATAGGTGTTCGTCGCATGACAATCCTAGATTTGGACATCATCGAGGAGACCAACCTCAACCGTCAGTTCTACTTTCGAAAGAGCGACGTGAAGAAGTACAAGGCCGCAGTCGCCAAGGAGAAGCTGATGGAACTTCACCCTAACCTCGAAATCGTGGCTCTATGCGACAGCATTTACAATAGTAAATACGATGTAGCCTTCTACGAGCAGTTTGACTGTGTAATTGCCGCCATAGACAGCAACCGCGGCCGACGGTACGTAGGAGCGATGTGCGTCAAGGCTAAAGTCCCAATGGTGGATGGCGGAACCAAATAATATGCTGGTCAGTCGTTATCAGTAATCAGGGGAATATACCAGTGCCATAACTGCCTACCTGAGCTGCAGGAGCATACCATATTCGACTCGTGCACGTTAAGGAGCAACCCTTCCAGACCGGCACATTGTATAGCCTACGCCAAGAACTTTTACGATTGTTTCTTTGGAAAGGGTGATCAAGGTGACATTCTCAAACGATAGTTCGTGGAGGAAGGAAGTCAGCTCACTCATGAACAATTTACGGAAGCTGCCATTCGAGTGTTCAATACACTCTTTAGCGAACGAGTTATGGCCCAGAACCGGCTAGACCGCGGTGATGCGATTGCCAAATTCACTCAACTCACCTACCAAGAGGCTCTAAATCTGGACTTAGTAGTGACAAATCCGCCTTCGACCCGTAGCGAATAGGAAGAGAAAAAGCAAAGGACATCACTGTTTGAGGAGGAGAAGCTTTGGTCGATACGAACATACGCCGAACGGTTCGTTAAGAGTTGTGCAAATACCCTCTTGCAGCAGCAGAGGCAACCAGGAGTGCGTACCTTCGAGAAGGATGACGACGATTGTATGACAATGGTTTACTGCCTGACCAGCCTCCGCACCTACAACTTCATGAACCGCACAGACCCGAAAGGCTCGCACAAGTATCTGACTTACTACGAAGTCAAGGACTCTGCTGGAAACATCCAACCAGCCATTTCATCGACGAACTCAATTGCCGCGGCAACGGAAATCACTGAACTGCTCAAGATCGTCGGAGGTGAGATCAATAGACTTTGCATGGAGCTCTTCAGAAACCACCACATCGATAAGATCAAGAGAAGTACTATGGCAAAGCCTCACTTCGATTGTAATGTTTGTTCAGTGAGGAGTTGCTATCTTCGGTTTGAATGTGATTTCTCCACCACCACCTATGGGCAGCTTTACAACTACCTCAACAAGGAGTTCCTTGGGTACGGAAGGGATCTCATGGTGCTCAACAATCTCGGCGGGTGGGATTCAGTAGTAAGCAGCACCAACTCCTTCAACCTCGATAGGTTCCTCGTGAATGGTGTTGAGGATGTAGTCATCGAAGGTATGTTCGGGAGAGCAATGGACATCCGACTCGGCTCAGACAACACAATTCCCCTTGACCTGAATGCCTATATCCGGGATGTCCCAGGCTGCACTGGACTCACTTACACACGAAAGGGGCAAAACCCACATGACGTTCGTGAGTGCGTTTTGGAGTTCAAACGAAAGGAATACTAGCAGCACCTCCAGAATATTTCCCATGAGCTAAACATGTACGGCTTCAACTGATGTGTTCCACATGAATATGCCCAATATTCCTATTAATCAAATCGGACCAAATCAGTTGATGCCTGCAAGCTGGAAGAACTCATGCAGGCGGCTGATGGCGTTCAGGTAGGCAGCAGTGCGCAGATCAACGTTTCGTTTGAGGGAGGTCCTAATAACCTCGTCGGTGGCTGTGCACAGAATTTCTTCAAGGCCTGACTTGACGATGTCGAATTCAGTGGCACCCTCCAACAGCTGGCTGACGGCACGGTCTAGATCGAACTCTGTGGTGCCCTTCAGCACCTTTTGGATGACCTCCAGCATGTTTCGTTTGGACTTCTACTCCCACTTACGGTTCAAACGACCTGGGCGGACGTGATCTAAGTTCTTCAGCCACTCGAAGTAGCTTGCAGTGACACCTCCAGCATTGCAAAGAATGTCTGGGAGGAACTTGACACCCTTAGCCAAGAGTTTCTACTCAGCACCGAGAGTCGTTGGTCCGTTGGCAGCTTCAACGATAAGCTTCGTTTGGAACTTATCTGCGTTCTTCAGGTTGATGGACTTTTCGAAGGCAGCCGGTACGAAGAAGTCGCTACATTACAATAATTCTTTACGCTTTTTTGTAGATAACCTGTTCATCGGGGTAGTATTCCTCACATTGGAAGCCTTTTACTCCACCTTTGGAGGCCTTTTTGTGCTGAAGCAGAGCATCGGGATCGATACCTGCTTGGCTGTAAACACTGCCATCCCATTCGGCAACACCAACAAGCCGAGCACCAGCCTCAGTGAAGAACTTTGAAGCATAGTAACCCACATTACCGAATCCCTGAACAGTGAAAGTCTTGCCTCGCAGACCTTGACGAACGTTGAGTGCCCTGCAGATGTCTGGGTTATCAAGAACGGTCTTGGTAACATAGTAAACTCCCAGTCCGGTCGATTCAGTTCTCCCTCGAATACCCGACTGATTCAGAGCCTTACCAGTGACACAACCAGCAGCGTTGACATCAGTATGCCCGTAGTAGGTTTGATAGGCATCTTTCATCCAGCTCATCTCTCGTTCACCGGTACCGATGTCAGGGCCTGGAACATCGATGGCAGCACCAATGGAGTTCTTCTTGGCGAGGCTAATGGTGTACTTCCTGGTCAGCTGGTGAATTTCCTCAGTGGAATATTTCTTCGGGTCGATACGGATGCCTCCTTTGGCTAAGATAGTCTTCTCTGTTACCTCCTCCATAGGGCAGAGCAACGACCGCACACTTGAGTGTCATCAGGCATGCAAGTGCCTCGACTTATTCAATGTCAACGTTCTCAGCATAGCGAGTTCCTCCCTTGCTGGGCATCTTGTGAGTCTTGTGCTGACATCGGTAGGCAGGGATGGT
>Ga0075152_10003652_pt1 | contig 10700 bp, 11 predicted proteins | sample JI61114C2DNA_FD_70964 | JGI IMG/M metagenome (GOLD analysis project Ga0075152, IMG submission 70964) | Wastewater effluent complex algal communities from Wisconsin, to seasonally profile nutrient transformation and Carbon sequestration -... | ecosystem: Engineered > WWTP > Effluent > Algae...
GCTGCCGATATTCCGGCGCTGGCGTTGGGTTCCTTCACGGTCAGCAAGGGTCTTGATGCCCGCAGCATCAATATTCGCGGCTCAACCATGCACCCGGCCAAGGGCAGCAACTTTGCCGAATTTCTGGGAGAAACCTTTGGCACGGAGCTGCGCGCGGCGGGCAAGCTCGATCCGTCCGCTCCGCTGGTGCTCTCGGGCGAGCTGACCGAAAACAAGGCGGGTGAAAACCTGTCGAGCGGAACCGCGTCACTGGGGGCCACGATGACCCTGTCACGCGGAGGAAAGCCGGTCTTTTCGAAGGCCTATCACGCCGAAACCAAATGGAAGTCTGACTTCATTGGCGCGATCGCGATTCCCGATGCTTTCCGCAACTACAATGCGCTCTACGCGGCGCTTGTTCGTCAGACACTATCCGATCCGGAGATGATCGCGGCACTCAAGCGAAGCTGAATGTGATTTTGGGCGCCTGAATCGCACGGAATTGGTGGCCCGCAGACAAGAGCTTGGCTAAACGGTCACGATGGGAATCGTGATTACCGAAGCCGAAGCTGCCAACGAGCTGATGCGGCTCGCCAAGGCGATCGCGCATCACAACCGGCTGTACCATGCCGAGGACGCGCCGGAGGTTTCGGACGCGGAATATGACGCGCTGGTGCGGCGCAATGCTGAACTGGAAGCGGCGTTTCCGCAGCTGGTCCGCGATGACAGTCCGTCAAAGCTGGTCGGGCACGCGGTAGAAGCCTCGCCGCTGTCCAAGGTGACGCACGAGGTTCGGATGATGAGCCTCGACAATGCGTTCTCCGATGAGGACGTGGAGGATTTTGTCGGCCGGGTCCGGCGGTTTCTGGCTCTGCCCGAGGACGCTGAAGTGGCGATGACGGCAGAAGACAAGATCGACGGTCTGTCCTGCTCGCTGCGATACGAGCATGGCCGCCTGGTCCGCGCGGCGACCCGCGGCGATGGGCAGGTGGGCGAGGATGTGACCGCCAATGTCGCGATGATCGCCGACATTCCGCAAGTGCTGCGCGGCGATGCGCCCGACGTGTTCGAGATCCGCGGCGAAGTCTACATGGCTAAGGCCGATTTTGCTGCGCTCAATGCGGCGCAAGTGGCCGCTGGCGGCAAGCTGTTCGCCAACCCGCGCAATGCGGCGGCGGGATCGCTGCGGCAGAAGGACGCCAGCGTAACAGCGGCGCGCCCGCTGCGGTTTCTGGCGCACGGTTGGGGTGCGGCGAGTGCAGTGCCTGCAGCCACGCAATTTGAAATGATGCAGCAAATTGCGGATTGGGGCGTGCCGGTTTCATCGCTGCTGGTGCGCTGCGGCGATGCTGTGCAGATGCTGCAGCATTACCGCAGCATTGAGCATTCCCGCGCCGAGCTGCCGTTCGATATCGACGGGGTGGTCTACAAGGTGGACCGGCTCGATTGGCAGGAGCGGCTCGGCTTTGTCGCCAAGGCCCCGCGCTGGGCGATTGCGCATAAGTTCCCGGCGGAGCGGGCTGAGACCACATTGGAAGCGATCGACATTCAGGTTGGCCGCACCGGAAAGCTCACGCCAGTAGGGCGGCTGACCCCGGTGACCGTCGGCGGCGTGGTGGTCTCCAACGTCACGCTGCACAACCGCGATGAGATTGCGCGGCTGGGCGTGCGGATTGGTGACCGGGTTGTGATCCAGCGCGCGGGTGATGTGATCCCGCAAGTGGTTGAGAACCTGACGCGGAACGAAGCGCGTGAACCCTACGCATTCCCCGATCATTGCCCGGAATGCCAGAGCGAAGCCGTCGCCGAAGAGAGCGAAGTCGATGTGCGTTGCACTGGCGGGCTGATCTGTCCGGCGCAGCGGACCGAGCGGCTTAAGCATTTCGTCAGCCGCGCTGCGCTCGATATCGAGGGGTTGGGTGAGAAGACAATTGATGAGTTCTTTGCGCTCGGCTGGCTGGAAAGCCCGGCCGATATTTTCCGGCTCCGGCAGCGCCGCAGCGCCATTCTGGAGCGTGAAGGCTGGAAGGAAAAGTCGGTCGACAATCTGCTGGCGGCGATCGAGGCCAAACGCGCGCCTGATGCGGCGCGGCTGCTGTTTGGCCTCGGGATCCGGCACGTTGGCGCGGTGACGGCGCGGGATTTGCTCAAGCGGTTTGAGGCGCTGGATACTTTGCGCGAAGTTGCAACCAGCGCGGAGCAGGATAGCCTGACCAGCATCGACGGCATCGGCCCGGCCGTGGTCGAGGCGCTCGGTGATTTCTTCCATGAGCCGCACAATGTTGCGGTCTGGGAGGACCTGCTTAGCGAAGTGACCCCGCCGCCTTATGTGGTCGAGACCAAGGACAGCGCGGTTGCGGGCAAAACCGTGGTGTTCACTGGCGCGCTTGAGACGATGAGCCGGGATGAAGCCAAGGCTCAGGCAGAACGGCTGGGCGCGCGATCGGCCGGAACCGTCAGCGCCAAGACTGATCTGGTCGTGGCCGGCCCGGGAGCAGGGTCAAAGCTCAAAAAAGCGCAGGAGCTGGGGATCGAAGTGATCGACGAGGCGGCCTGGGCAGCGATCGTGCAGGCTGCGGGGTAGTACCTAAGCTACTCGCCCAATTCGGTTAACCAGTTCTGGAAAAGGGCTTTTTACCAGTCCCGTCTATTCCATCCAAACCACGAATTGGATGTGGCGAGGAGACGGGGCGTGAAACTGTTTAAAGCATTGATGGCCGATACCCGCGGGTTGGCTGGGGTCGAAATGGGTCTGCTGCTGGTATTTATCGCCGTCGCGATTCTGGGCGGGGTTGCCGGTTTGGGCAGCAGCGTTTCCGCCAGCTATACCGATACCGCCACCAAGGTTGCCAACGCGATCAACTGAACTGCGGGTTCAACTGCGTTCTTGCGTCTGCGGGATCGGTGCGCCGGTCCGCCGCAGCGCTACAATCAGCACGCCCAACAGCGCAATCCCGGTACCGACGATCATCTTGGGATCGAGGTGATCCCCCGTAATTGCGATCCCCAAGGCGATCGTCGCCAGCGGGGTGATCAGCGTCAACGGCGCAAGCAGGTTCGCTTCATAGCGCTGGATCAGCACATAATAGGCGGTGTGGGCCAGCACCGATACGACCAGCGCCGAATAGAGCAGCGCGGCCAGAAATGGCCAGCCTGCTTCGGTCACAAAGTGCCAGTCTGGCCGGTCGAGCAGCAGCGTGATCGGGGTCAGCACCGCAAAACCGGTGATCCCGACCCAGGCTTGCAGCCGCAGCGGCGCGATCTCGTCCATCTGTTTCATCATCACCGCACCGAGCGACCCGCACAGTGCGGCCGACAGTACAAAGATCATGCCGGTGGATATCGCAAATCCCGGCTCCCACACCACTACCAGCACGCCTGCCAGAGTCAGCGCGATGCCCAGTGCGCGGCGCCAGTGAACCCGTTCCCCCAGCATCACGATTGACAGCAAAGTGGTGATCGGCACCCCGGCCTGACTGACCACGGCGGCTTCAGACGGGGTCACGGTCTTGAACCCGATGAACAGCAGCGCAAAGGTGCCGCCGCCCATCAACAGCCCGACCAGCACGATCCGCCAGCGCGGGCGCGGCATCGGCAGCAGCCAGGGCAGTGTGGCCAGAAAGACGATCCCGAACCGCAGCGCGCCGTACATCAGTGGCGGCACGTGCCAGCTTGAGACGACTAGCTTGCTGACGATATTATTGGCCGCCCAGGCCAGACAGATCGCGATCAGTATCAGGAAATCGCGCAGGCTCACGCAGCGGGCCGGGCGCGTTTGCGCAGCCACAGGATTGACCAGTCGCCATTGATCTTGCGTTCTGCGATCCGCAGACCGGCGCGGCGTGCGGCCTTGCGGACCTGCGCCTCTTGCGTTTCAAGCAGCCCCGCCAGCAGCAGGTGCCCACCCGGCAACAGCTGATCGGCAAAATGCGGGGCGAGATCGATCAGCGGCCCGGCGAGGATATTGGCGATGATCAGGTCATAGGGCCCACGCGCTGCGAGCAGCGGGTGCTCCATCCCGTCGGCAACCAGCATGGTCAGTTCGCCCGGGCGGGCACCCATCGGCACGGCATTGGCGGCGCAATTGTCCGCTACCACATCTAGGCAGACCGCATCGATGTCGCTCGCCGTGGCCAACGCCCGCGGCCATAGCTCCAGCGCGGCAATGGCGAGCAGGCCGGTGCCGGTGCCGATATCTGCGCAATTGCGCACCACCACACCGCGCGTCTTCATTTCGCCCAGCATCTCAAGGCACCCGGCGGTGGTGGCGTGCTGGCCGGTGCCGAACGCTTGACTGGCCGGGATCACGAAATCGCGAACACCCTTCTGGGCCAGTGGTGGATGATCTGGTGTGTGGACATAGAACCGGCCCGCGCAAATCGGTTCCAGTCCTTGCTGGCTGTGAGTCAGCCAATCGATATCGGGCAGTTTTTCGACCTTCAACTGCGGTGCGCGTTTGCCGAAAAGCGCGGCAATGGCCGCTTTGTCGCGGCGGATCGGCGGACGATCCATCCAGGCTTCAAGTTGCCAGTCCTCTGGTTTGTCTTCGGCCACCTCGCTGCCGGAAATGACGATCTCCGGGTCCCAGTCAGCAGCGTCCTCATGCGCCAGCAGCGCAGCCTCGATCACCCCGCGTGGGGCGAGGGCGATCAGTTTCCAGCTCATTTGGCGGCGGTTTCCTTGGCCAATCGCTTGGACAGGCGGTCGCTGCCGGCTGCGGCATAGGTGATGCAGGCGCGCGGTGCGGTCAGCGGTTCCTGGCCGGAAAGCCGTTCGAGCAGGCTGCTGCCGCCGGGGTGCGGGGTGAGCAGCAAATCGCAGGGCAGCGCCTCAATTACACGCAGACCATGGCGGGCCGCTTCGACCCGCTCCGGATGTTGGGTGAAGTGATAGTCATCGGCCGATATGGCGTTCACGCTATCGGCATAAGCAATGGTCAGGCATTTCCCGCCTTCGCAGCTCTGCCACGTCCAGCTGGCAGAGCCAGGCGAATGCGCCGGGTTTACGTGCATGGTGAAGCGGGTGCCGCCGACCTTCAACATCCCGCCACTGCGCAGCACGTGGTCCACCCGTACTGGCGTCATCGGGTATTTCGCCAGCCAGTTAGCCTGCGGATCGTTGGGATCAGCTTTGCCGGTGCGCATTGCATTTGCTGCGCCGGGGCTGACCAGCAGTCTGGCGCCAGTGGCCTTTTGGATGACTGCCATCCCGCCGACATGGTCAAAATGCTCGTGCGTCATCAACAGCCACTTGATCGCCTTGGGATCGAACCCCAATGCTTTGATATTCGCCAGTACATGCGGAGCGGCGTCCTCTGGCCCTGTGTCGATCAGCACCAGTCCAGCCTTGGTCTCAACCAGTACCACCGTGATTCCGCAGGTGCCCACGTACCAGCTGCTGCCGTGAATTTTCGCAGGCGGAGCAGGGTCAGACCAGCCGTCACGGTCTCCGCAAGCAGCGGCGATGTCAGCACTCGCGCCGGGGTGCTTGACCGGTTCCACCGTGCCGAGTGTCAGCAAGGCGAGACTGGCGACAGCAATTCTACCGAACATAACTAGCTCCATTTGCGTCGAGCACCGCCCCCGTCATGCTTTCGGGCGCGTCGAGCCCGCAGTAGATGGCGATGCTGGCGATTTCTTCAGGGGTGGCGACCCGGCCCAGCGGGATATCGGCGAGCAATCCCGCACCGCCCCGGCTGGCGAGATAGTCCCCAGCCATCGCGGTGTCGGTAAAGCCGGGACAGATCGCATAGCTCATCACGCCTTTGCTGGCATAGTGCCGCGCGATGGTTTTGTGCATGCCGATCATCCCGGCTTTGGCCGCGGCATAGTGCCAGTGATCGGGCGAATCCCCGCGATAGGCGGCGCGGCTGGCGATGTGGACGATCCGGCCTGCGCGCTCCTGCGCCAGCCAGTGCTTCACCGCATAGCGCGACAGTTCCGCTGCAGCGGTCAGGTTGATCCGCAGCGCGTCTTCCCAGTTATCCAGCCATTCGATGTCCGACAGGCCAATCGGATTGGCCACGAATTGCCCGGCATTGTTGACCAGCAGATCAATCTGGCCACCGGCGCGTTCCAGCGCTTCATCCCACAGCGCCGCTGGCGCAGTCGGGTCGGTCAGATTGGCCGCAATCGTTTCGGAATCGACCGCGCGGGTGGCGTGGCCAATCACCATCACCCCGCGCGCGCGCAGTCCAGCGGCGATAGCCGCGCCAATGCCGCGCGAAGAACCGGTCACCAGGGCAGTCAGTTGGGTCATGCAGCGGTATTGGCGCAGCACGGCTGCGGAAACAAGCCAGACCTCTTCCCCAAGGGGAAATGGCGCAATATTCGGCTTTAGTCGGCTTGCGCAGGCCGGTGTTTTGATTAAGGGGGAGGGCGCGTAGGGGCCTGATCGTCCCGCCTCACCAATCCAAGGGGAAGTGCCGCAGATGGCTGCCACGAAGAACCGCCCGATTTCGCCGCATATGCAAGTGTGGCGCTGGGGACCGGCGATGCTGGTTTCGATCCTCCACCGCGTTACCGGCAATGGCCTCGCCGTGGTCGGCATGGCTGTGCTGCTCTATTGGCTGGGCTCGCTCTCGGCCGGGCCTGGGGCCTATGAGGCATTTCTGGGCCATGCTTCGGCCTGGTACGGCAAAGTCGTTCTGGTTGGGCTGACCTGGGCCTTCTTCAACCACATGGCTTCGGGCATTCGCCACTTCGTGCTGGATATCGGTGCCGGATTTGAACTCAACAGCAACGCCGCCTGGTCGGTCTTCACGCCGCTGGCCGCTGTCGCCGCGACCGTGCTGACCTGGGCCGCGATCCTCCTCAAGTAAGGACACTGACGATGGGTAACGGAACCTCGATCGGCCGCGTCCGTGGGCATGGCTCGGCCCATTCGGGCACGCACCACTGGCTGCTGCAGCGCTATACCGCGTTCGGCAATCTGGTGCTGGGGCTGTGGCTGCTGTTCTCGCTGGTCACCATGCAGGACTATCAGTTTGAAACCATCGCGACCTGGGCCTCCAGCCCGATCCCGGCGCTGGGGCTGATGCTGTTCGTGATTTCTACCTTCTGGCACGCCCGGCTGGGCCTGCAGGTGGTGATTGAGGATTACGTCACCGATCCCGCCAACAAGGTGATCGCGATGACCCTGCTCAACTTGATCACTTTCGCTGCAATCGCCGCCGGACTGTTCTTTCTGGCGCGCCTGCAAATCGTGGGCACGGCCACCTCCGTTTCGGGCGGGATGGTCAAGTCTGCCATGCAACAAATGATGGGAGGCCGCTGACATGGCCGATGCTGCCAAGCCTGCCTACAAGATCATTGATCACACCTATGACACCGTCGTCGTCGGCGCCGGGGGTTCGGGTCTGCGCGCCACCATGGGCAGCGCCGAAGCCGGGCTGAAAACCGCCTGCATTACCAAGGTCTTCCCGACCCGCAGCCACACCGTTGCCGCCCAGGGCGGGATCGCCGCGAGCCTTCGCAACAACAGCCCGGATCACTGGACCTGGCACATGTTCGATACCGTCAAGGGGTCGGACTGGCTGGGCGATCAGGACGCGATCGAATATATGGTCCGCGAAGCGCCGCAGGCGGTTTACGAGCTGGAGCACGCGGGCGTTCCGTTTTCGCGCAACGAAGACGGCACGATCTATCAGCGCCCGTTCGGCGGCCACATGCAGAACATGGGTGAAGGCCCGCCGGTCCAGCGGACCTGCGCCGCGGCTGACCGTACCGGCCACGCCATGCTCCACGCGCTGTACCAGCAGAGCCTGAAGTACGACGCGGACTTCTTCATCGAATACTTCGCGATCGACCTGATCATGGACGGCGGCAAATGCGTCGGCGTGATTGCGCTGTGCATGGACGATGGCTCGATCCACCGCTTCCGCGCCCATGCCGTGGTGCTGGCGACCGGCGGCTATGGCCGCTGCTATTACACCGCCACCTCGGCCCACACCTGCACCGGTGACGGCGGCGGGATGGTGCTGCGCGCAGGGCTTCCGCTGCAGGATATGGAATTCGTACAGTTCCACCCGACCGGCATCTACGGCGCCGGTGTGCTGATCACCGAAGGCGCGCGCGGGGAGGGCGGGTACCTCACCAACTCCGAAGGTGAGCGGTTCATGGAACGCTACGCGCCCTCGGCCAAGGATCTGGCCAGCCGCGACGTGGTGTCCCGCTCGATGGCGCTGGAAATGCGCGAAGGGCGGGGCGTTGGTCCGGACAAGGACCACATCTACCTGCACCTCGATCACATCGCGCCCGAAGTGCTGGCCCAGCGCCTGCCCGGGATCACCGAAAGCGGCAAGATTTTCGCCGGCGTTGACCTCACCCGTCAGCCGCTGCCGGTCTGCCCGACAGTCCACTACAACATGGGCGGCATCCCCACGAACTATCACGGCGAAGTGATGACCATCGGTGCTGACGGCAACCCCGAAACGGTCGTCCCCGGCCTGTTCGCGGTCGGCGAAGCAGCCTGCGTTTCGGTCCATGGGGCCAACCGCCTCGGCTCCAACTCGCTGATCGATCTGGTCGTGTTCGGCCGCGCTGCCGGGCACCGCTTGAAGGAAATCGTCAAGCCGCAGTCGGCCCACGCCGAACTGCCCAAGGACAGCGCCGATCTCGCGCTGACCCGGCTCGATCACTTCCGCCACGCCAATGGCTCCTCGCCCACCGCCGAAGTGCGGCTGGAAATGCAGCGGACCATGACCAAGGGCTGCGCGGTGTTCCGCGACGATGCGCTGATGACCGAAGGCAAGGACAAGCTGGCCAAGGTGTATGAGCGGATGCAGGACATCGGCGTGACCGACCGCAGCCTGATCTGGAACACCGATCTGATCGAGACGATGGAACTCGACAACCTGATCGCCCAAGCCACGGTCACCATCCACGGCGCCCAAAACCGCAAGGAAAGCCGCGGCGCCCACGCCCACGAGGACTTCCCCGAACGCGACGACAAGCAGTGGATGAAGCACACCGCCGCCTGGTTCGAAGGCTGGGGCGGCAAGGGCGGCAGCGTGAAGCTCGATTACCGGCCAGTGCATGAGTATACGCTCACGGATGACGTGGAGTATATCAAGCCGAAGAAGCGGGTTTATTGAGGGGGGCATACGGGGACTTGCTATTGCGAGTCTCCGTGTATCTTGATGCGGTCAATCTTTGCCCAATGTGCCATTGACGCATTGGGCTTTGGTCAGGCTTTTGATGGACCCAAATTGGTCCGCTTGGGATTCAAGATCAATCGCTCGATCGACCTGAAGCCATTGTAACCCCAGCCAATCCGATTTGCGCTGAACCAGAACGCACTTGGCGGTGGTCGCGCTGCCGTTGGATGGCGACTGAGCCACTTGGCTGTCGGCGAAATGGAACAGAACCGTCGTGTCGCGGTTGCTTGGATCGCAAGGCTTGCGGAGTAAAGATGTCAACCATTTGCGCCGCCCTTCGGTCGGGCATTCCTCGTACTTGAGGGAATCGAGGTAAGCCCATTGCTGGGCACCGTCCGGGCGGGCACTGGCAACGGATTGGGACAAGATCAACGCATTCATGCCAACAAGGGCGAATGGAATGAGGCAGACTGCCCACCAACCTACTGCAGGTGGTTCGGCATCTGCATCACGCGTCAGCATGCGCAATATCAAGACAAAGGCTGCGACAATTGCTGGCGTTACAAACCACGTCGTTGGGTCGCTGAGCAGATAGGGTCCGGAACCGGCCTGGCGGGTCAAGCCATAGCTAACCGGTGCACTGATTATGATGCCGATCAACGCCAAACTGGCTGGCCGAGGAATCAAATTCATGATCCGCGCTCCGCAGTCGTCGAGTGCGCGAGCCCTCCTGCCAGACATTTGCGTTTCAATTCAGTTGGTTTCATTCGTGCGAGGCTTTCTGACATGCTGGGATCAATCAACTCAACTGAGTGAAACCATTGATAACCGCCAATTCCGTCCTTCCACTGCAGCTTGGTACAAGCTTTGAGATTGCGATCCGAACGCGCGTTCAAGAATACAGTTCGGCCATCTTCGAACTGGAACTTCAATTTTGCAAAGTTGCGGTTTCGGGTGCAGCTTCGGCAATCATATCGGTCAGCTTCGGCAACCTCGACGAGTGCCCAAACCGGCGCGCCTTGGTCGGTAGCAAAGGCTCGAGCTGACCAAGTCAAAGCCATCATGCCACCGGTCAGAACCAGGAGGGTCAGACCAAGTTTGGTTGGCAAATTGGTATCGTAGCTAGAGGCGTATGCCTTGAATACGCCATAGACGGCAGCAACGAAGACCAAAGCATCGAGCAGCAACGGCCATCGCGGCGCGTTGGCCAGATACTCCGCACCGTCCATTGGGAAAACCAGACTTTCAGCATAGGCTTGCATGATAACGTATAGGATGGCGGCAAACACAAAGCCCATCCACTGCCTGTCCAGTTTGCTTATGAAGGATCTGAACACTGTGCTTCCTCGATGTAGCAAAGGAACATGCAGCTCCCGATGGTTAGGAAGCTAGTCCATCTTTGTTGCTGAATTCATAATGAAATAGAGGATTTACAGTGGGAATTACGGCGACAGACGCGATAGCTCCCAACCTCGGAGCGCCGCTTGGGGGGGCGCCAGCAGTTAACTCACAACCACCGCTCAAAATCGCTCGCCACGTGGATCACGGCCACGACCTCCACCCGGTCCGCAAACACCAGATAGAACACCGCATGCCGCCCGCTGTTCATGCGGCGCAGACCGGG
>Ga0075152_10003653_pt1 | contig 10700 bp, 14 predicted proteins | sample JI61114C2DNA_FD_70964 | JGI IMG/M metagenome (GOLD analysis project Ga0075152, IMG submission 70964) | Wastewater effluent complex algal communities from Wisconsin, to seasonally profile nutrient transformation and Carbon sequestration -... | ecosystem: Engineered > WWTP > Effluent > Algae...
CTACAGAGCTTGATGTAGTCCTGATAACTTGGTGTGCTGTCTGTTCCAAAGCATTTCTGTCACTTTTTGTGCCCACGACTGCGGCTTCGACTACGCTCATTTGTGCTTCCCTGATCTTCAGAGTCCGAAGAAGAAGAGGAGGAAGAGGTGCCGGGTTCGTAGCTCATTGATGCTCGGCGCTGCTTGCGTTCACCGACTTTCCAGTTGTCCCGCTAGTTTAGTAGCTTAGCCCTTTCGTAGAGCGCTGGTTCCTAGCCTTAGCTGATTGGCTTACCTTAGTTCGAAGGCGTTCCAGGAAGTAGCGAGCAAACTTGCGGCGTTCCCTTCGCAGTGATATCCAAACTCGTTCAAAGTTAATATGGGTCATCACGTTCTGGGTCACTGCGAATGTGTCGTCTAGGTTGAGCACGGCGTGCCACCACCCTCCCGGAACGAAGACCGTCTAGCCTGGATACTGAATGAACTAAAGAGCTCCCAAGAGGTGTGCAGGTTCATTCGCGAGGATTTTAGGGAGCACGTCGGTAAAGTACTGTATCGCTTAGTCCTAAGCATCCTGTCGACGGTATTGGTAGCCCTTAACGATACCCTTCGGAACCGTTTATGGAAACAGCACCCAGCGTTTGTGCCCACAGAGCGAGGTATTCCAAGCAGAGGTGTAAAGAGGATCGATGTGTACGGTCGTACCAGAACGTTCTGGCCCTATCAACAGCCATCTATAAGGCGGTCGTTTGCGTTACCCAGCTAGTGAAAATAGATCATCGTGGAAGTATTTTGGAATGGTGTAGTTGTCGATGATCGGTTATGTGTCTTCGTTACTTTCCAGCGAGCTTTCGAATAGGTAAAGAGGGCTATCGTCAGTATTGTGCACCATATACTCCAGGTAGTACTTGAGGCGAATACGAATTTTCTTTCCAGAGTCGTCTTAGCCTACCTTGAACTTTACATCCTTGTAGTTGTCATAGAACGCCTGGAAGGTCCAGTACTTCTCGGGCTGCCAGCTTTTGGTTACTCCCCGGATTATTACAGGCTTGGCGGGCTTCTCGTACTTTTCGATGAAGTCCGATTCGGAAAGCTGGTCGTAGTCCACCCTATCGATCTGGTCAGGACACTGGAATAGCTGTTTGGTGGCATCAGTCTGGTAGTACCGATCGCGATTCCACTATGTACGCTGGAGATATGTGCGATCTTTTCGTTTGGTGTAGATAATTTCGCTGTCTGCACTCTCCGACATGGTGGAGTAAGTGAAGCGATCTGATGTGAGGCGTAGACGCTTTGCTCTATCCTTGGGAGACTCCTCCTTCACAACATTTAGCTTCATCCGAATTATAGTATATTATAGATATGGTCAACGGTGAAGTTTGGTGAGCTGTCGGCGAGGTAGACTCCTTGCATCTAACTTTGGCACCAAAACCTTTTCGTAGTACTTGTGGCTCAAGCCAAAGCTAGGCCCTTTGGCAATTGATCTTATTTGGGCACTTTCGTAGGCTCCAGGAGCAGGGTTTTACTTCATAAGACGTTCCTGCCACTTAGGAAACGGCTATCGTTCAGCTTGCCCAAATCCCTTCTGTTTAGCTGCTGTGAACTTGTTAATCTTTGGAGACTCTGGACTAGCTGCAGCTACACTAACCAAACTCTTTACAGTTGTAGATGGATTTGGGGCTGTAGAACATTGGGAGAATCTTATTGGAGTGACCCACGTTGAGGGTTCGAAGCTGTCGGTTTAGTCTGACCAACGCCTTTTCGGAAGAAATTGAGGGTAAACCGTGCTATCTTTCATGGTCGTCTTCCTTAATGGAGTCCCTCAGCGCCTTCTTCATCGACCGTAGGTGTTGCGTGACCTTGACTGGCTCGTTCTTCTTTGAACTCTTATTGTTCGACGAAGGCTTCTTTTTCTTGAAATATTGTTGTGGAAGAAGGCAATCCTGCGATTTGCATTTTGATAGCAACGCCTTAGATGAGGGTTCATCAACGTGAATGACTGCATCAGCCACTTCGTACTGATCGAGAAGGTGTGTTCCCGATGTAATGTACCTTTTCTTGGAGTTTCTCATCTTCTTCTTCTTTGGTCCAACATCAACCGTCTCAGCAGGTATTGCTACGACTATTTCAGATGGTCTTGTCGATTCGGGTAACACAGCCTCATTCACAATACGCGATTGCTATACTGGTTAGTTTCTCTCGGAATTCGGAGGTGGCTGGGGTTCTGTATAGCTCACTGCTTGTTTGTCTGTTTGTTCTTCCTCACAGGGACCTTCTACTCCTGCCTTCTTATTGGTTGCAGCCGACTAGGATCTACGGCCTCTATCAGATTCGTCCTGCGAGTAACTGAGTTCATGTGCTTGTTGGGTAGCCTCCTCCAATCTTTCCAGCTCCTGGTTAATTGCTATGATCTTTGTTGAGTAAGGGCTCTGCTCACCTTCCTCGTGGTCACTGTGATGCTCCTATTCTTCCTACCCTTCGATAGTCCATTTCACATTCTTTAGAGAGGTAGCCATCACATTGTTACTAGCGGGTCTCGAACAGCTACTTTCCCTGTCAGTCTGCTCAGCAGGGTGCACTTGCGAGTAGCCCAGCCCCACCGCTTCCACCTGCTCTTAACTGGTGTCTTCAATTTGTTAGACTAAGGAATCTTTCTGGCGATCCTCAATATTTTCCATTTCTAATTACTCTTGAGGATAATCCTCGAACGCTTATAATTGATGCAGAACGCGTAGACCAATATTGCCGATTCTGCTCGTTCGCCCCTGGTGATTCCCTACTTCTAAATCATTGGCTAAGAGGAGCAGGTACTGCAGGTGGCCTTGCTAGCAAACGAAAGCTTCTACATAAACTGCGAGGTGCTGTACGGAAGTGAGACGCTCTATCAGGACGCCAACCGGCTGGGCATCCTCAGAAATATGCTGCTGCAACCTGCCACCAAGCTTACCCGTCTGCAAAATAAGAAGGAACAGGTGGAATACTTCGGTTTGCAAAAGGGAAAAGGCAAAGTGTTAGTGCTGGATGTCACTTAGTACAAAAGCCTGTACGTGGACGTCAACCGCCTTGTAGGACTCAATTTTTAATACGATATCACCCAAGTCTCAGCCAGCAGTCTAGCGGGCAACCTGTGCTGCTTTGAACCTTTGAGACCTTCTGCAAATGACTGCATATTTCTGCAGGGCGATGCAGGTACCATATGTGCTAACACAGGCACCTACATCGAAAAGTAACTCGCGACTGGAGAGAAGATGATGACTTCTTCGAGCAACATCCTGTGCTTCTCCAAGGGCATGCGAAGCACAAACCGCAGTCGTTCAGGAGTAGTTCTGGAGGGTCCCGGCTTTGTGTTCATGACTTCAGCACCAAAGCAGCTGTTCAAATACAACACAGTCCTGTTTGTGCTGGTCGGCTACATAATGCTAGAGCTATTGGTATGGCTGCTGCTTTTTTGATGCTCCCTGTATTTGTAAAATTCTTCCAAGGCAACGTTCAGTATCGTTGTGCTTGCTCAATACTGTCTGTACACTAAGTCACTGTTTGGATGTCTCCTTGCGCCAGCCCTCCAGGACATCGGTGATCTTTGTATCCAAGTCCTACTCCGTCCTGAGAGTATTGCAGACGCGGTTAAGGAAGTTGTTGAGCTTCGCTGATTCTTCAGGGGAGATGGGCACAGGCTTGAGTGCTTCCTCGACACTGACGGGCTGTTCCTCCTGATTTTGCTGCATTGTAATTCAAATATAATCAACTAACCCACACTCAGTCAGATAGGGTCGAGCACCAATCCAGGAACATATGGGCTGCTGGAACTTTGCAATAATTATCGCACACAGCGATAAATTATAAGTTAGTCGGTCGCTACTTCATAGCAAATGCTGATCGAAGACACCTTTAAACTGGATCGATGCTATACCAAAGAGTTCCGCAGACTGCTGGACCGGTCATTTCATCGACGGGCTGAACACTCCATTCGCAATCTCGTTCTCAAAGTCAGCAGGGAGGTCTCTCATGAATGCAGAACCGAAACCACTTTGAACCAGGCGAGCAGAAGGAGCCTTAATACCACCCAAAAACACAGCGATATCGATAAGCTGCTTATCGGCAGCTCCTATCACCCAAAAACCACAAAGAACTCGACAAAGAGACTTATTAAGGAGCTCGCAGCCGAAAAGTTGAACAATAGTAACTTCACCCCCCACATCAGCGGTAGATAGGAAGGCAGTAACAATGCAATCAACGCCCCACCCCTCACCAACTTCACCAAGGCACAAAGGTTTCTGGCAAGGCGCAATATCCGCACCAAACAGCTTGAGCTTGTGCATTCGAAATGTCCAGCTCTCGTGCACCAGCAGATGTTCCAGCTCAAGTCCAATCTCAAGGTCAGCAGAAAACATTTCTGCGAATCCCTCAGTCGCAGCTTCAGTAAAGAACTACCGTGCCGTCAGCCGGTACGTTCAGTCCCTCGCTACCGCTCACTTCAAAAATAAAACCTTCCACAGGCTGCCGAAGAGCTGGAAGGGTGGACCCACAATGCCACCGAAGACTACTACTAGCCGTTCTGACTTGTGAAACAGCTGGCTATAATAATTAATATCCCTTGATGAACGTCGAGGCGCCCGGCGACGAAACCGTGCGTTCCCCGGACCCAACCAAAAACAAAACGCTCGAAGTGATAAAGTCACAGAAGAACCTGAACAGCGCAACTTACTTCGCGGTGCAGGAGGAATAACCGCGTGCATAAGCATAGAAACGTAGCAACCGTGTGGAGAAGACCGAAATGCGTGAGACTTGGAAGCGTCCGAGAGTGCCCCACCACAAGAAACTCGATGGGTTTATCCAGTACAACAATAAGTAAGCCTTGCCGTTAGTTCTGTAGACCCGCCGCTCGCTCCCTCGCCAAGGACATCGTTCAGAAAATCAACATGATGGAGTAAAACAACCAGTATAAGTACGCACAGCAGTACCTCTCCCCATTGAAGTTGGTATCACCACAGCTAAAGCAGTAATAGAAGAAGCGGAAGGAGCTCGACGACAATAGATCGAAGTAGGAGCGCAAGGAGAGCATGAATCCATTCCTACCGGTAAAGAACCATATCAAGCTGGCAAAGGAAATCAAGGACAGGCTTGATCGCGATATGCAGGATATGTCAATAGAAAGGGTGCGTGCCCTCAAAACTCACATGTCGCTGCCCAGCTTCAAACTTTAGGAATTCGTTACGGTGGAAATTGTCAAGCGAAGTCAAAATACAGGGGCCGTCAAGAAGATGCTGCATGTGCCAACCATGAAGCTGTACGTTATCAAGGAGGAGCCCATAGCAACGAAGGAAAGTCGCAACTCGATTGTCGAGTGGATTGGGCAGTGGCAGACCAAAATATGCGACGTAGGGGCTGAGCATTGCGACACCAATCCATTCATTAAAGTGTACTCAAACTTCTGGTACTTTCCCGAAGGGTCTGTGAGCATCCTTTCGGAGTATTGCGAGGGTGGCTCTCTGCAGGTACACCAATTGGTATGTAGGATTTACTCGGATCGGTGGATACTGTACCGGAGAATGTCGCTAAAGAGATTTGTGCGCCCTTACTGAAGACACTAGGACTGTTTTATTCTGCTTCAGAAGGAGCATTTGGGGGACTATCAACCTCCCAGATAATGTTCACATAAACCGGAGAGTTCAAACTGAACATGGGAATGTTCTATCGAGGGGGCCCTTTACTTTCCTCGAATATCTTCAACACACGCGGCAGCATCCAGAAGCCGAAGTACATCGCAGAGGTTATATAGCCTGTTTGAGAACAACGCAAAAATGTGGGCAAAGTGGACCAATGGAGACCGTTCCTCCAGCAACGTGTAAGTCGAAAGAGCTATTGACATCTTCAAGATTGGCATCATCATGTTCCAGTGTTCAATAGGCAGCTTTGAGATCTACTAACAGTCAGCGGTGCTCTTTGACAACATTAAATTTCTACTAGGCGAAAGTGGTCAGCGAGCACTATAGAAAGAGCCAGGTGTGTGCTGCATTCTCCACTCATAGGACTTCATTCTAAACTTCATCAATGGGGAGCGTAGGGATCGTGTGGACACCAGTAAAATCTTCAAGTATATGACCTTCCTAAAAAACCGCTTTTCCGGCCAGTTCATCAATTTCCTGTGTTGTTGTCTAAAGCTGTCGCATAGAAAACGCGCAAAACTACCATAGCTGATGGCCCATCCGTTCGTGCAGATGCCAAGCTAGCCACGCACTGTGCGAGTCACCCTCGTTGAGCTCCTAAAAATCTCCCGAGGGTGGTGCGAGTAGACCCCATCAATCGAACTGCTGGTAACCTTCCTCACTAACATTAGGACAAGAAGATTGAGAAGCTGTGCGATTCCATCTCCATCGTGCTATCCAACTGCCGGAAGGACTACTTATACGAGCTGAAGCACCTAGACAAGGAAAGGATCGCGAGGTTAGCGAAGTAACTTGGCGTTCGCGATGAAGTTCTGTACAGACGGTTTGACGGACTGCTACGTGATTTGGAGGACCGTAACCTCCACTGATTTTTTGTTGGACAATTGCTACAGCCAATCACAGAAAGAGCTTGTAGAAGGAATCCACGAGTTCCTGAGCAAAGTCTCGTTTGAACAGCCAGCTCACTAGGAAGTGTCCCAGTGCGAAGAACACTCCGGAGACGATTGGAGTAATCACCAGGCGGTACCAGTTGGAATGGATGAACCTGTTGCTGCCGGGGTTCTAACCATAGCGAGCTGCAGTACGTAGTATGGACGCGGGCGTGTTCTGCCACTGCCGAAGGGTAGCTTCATCACCGAAACAATTATATCAACTATAAGCGAAGCAGATCACGCATCGACTCCCAGCTTCAGCTAGATTTCGGCAAGGCGATGCTGCAACCCAGCTAGAAACTTCTGCAGAAAGTTCTTTTAGTTCTTCAAAGCAGTGATCTCTTCGGTGAGGCGAACCCGCTCGGCTTTCTGCTGAGCAAAATGTGCCTTACTACATCAACAATGCCGTGTACATGTGGGCTTCCAACCGCTACAGCTACATCTGCATGTTGGTTCGTATTCTTTTCGTCTTAAGCTCGAGCACATTGAAGCTAGCCCCCTCGTTATGCTCGGCCTACATTGCTGTCACATCCTGCACGTGGTTACTCAGGTTCTCACTGATCTGTCTCACGAGGCTCTGAGGCTAGCAGCATCCACTACCTACAGGTTCAACACCTTGCCCTTCAGCGACGAATTGTTCAGTGGCTTTTCCATTCGCTACTGTTTAAATAATGCAACTTTGAGGACAGAACAAGTGCCAGGCGCTATCAATCACGGGTATGTTTATCGCTGTAAAGCTGCGTGGCTCGGCTACCATCAGGTGTTGGACCCGATCTCTCGTCCTCGTCCAGCCACTTTATCCTCCGGTCGTCCTCCCAAATTCCTTCGCGTGCGGTGCCGTCACTCAGGATGTACTTTCCTAAATTTATTTGATCTTGTACCTTTTCCATGTCGTTTGCTGTTGCGCCACTCACCTGAGTACTTCTTGCCATCAGCCCAAGTGTAAGTTCCAAACCCGTCCTTCTTGTCTTCCTTATACTCACCCTCATACTTCCTGCCATCTTTCCAAATGTAGACACCACGGCCGTGCATCTGGTTGTTTACCCATTCTCCTTCGTACTTCCGCCCATCGGTCCACGAATAGACTCCATACCCATTAATCTTATTGTTCAGCCAGCTTCCTTTGTAGTAGCTTCCGTCGGCCCAAGTGTAAGTACCTTCACCGTTCTTGCGACCCTCTTTATAGTTTCCATCATATTTGCTCCCGTCAGCCCATTTCTCGACTCCATGCCCCTATTGGTGATCATCCTTCCAATAACCCTAATAGCGGGCACCGTTGTTGTGAGTATACACACCGTAGCCATTGGCTTTGTCGTCCTTCCACTCACCCGTATAGATATCGCCATCCACATGGATAAATTTCCCCTTTCCGGTTGCTCTGTTATTTACCCATTGTCCTTCGTATCTGGCACCGTCGGGCCATATTTGCACACCAGTACCCTCCCTCACGTTGCCTTTCCACTCTCCTTCATAAACGATTCCTGTCTTAAATGTTACTGCTGGCCTTTTTTCTATCTCGTTCGAGACTGTCAGTGGCAGTTCGGTTTGGGGTTCATGCGGTGCTGCAGCAGTCTTGTCCTCAACTTCAAGATGCTGGTTGATTGACTCGAAATATTGCTGGTCGTCCTTGGTCGCGCTTGGTCTTCTGAAACTTAGAAGTGGCAGTACGGTATGAGCGGTTCTGGTCGCAACTCCACGAGCTTCTCCTCCTCCTTGTCAAACTTCATCTTGAGCTCGGGATTCTTGCACATGTTGGTACACTCGTTGCCCATGAATTCAGTTGGTATAATAACGATATGCAACAACCAGCAAGAGTTATAGCAGATAGCAGCAGCCGTCGGAACAAATCAACATCGACATCCCGATTTCTCAGGTGGGTTACGCTGAGAACTTGCTAGCAGCTCCATCCTTTTGACAGCAGGCGATTAAGGTTGTTCGGTTTCTTCTGACTTGTCTAGCAGCTTGGCCAAGGAACGGAAAAGCTGTAGGATGTTCTTTCCAGTCTTCGCTGAAACTTCTTCGTAGTGCTGACGGTGTTATCGGTAGGTATCGCGGGCCAATTCTAAATTCACCTCTGGTTGATCCACGTCGATCTTGTTGCATACAATATAGATTAGCGCATCTGGCCCACGTGTGTCCTTGACGAAGTCGATCCACCGTGGAACCGATTCATAACTTTCTCTGTGAATAATACAGTGTGTACTTATTGGAAGCATCGAAGACTATGAGACAGCAGTCTGCGTCCTTGATGTAGCCGGGTATCAATGAGCGGAACCGCTCCTGACCGGCTGTATCCCATAACTGCAGGCGGATGGTCTGGTTGTCGAGCTGCAGTGTCTTCGTGAGGAAGTCAATGCCGACGGTCGGCTGCCGCTACTAACACCACCTCGTACGATCTTGGTGCCTTCGAATGAATCGTAGATGAAGCGGGTTATGATGCTGGTTTTGCCAACGTTCTGATCGCCCAGAAACACCAGCTTGTACTTAACCACCGGCATAAATTATACACGCGAAGAGGGTCATCGATTCAGTGGGTCCACCGTCTCGCAGAATTCCTCGAGAATGGAGAGTGCCAGCTCATATACCGCAGTGGTATCGCTGAGCTGCAAATCCTCTATCTTTGGAAGTACGCCGAGCTGCTTGAGTTCTATCAGAAGAGCGTTGCTTCCGTTCTCCTGAAACTGCTCGCCAAGCTTGAGGAGCATCTTCAAAGCGCTAAGAGCAGCTTCCTGCAAGCGAGGTTCCAAGGTACTGACGAGAAGACTGACTATATACCTCACTACCCTGTAGGTACGCATGAACGCGTACATAATAGGCTGATGGACCGTTGCGAGGTTTCGGAAGATCCAGACAATCTCCAGTTGTATTTCAGTTTCGTTGTGCGTCAGTAGATCCAGAAGCTTCCGGATGAGGGATTCTTTGTTGATGAGTAGCTGCACCTCACTGAATGAGCATGCTGAAAGGTTGGAAAGGCACCAACAGACCTCCTTTCTAATCACTTTCTTGATATGGCTCAGCAGCTTCTCGAAAGGAGTCAGGATATCTTCCCTGGCAAGCTCCACCGCAATTTATTCCTAACCTATATAGATCGCTGCAGTACTTGATAAGATGTTGCCCATTATGCGAATGATTGGCATTACGAGCTGGTCCTGCGGGTAGCCAATGATCTCAGCAAGTCTCCCGCATAGCCCTGGAGTAGCAACTATCTTCTTCATATTAGCTTGGCTTTGGCTGAGGTGGTACAGTGCCCAGCAGCAATCAATCAGAGTCTCGATTTCGCAGTTGGGATCGGCAACGACCCTCGCGATGTAGGGAGTGGCATCCTTCGTGAGTGCTGAGTTCGGCGCGGGAACGGCTGAATTATCAAAACAAAAAATACCTCTGCATAGATTGGATAGGGCCCACGCTGCGCATGACTTCAAAGCTTCATTATTGCTGGTGTTGATCACCTTGATGATGGATTGGAGTGCACCCCCGACAAGTAACGAGTCTCGGTTTTGCACACAATCACTAGCGATGTTGGAAACCGCCCAAACTGACTGTTCAACGAGCCCCTCATCATCACTCTTGAGCAACTCAATAAACAGTGGAATTCCACCACGATTGACTAACACCTGACATTGTTCATGGTCTCCCGCAGCTACGTTGGCGAGTGCCCAAGCCGCCTAGACTCTGAGCTTGGGATGCTACTTTTGTATGGCAAGGCTCATGATTTTTGGAAGGGTGTTTAGTTCGATTACATTCTGAATGTAGCTGCGGTGCTTTGCAAGCAGCTGCCGAATGCCGATCATTCCCTCATACACCTGCAATATCTGTGAGCTGTTCAGTTTGCTAATCAAATCGAAGAGGTTGTCGATGGTAACCACCCGGCGGTAGAACGGTAGAAGCTGTTCATCTAGCTCACTTCGAGGCTGTTGTGGAAGCAAATCTTCAGTATCTATTCCATTGCTTTGTGGAGGGATCAGCACTCGTTTCTTTGCGATAATTTCCTCACGGTGCTGTTTGCGTATCTCAACAGTCATCTTCTCTCGCTACCTGTCGAGATCTGTGAGGATGGGAGTCGGCCCCTCTTGCTATGGCTTTAACATTCTACGTAATAAATTACAAGCGGTGATTCGCGAGT
>Ga0075152_10003654_pt1 | contig 10697 bp, 10 predicted proteins | sample JI61114C2DNA_FD_70964 | JGI IMG/M metagenome (GOLD analysis project Ga0075152, IMG submission 70964) | Wastewater effluent complex algal communities from Wisconsin, to seasonally profile nutrient transformation and Carbon sequestration -... | ecosystem: Engineered > WWTP > Effluent > Algae...
ACAAACGCCTTCGCCCTACTCACTTTACAAACGCCTCCGCCGGGCTTCGGCGATTCACATGGAACGCGACGACATCATTGAATACAGCCTGGACGCCGGGCACAGCGAAGAAGCAGGCCGCGTGATCCGCAAGAAGATCCTCTTCGTCACCATCCTGCTTTCCGTTATCACTTCCGTGGAGGTGATGCTGGGCGTGTACTGGCGCAATTGGATGCCCGATTCCTGGCATTGGGTGAAGTGGACTTTCATTGTGCTCACCTTGGTGAAGGCCACCTATATCGTGATGAGCTTTATGCACCTTGGCGATGAACGCCGGAACATCCGCAGCGTGATCCTGCTGCCCTACGCGCTGTTCCTGCTTTACCTCACCTTCATCGCCATTTGGGAATCGACCTACATCCACGAGACCTTGAAAATGTTCCTGTGAGCAGTAGTGACGGCAAGGCAAGCAAGGTGAAAAAGTGGGTGATCCTGCTGTTCATGCTGGCGGCTGTGCCTTCAGCCATCTTTCTCTTTTGGGGCAGCGTTGGCAATTACACCTACCTTCCTTACATCGGTGAACGGGAGGCCATAGCGCCCGGCGATACGTCCTACTTCACCGTGCCTCCGTTCAATTTTACGGACGAGGACGGCCAGCCCTTTACCGACAAGGAAGTGCAAGGCAAGGTGCTCATCGTTGACTTCTTCTTTACCCGCTGCACCAGCATTTGCCCTAAAATGAGCATCCAAATGCAGCAACTGCAGCTGCAATTGGATGGTGACGAATACGATGATGTGCTCTTCCTAAGCCACACCGTGGACCCCGAGCACGACACGCCTGCGGTGCTGAAGGCTTACGCCACGCGCCTTGAAGCCGACCCGAAACGCTGGAAATTCCTCACCGGCAACGCACCGGACATATACCGCCAAGGCAACTTGGGCTACTTGCTTAGCGCCAGTGCGGACAGCAGTGCGGCGGAAAATTTCGTGCATTCGCCCCAGTTCGTGCTGGTGGACAAGCGCCACCACATCCGCGGCATGTACGACGGCACCAACACCGATGCCATGCGCGACCTGATGACCGACCTGAAGATGCTGCTGCACGAGGAGCACGACCGCGCGTTTGAGAAGAACCCATGAGCCGGTCGGCCCTATCAGAAAAAAGCGCGAAGGTGGCCATTTGGACCTTGAGCGCCTTGTTGCTTTCCGTGATCGCATTCCTGTACGTCGGCCCCAACTTCATCCACGTGGGTGACCTTTCCCCTGGTGCATTGCCAAAAGTGAACGCTTATCTCAACGGGAGCTGTGCCCTGGTGCTGTTCGCCGCTTGGCGCGCCATATTGCGCAAAGACGTGCTGCTGCACCGCCGGCTGATGGGCATGGCCGTTGGCCTCAGTACGATTTTTCTGGTGAGCTACGTGATGCAGCACGGTGCTTTCCCTTCGGTGAAATACCAAGGCGCTTTTGGATGGGTTTATTACCCGCTCCTGATCTCACACATTATTCTGGCTGCCGCAATCGTACCGCTGGTGCTTATCACACTATTTCGTGCGCTCAGCGGCCAGTTTGAAAAGCACCGCCGGATCGCCCGGTGGACCTTGCCGATCTGGTTTTACGTAAGCGTTACCGGGGTGGCCGTCTACCTTTTCTGTGCACCTTACTATTGAAGCCTAACTTTGTACCATGAAACTCCGGTTGTTCACCTTGCCCTTGCTGGTGTTGCTCATACTTGCCTGCGGCCCTGAGCTTTTCGCGCAAGGTTGCTCCATGTGCAAAGCCGTGGCCGAAACCCAGCCCGGCGGCAACGTGTACGGCGGCAGCCAAGCCATAGGTGCCGGATTGAACAAAGGGATCCTCTTCATGATGGCCGTGCCTTACGTGCTGCTGTTCATCTTCTTCCGAAAGCACATCGCGGGATTCGTGAAGGAGTTCCGTGAGGCGAAGGGTTGAGCGTTTTTTCTGGTACAGCGTATTAGGTACTGAGTACCGGGTACTGCCGCTGCACGCTGCTACTGCCAACTGCTCCTGCCATCTGCCAACTGCCCCTGCATTCCCCCTTCTTTCCATGGTAAGTATCTTTGCACCCTCAAACTAAAAGCAGATGTACCCAGCAGAATTGACCGCCCCCATGGTTGCCGACCTCACCACCGTGGGCTTTACTGAATTGAAGACCCCCGCACAAGTGGATGCCGCATTCAAACAGAGCGGCACCGTGCTTTGCGTTGTGAACAGCGTGTGCGGATGTGCAGCCGGAGCCTGCCGCCCAGGCGTGAAGGCTTCCCTGAAAGGCGACAAGCGTCCCGACCACCTCACCACCGTCTTCGCCGGTGTGGACAACGACGCGGTGATGCAGGCCCGCCAGCATTTCCTCCCCTACCCGCCCAGCAGCCCGGCCATCGGTCTTTTCAAAGATGGCAAGCTGGTGCATTTCGTGGAACGCCACCACATTGAAGGCCGCAGCGCGGAGATGATCGCCGAGCACCTGAAGATGGTGTACAGCGAGTTCTGCTGAGCTTGTTATTCTTGAACGCAAAAAAGCCCCGGCATTTCCGGGGCTTTTTGCGTTCAAATAATTCTGTGATCACACCACGCCCTGCTCCAGCATGGCATCTGCCACCTTCACAAAGCCAGCGACGTTGGCGCCTTTCACGTAGTTCACGCTCTTGCCTTCGGTACCGTACTTCACGCAAGCCTCATGGATGTCCTTCATGATCTGGTGCAATTTGGAATCAACCTCCTCTTTGGACCAGCTTAGGCGAATGCTGTTCTGGGACATTTCCAGGCCGCTGGTGGCCACACCACCGGCGTTGCTGGCCTTGCCCGGAGCAAATACAACACCAGCTCCGAGGAACAGGTTCGTCGCTTCAAGGTCGCAGGGCATGTTGGCACCTTCGGCCACGTACTTCACACCTTTCTTGATGAGGTCCTTGGCGTTTTTGCCGTTCAACTCGTTCTGCGTTGCGCATGGCATGGCCACGTCCAACTTGCCCACCACGTCCCACACGCGGGCACCTGCGGTGAACTTGGAACCTTTGAATTTCTTCGCGTACTCCTCAATGCGACCGCGCTTTACGTTCTTCAGGTCCATGATGAAGGCCAGCTTCTCACCGGTAATGCCGTTGGGGTCGAAAATGCTGCCGCTGCTGTCGGAGCAGGTCACAACTTTTCCGCCGAGGGCCGTGGCTTTTTCGATGGCGTACTGGGCCACGTTGCCGCTGCCGCTCACGGCCACCGTCTTGCCTTTGTAGCTGGTCTTGTTGCGCTTCATCATCTCCTCCGCGAAGTACACCGCGCCGTAGCCGGTAGCTTCCGGGCGCATGATGGAACCGCCCCAAGTGCGGCCTTTGCCGGTAAGTACGCCGGTGAATTCATTGGCCAAGCGCTTGTATTGGCCGAACATGGCACCGATCTCACGACCGCCCACGCCGATGTCGCCCGCAGGCACGTCGGTATTGGGGCCGATGTGGCGGAACAGCTCGGTCATCAGGCTTTGGCAGAAACGCATCACTTCCGCATCGCTCTTGCCTTTCGGGTCAAAGTCGCTGCCGCCTTTTCCGCCGCCCATGGGCAACGTGGTAAGGCTGTTCTTGAAGGTCTGCTCGAAACCGAGGAACTTCAGGATGCTCAAATTCACGCTGGGGTGGAAGCGCATGCCGCCCTTGTAGGGTCCGATGGCGCTGTTGAATTGTATCCGGTAACCACGGTTTACCTGAACATTTCCTTTGTCATCCACCCAGGGGATCCGGAAAATGACGGTGCGCTCGGGCTCCACCATCCGCTCAAGGAGCATTTTGCCCTTGTATTTGGGGTTGGCCTCGATGAACGGAATGACCATTTCGGCCACTTCATGCACGGCTTGTAAGAATTCAGGCTCGTTGGGGTTCTTGGCTTTCACATAGGCCACGAACGATTCGACTGCCTTGTTGGAAGCACTTGTCGACTTTGCCATTCAAATAGTTTGTTTTGAGTTGTTGAGCGCCTTGTTCCCGAATGTTATCAGGGCCTAAAGACGGGCGCAAATGTAGTGGACGCGGGTTGCTGACGGTGGTTCCGATGAAGTATGGTCGCGGATGCTACTACCGGTTACTTGTCGTCGTCGGTAAGTTGCGCTTTGCCGGCATATCGCCCATTGACGTAAACTTCCACACCAGTAAGGATGCCGTTCTTGTCGTACCGGTAAACTTTGCCCTGCCACAGCCTGCCGCCACGGTATTCGCCTTGTTGCGCCAGGCGGTGCTGCATGTCGTACAGCGTATTCCAGCCCTCGGCCTTAAAGAGTGTGCCATTGGGTGCTTCCTGCGCAGTTTTTGCCGGTGCAGGCACAGCTTCCTTCGGCGCGGGCAGCTCTACCACCTTGCGTTTTGGCGCGTAGCTCTTAAAGGACCCGGCGTCCGCCACGCCATCATTAAACTCAGCGGTCTCTGCCAAGTCGCCGTTGGCATGATACCGTTTCAGCTCACCTTCTTCTTTGCCCTGTTGAATTGCGACCTCCACTTCCAAGTTGCCGTTTTCACGATAATATTTCTGGTCGCCGTTGCGTAAGCCGTTGGAGTCGAACACGAAGTCCTGCGCAAGTTGCCCGTTGGGATGCCAACGTTTGAACACACCGGTGTTCCGGTTCAGGTCCCAGGCCCCTTCCTCTTCCGGGGTCCCGTCCTCATACCACATTTTGTAAGCTCCTTTGGGGCGACCGAGGACGTAGTTGATCTCGCTTAATGCCTTTCCGTTGGGCCAGTAGCGCTTCCATGTGCCCACGCGCTTGTTGTCCATGTAGCTCCCTTCTTCCACAAGTTGCCCAGCCCGATATTCCGGCTTGTTCGCCACGGGGGCCTGCACCTGCCACCAGCCTTGTTTGCGGCCCGTGTCGTCGGTGCGGTTCAGTGTGTCGGCTACCGTGCCGGCCTGGGCCAATGCACAATGCGCGGACAGCACCAACACAAGGGCAAAGGTGGCTGAGCGTGGCTTTCCTAAGGTCATTTCCGGGTATGGCCCCGCGCGGAGCCTTCCCACTGTTTACGCGGCCCTGCCTGGCAAGGTTTCACGCATTGCTTTTCAGCTCAGCTTTTTCCGCAGGTGCAGCACCATGTCGTCCACCATCGCCTTCAGGTCGAATTCGGGCCTCCAGCCCCAGTCTTTCCGGGCGGCGCTGTCGTCAATACTGCGCGGCCAACTGTCCGCGTAGGCTTGCCGCTCGTCGGGTGCGTATCCCATTTTGAAGTCGGGATAGTGCTTCCGCAGCTCGACAGCGATCTCCTCCGGGCTGAAGCTGAGGCCGGCCAGGTTGTAACTGCCACGCTCCTTGACCTGTTCCGAAGGCGCTTCCATCAGGTCGATCGTGGCTCGGATAGCATCCGGCATGTACATCATCGGCAGGGTGCTCTTCGGTCCCAAAAAGCTGGTGTAGGCCCCGCTCTTCATCACTTCGTGGAAGATGTGTACGGCGTAATCCGTGGTGCCACCGCCGGGCGCGCTCTTCCAACCAATGAGGCCCGGGTAGCGGATGCTGCGCACGTCCACGCCGTAGCGCTTGTTGTAGTAGCGGCACCAGCCTTCGCCGGCCAGCTTGCTGATGCCGTACACCGTGCTCGGCTCTGTTACCGTTTGTTGCGGCGTATTGTCCTTCGGTGTAGTGGGGCCGAACACTGCGATGCTGCTGGGCCAATAGACTTTTTTCAGTTTGCCCTCGCGCGCCAGCTCCAGAATGATGAGCAGGCTTTCCATGTTCAATTTCCATGCGAAGGCCGGATCTTTTTCAGCCGTAGCACTGAGCAATGCCGCAAGTAGATAAACCTCCGTTATGCCGTGCTTTTCTATGACGCGCTCGATGCCCCGCTGGTCCATGGCGTTCACCATGGCGAACGGGCCCTCCTGCTTCACCTGCGGCTCTTTAATGTCGCTGGCCACTACGTTTTCCGAACCGAAACGGGCCCGTAGACCTTCAACGAGTTCGGTGCCAATTTGGCCGCTGGAGCCGATTACGAGGATCTTTTTGGACATTCCGTGTTCATTTTCCTTGGTCAGAGGGGAGCCAAAGCTACCAGACAGCCGGACACCGGGAACGGATCCGTAAATTCGCACCAATGGAAACGCACCGCCTGCGCAACCTGCTGCACCCCGACTTGCTCCGCGAACGGCTGGAGCAAGAAGAGTTGCCGCGCACAACGCTTAGCTTTTACCGGTATGTGCGGCTGAAGGAAACGGAGGACCTGCGGCATGCACTTTACACGGAATGGGAGCAGCTCGGCGTGCTGGGCCGCATCTACATTTCGCAGGAAGGCGTAAACGCGCAGATCAGCTTGCCTACTTCGAATTTGGATGCCTTCCGCAGTGCCTTGGATGCGCAGGAAACCTTCCGCGCCATGCCATGGAAGATCGCCGTGGAAGACGATGGCAAGAGCTTTTTGAAACTAAAGATCAAAGTGCGGAACAAGATCGTGGCCGACGGCTTGGCCGATGATGCCTTCGATGTGACGAACGTGGGCGAACATCTGGACGCGGAAAGTTTCAATCGGAAAATTGAGGAGGGCGCGCTGGTGATCGACATGCGCAACAATTACGAGTGCCTTATCGGGCATTTCGAAGGTGCATACTTGCCGAAAGCGGACACGTTCCGCGGGGCGATCGAAGAGGTGCAGGAAATGCTGGATCGCAAAGCTGAAGAGGCTTCTGGTCCGGGCAATTTTAGCACCGACCAAGGTGGTCGGCGGACAGAGATCCTGCTCTACTGCACTGGCGGCATCCGCTGCGAAAAGGCCAGCGCTTACTTGAAGCATCACGGATTTGAAAACGTGAACCAATTGCACGGTGGCATCATTGACTATGCGCGGCAGATCAAAGCCCAAGGTCTTGAAAGCCGCTACAAAGGGCAGAACTTCGTGTTCGATGAACGCCTCGCGGAGCGCATCACCGACGATGTGGTGAGCACCTGCATGCAGTGCGGCACGAAGAGCGACCGCATTAGCAATTGTCAAGAAGCCACGTGCAACATGTTGCTTGTGCAATGCGAAAACTGCGCGAACAAATATGCGGACTGCTGCTCACTGAGCTGCCGCGAGATCTACCAACTACCGATGGAAGCGCAGCGCGCATGGCGCAAAGGCCGCAGCACGCGCAGCACCAAAACCAAAGCGATCAATGATCCAGAAGGATTGCGGCAGCGGATCCATCAGGAGGAAGAAATTCTTGCTCGGAATGGAACGCTGCATCCGGAACTGAGGAATATCACATCGGATCAAAAGGAGGTACGCGAAGTTTGACGTTCTTTCGATTAGACGAAATCACTCTTGGCAAGCTTTGGCTTGCTGTTAATATTGACAGGCGTTGCCTGACTGACATTCACCCTCAAAACGCAACAGGCAAGATGCCTGTCTGACATCATGCCATTTTACCACGCCCTCGGAAAAATTCCGCACAAGCGGCACACCATCTTTAAGAACGGCAAAGACCGCTTTTTCTACGAGCAACTATTCGGCACCGTTGGCTTTGATGGTATGAGCACCTTGCTCTACCATACGCACCGCCCCACGCAAGTAAAAGAAATCATCCGCTCAACGGACGTTACCCCGAAAGTTGCGATCGAGAAAAACCTGCGTTGCATGCGGCTCACCGGCTTTAAGGTGAAACCTGAGAACGACCACCTGAAAGCGCGAAAGACGCTCTTGTTCAACAGCGACGTCTCCATGGCGCTCGCAGCGCCCAAGGCCAAGAAAGTGGATTACTTCTACAAGAACGCCGACTGCGATGAGCTGATCTTCATCCACAAAGGCAGCGGAAAATTGCGCAGCTTGGTGGGCACGCTCGATTTCAAGTACGGCGATTACCTGGTGATCCCCCGCGGTATGATCTACACCTTGGAATTCGACACGACCGACAACCGACATTTAGTGATTGAAAGCCACCACCCGCTGTACACGCCGAAGCGCTACCGCAACTGGTTCGGCCAAATGCTGGAGAGCAGCCCGTTCTGCGAACGCGACATCCGCCGCCCGCAGAACCTGGAGACGCACGATGAAAAAGGCGACTTCCGCGTGCTGGTGAAAAAGCAGAACGTGATCCACGAATTCGTTTACGCTACGCACCCTTTCGACGTGGTGGGATGGGACGGCTACAACTATCCTTACGCGCTCAGCATCCACGATTTCGAGCCGATCACTGGCCGCGTTCACCAGCCACCGCCCGTCCACCAGACCTTCGAGACGAGCGCTTTTGTGATCTGCAGCTTCTGCCCACGGCTGTACGATTATCATCCGCAATCCATTCCCGCGCCGTACAACCACAGCAACATCGACAGCGACGAGATCCTCTACTACGTGGACGGCGACTTCATGAGCCGGAACGACATCGATGCCGGCGACATCACGCTACACGTCGCGGGCATCCCGCACGGCCCGCAGCCCGGCGCCATGGAGCGCAGCATCGGCAAGACGAAAACGGATGAACTCGCCGTGATGCTGGATACCTTTAAGCCGTTGATGGTGACCGAAGAGGCGATGAAGATCGATGACGGGAAGTATTGGAAGAGCTGGTTGGAATGAGCGCGGATGATGTGGGCGTGCCCCCGCCTCAAATGCAGGCGGGGTCGGGCTATCCGCAGTAGTCCTCGCTGCGCTCCGGGCTACTTGCTCCTATCCCTCACGCGGAGAGGCTTACCTTGGTTCCCTGAAGGTTGCAAGCCACCTTCTTCGGATAGGTATGCGAGTCGTTGCTTTCGCTCTTCTTTTGCTAGGCATGGATGGCTATGCGCAGACTCCTTTCAGGAAGAACCTGGTGACTTCCCTGGACGTGTTCGCCACTTCACTGGATGGCGTACCAACTGGATGCTATCAAACCTTGGATGGGGGGAGTATCATCTTGGGCAGTACGAATAGTTGTGGCGCAGGCGGGTATGATATGCTGTTGTTCAAGATTGATGCAGTTGGGGACACAATTTGGGGGAAGACATACGGAAGTGCCCTAGATGAGTACTCGACTGGCCTAGTCAACACTCCGGACTCAGGACACTTGGTCATTGGTGTCGTGGATGGATGGCCGTTTCCCAGCTCAAACACGTTCGCCATCAAGGTCAATTCTGTTGGCGGCGTGGTGTGGGCGCGTTCTTATGAACCCATCAATGCATATGGCCTAATAGCCACGAGTGATGGAGGATTCGCGCTAACAGGAAGAACAGCCAATCAACCGCCCGTGTTCAACACGGGGGCTTCCTTGGTGAAATTGGATTCAACTGGTGGTGTCGAGTGGAGTAGATCATTTGCGGCCTATGCGCAAGATGTGATCCCGTTTTCATTGATAGGGACGGACGATGGGGGCTATCTGATCTCTGGAATGGTTTGGCACTCCGACCAAAACAATGAGTACGCGATCTTGATCCGGACCGACAGCGCCGGGAACTTGTTATGGATAAGGACATACCGCTCAACCCACAACAATGGTCACAACAAGATGTGGTTCACAGACATGGTCAGATCAATCGGGGGTGGTTATTACCTGAGCGGGAACTACTATGTTGATTCATATATCTATTCGTGTCCGCTCCTGATGAAAGTTGATCTGGATGGCGAGCTTATCTGGTCGAAGGCATATAGGGCGCCTATCATTGGCTACAACGAGAACTATGTCAGCTCCGTCCTGGAGCTGAACAATGGTAATCTCCTGGTCAGTGGATTCGAAGGAACTATCCTCCGAACCGACCCTGATGGGAATATCGAATTCTCGAGCTCTTTAGATCGGTTCCATGGATTGAGCGTGAGTAGCACAGATGAAGGCAATTTTTTGCTCTCAGGGACCGACCATGCTTTTCATTCACAGATCAGCGTGGCTCTCGCGGATAGTGCAGGCAATATCGATTGTGTGCAATCAGAGTTTCCCCTCTTGGTCATAGACTCTATCGCAGAGCTCGTAACCGAGATTATTGTTCCTCAGATCCCACCAATCACCAGTAGCAACCCCTCGATTGCGACAGGGTGGTGCAGTGGAACCATGGTTGAATGTGGCTCTGTAGATATTCCTACGCTGAATTCAGTTGTGGAAGGAGTATGGGTCAGCAATCCAGTGGTTGACCAACTCGTAATCGGTGGAACAACAAATGGCGGCCGAGCAGTGATTTATGATCTTACAGGGAAGGAGCTGATGTCAACGGTGACAAGGAGTTCGGTAACGCTTTTAGATGCCGCTGGTTTGTCATCCGGGCTCTACGTCGTTCAGTATCGGCATGGCGATCAGATACAGAACCTCAAGTTTTTCAAGGACTAGGTTCAGAATCAACAAGGTTGCCATATAAGCACGCCTAAACGCGTGCGTTAGTTGGTACGAAGCAATCCACTGTGAATCATAGCTGCCTGGCGCTTGAGGGATAGAAGCGGAAAGCCCGCAGGCCTATAATCAGGCCGAGGACTTGCAGGCTCGGGTCGAGCCCGGGCAAAACTGCTAGCCCGACCGGGCGCATTGGGGCCGGAGCACGCTCCAATGACCTCCATTACCCCATTCTGGAGAAATGACCGAACTTTGAGGCTCGAACGAAAATCCGATACCATGGCTATCCAGACCGCAACCCCCGAACTCGAGAAGATCAACCCCGCAGCGGCTGACTTCTTGCCACTGCTCGGCACCGACTACATCGAATTCTACGTCGGCAACGCCAAGCAGGCCGCACACTACTACAAGACCGCCTTCGGTTTCCAGAGCCTTGCTTACGCAGGTTTGGAGACCGGCGTGAAGGACCG
>Ga0075152_10003656_pt1 | contig 10694 bp, 13 predicted proteins | sample JI61114C2DNA_FD_70964 | JGI IMG/M metagenome (GOLD analysis project Ga0075152, IMG submission 70964) | Wastewater effluent complex algal communities from Wisconsin, to seasonally profile nutrient transformation and Carbon sequestration -... | ecosystem: Engineered > WWTP > Effluent > Algae...
CCACGAAAATCGCATGAATATTGAATTTGGTCAATTAATTCTTGAGGATGTTCCGCTCTAACACCTAATGCAAAAGGTTTGGCTTCGATGAGAATGTTTTTTTTATCTAACAATTCAAAAATATCACGAGCCGAATGTCCTGTTGCTAAAATGACTTTATTGGCTGAAATTGTATCGCCGTTTTGAGTTATAATTCCTTGTATTTCATTGTTTTTTACAACAAAATCTGTAACTCGGGTTTCAAACAAAACTTGACCGCCACAAGCAATAATTTTTTCTCGAATATCTTGAATAATTTGAGGCAATTTGTTAGTTCCAATGTGCGGATGTGCTTCTACCAAAATTTCTGGAGTAGCTCCAAAACCAACTAAAAGCTCTAAAATTCTATCTACATCGCCCCGTTTTTTTGAACGAGTATATAATTTTCCGTCCGAATACGTTCCTGCTCCGCCTTCGCCAAAACAATAATTGGAATCTTCATTTACAATGCCATCTACGTTGATTGCTTTTAAATCTCTGCGACGACCACGAACATCTTTTCCACGTTCTATAACGATTGGTTTTAAACCTAATTCTATTAATTGCAAAGCTGCAAAAAGTCCAGCTGGTCCTGCTCCAACCACAATTATTTCTTGAGAATTTGAAACATTTGGATAATCGGGTAATTCTATTTTATGAACAGTAAATTCTTCTCCAACAAAAAAAATAGTTGCTTTAATATTCATTTTTATGGCTTTCTGACGTGCATCAATAGAACGTTTTAAAACAACCACTTTTTGAATTTCGGATGGCGAAACTTGAAATAATTTAGCAACATGATGAGCTAACAAATGTTCATTTGCAGCTACTTCGGGTGAAACTTGAAATTGGAGTTCTTGGGGCATTTTTAAAGATATTCTGATTTTTGGATTATAGAATTTCAGATTTAATGCAAATATACTTATTTGATTTTAGATTTCTCTTCAAAAGCTCTCAATGCAAAAGATGCCAACCAATGTTCACCTTCATAATTTCCATCTACAATAGAAGGTAAAGAAAAGGCAAAATGTTCATCAGCAATAGGTTTTAAATGTGAAAACTCTTCTGGAAATTGATGCATAAGATGATACAAATTCCAAGCACGACTAAAATTTAATCCGTCTAAATGCACTAAATGTCCGTCGGTTCTATCTGAAACTTTGGCAACTTCTAAAGTAAATTTTTTAGAAAATAATTGAGGAGCAAATTTCTTTAGCCATGAAATAAATTCTTTTTTAGGAAGAATTTGTTGCATTAAACCCATTTCTTCCATGCAAGGTGATAGAAAATCGGTGCCACTTGGTTCCCAATTAAAAGGGCAATTTTCATCAGATAAGAATAATCGGATTGCATTTTCTTTGATGCTATTTTGCAACACTAAATTATTAGAAAAAACGGCATAATCCCAAGCATTTGACAATCCAAAAGCGGTGTTTGAATGTGTTCCTACACGAATTGGATATAATAATTTAGGTAAAAATTCAATATATCTGGTTATAATTAAATCGGTTAGAGGTTTCAAATTAGTAGCCAATTTATTTGCAAAATCTTCTTTAGAAATTTCTAATTCGTGTTGCAATTTTAGAAGCCAATTCCAACCATAAGTACGTTCAAACGATTTTTCGTGGGTTTTGTTAAAATATTCGATTTCTTTTGCAATATTTTCTTTAGAAAGATTGATTTGTAACTTTTCAATGATAATTGCTCTTTCTTTCAAATCATCAAAATTATTGAGTAAATAGACCAAACTCCAATGTCCATGAACCGATGAATGCCAATCAAAACATCCATAAAAAGCGGGATGCAATGCCTTTGGCGAAAGCAATTCAGTTTCGTTTAACAGCATTTGGTTGAGCTTATTAGGATATTCTTGTTGCAAACATTTGATAGGCAAACCCGCAAGATGATTGGCTTGTTCCAAAGTAAGCTGTTGAGAAAATGCAAAATTGACAACTAAAATTAAAAAGTATAAAAATTTCATATTGATTTTTGTTTTTTCAAAAATACAAAACTTATCTTTGAATTTTAGTAAAAAGTTATGCAAAGAAAAATAAAACTAATTTGGGATTTTAGAGGTGAAGCGGCTACAAAAACTGCTGAACATCATGAAATTCATTTGAAAGAATATTTAGAAAAACAGGAATTAACCCAAGAAAAAACAGGTTTTGAAATCATCAATGAAATGCACGCAATTGCATTTATAATTGTTCAGGAAAAAGACATGCTATTTTTCAGAGATGCTTTGAAACCGCATCGAGGAGAACTATTTGAAACAAAAAATCAATAAAAAAATTCCAAATTCCAACTATAAATAATATTTGGAATTTGGAATTTGCTTTTTGGAATTTCTAATTTGCTACTTCGCTAATAAATTTAATACGCATCAATCGAAGTTCTTCAATGTCATAATCGCCATCAAATTCTTTTAATGCATCTTTGATATTATCCGATTCAGAATCCATGAAATACTCATGAATTTCTTCTTGTTGGTCTTCGTCTAAAATATCGTCAATCCAATAACGAATATTTAATTTGGTTCCAGAATATACAATTTGTTCCATTTCTTTTAACAAATCGTCCATCGATAAGCCTTTTGCTTTTGCAATATCATCTAAGGCTAACTTTCGGTCAACATTTTGAATTATATATAATTTTAATCCCGAATTGGCACCAGTAGATTTTACTACTAAATCATCGGGTCGAATAATATCATTTTCTTCAACATATTTAGCAATTAATTCCACGAATTCTTTTCCATATTTTTTGGCTTTCCCTTCTCCTACTCCATGCACATTGCTCAATTCATCAATTGTAATTGGATATTTCAATGCCATATCTTCCAAAGATGGATCTTGAAAAACTACAAATGGCGGAATTCCAAGTTTTTTGGCAACTTTTTTACGTAAATCGCGTAATATATTCATCAAAACATCGTCTGCAACCCCTGTGGATTTAGCTGCAGTTACAATGGCTTCATCTTCTTCTTCGTTGTATTCATGATCTTCAGACATCAAAAAAGATATAGGTTTTTTAATAAAATTTTCTCCTTTTGATGTTAATTTTAAAACACCATAAGTTTCTATATCTTTAGAAAGCAATCCATCTACCAAAACCTGGCGAATTAGTGCCATCCAATATTTTTCATCAAATTTTGAACCGCTACCAAAATATGGATGTGTATCAATTTTATGCGCTTTTATGACCGCATTAATTTTTCCTACTAAGGTAAATACAATTTCTTTAGACTTAAATAATTGCTTGGTATCGCGAACCACTTTTAACAATATGACTACTTGATCTTGAGCTTCAACTTTTACTTTTGGATTGCGAACATTGTCATCCATATCAGCCCCATCACCAGTAACATCATCAAATTCTTCACCAAAATAATGCAATAAAAATTTTCGCCTTGACATTGAAGTTTCGGCATAAGCAACAACTTCTTGCAACAAGGCAAAACCAATTTCTTGCTCAGCAACAGGTTTTCCTGTTAAAAATTTTTCCAATTTTTCAATATCTTTATACGAATAATACGCTAAACAATGCCCTTCGCCACCATCACGACCTCCACGACCCGTTTCTTGGTAATAACTTTCTAATGATTTTGGAATATCATGATGAATAACAAATCGAACATCAGGCTTGTCAATTCCCATACCAAAAGCAATTGTTGCTACAACCACTTCAACATCTTCCATCAAAAACATATCTTGATGTTTTGCGCGTGTTTTACCATCTAAACCCGCATGATAAGGGACAGCACTAATGCCATTTACTTGTAAAACATGTGCAATTTCTTCTACTTTTTTTCGACTTAAACAATAAATAACGCCCGATTTTCCTTTATGTTGTTTGATAAATCGAATAATATCTGATTCTACATTTTTAGTTTTTGTGCGTACTTCATAAAATAAATTTGGTCTATTAAAGGAAGCCTTGAATGTATTTGCATTTGGTATATCCAAATTTTTCAAGATGTCTTCTTGCACTTTTGGAGTTGCTGTTGCGGTCAATCCAATTATTGGAACATCACCAAGTAATCGAACTGTGTTTCTTAAATTTCGATATTCGGGTCTAAAATCATGTCCCCATTCTGAAATACAATGTGCTTCATCAATCGCTACAAAAGATATTTTTACACCTTGCAAAAACTGTATGTATTCTTCTTTTGTGAGCGATTCTGGTGCAACATATAACAATTTTGTAATACCTGAAGTAATGTCTTTTTTTACTTGATTAATCTCCGTTTTATTCAATGAAGAATTTAGAACATGAGCAATTCCATATTCCGAACCTAAGCTTCTGATGGCATCAACTTGGTTTTTCATTAAAGCAATAAGCGGGGAAACAACAATTGCAGTTCCTTCCAAAACAAGAGCTGGTAATTGATAACACAATGATTTTCCTCCACCAGTTGGCATAATAACAAATGTATTATTACCTGTGATGATACTCTTAACTACCTGTTCTTGAAGACCTTTGAATTGGTTAAACCCAAAATATTTCTTTAATTCCTTATGTAAATCAATTTCGTGTGGATTCATTCTTTATTAATATGATTTTACCTAAATTTGCAAAACATAAAGATACTATTTTCTTTCACAAAAACAAATTTTTTAATATTTCTATTTTGAGCACATTTGAAACCATTTTAGCAACCGCAAAAAGAACACTTTTATCGGAAAGTAAAAGCATTGAAAACCTAGTAAATTACTTGGATGATGACTTTGCAAAAAGCGTTACTGAAATATACAATACAAAAGGAAGAGTAGTGGTAACAGGCATTGGAAAAAGTGCTTTGATTGCACAAAAAATCGTGGCAACGCTTAATTCTACTGGAACTCCTTCAATGTTTTTACATGCTGCCGAAGCGGTTCATGGCGATTTAGGAATGGTGCAACCCGATGATATTGTGATTTGTATTTCAAAAAGTGGCAATAGCCCTGAGATTAAAGTGCTGGCTCCGTTATTAAAACGTTTTGGTAATATATTAATAGGTGTGACTGCCGATAAAAATTCGTTTTTAGGTAAAGAATCACATTATATTTTACATGCTTTTGTTGAAAATGAAGCTTGTCCTAACAATTTAGCACCCACAAATAGTACAACTGCACAATTGGCTTTAGGCGATGCCTTAGCAGTATGTTTAATGGAATTGCGCAATTTTAAAAGTGAAGACTTTGCCGTTTACCATCCTGGTGGTGCTTTAGGAAAAAAATTATTGCTCCGTGTGAAAGATATGTTAGAAGTAACACATAAACCAATGGTTGCTCCAGATGCTTCTATCAAAAAAGTAATCATGGAAATTTCTGAAAAACGATTAGGTGTTACTGCGGTTATCGAAAATAATCAAGTTATTGGCATTGTAACTGATGGCGATATTAGAAGAATGTTGAACAATAGAGATACTTTTGCAGATTTGACCGCACAAGATATTATGACAAAAAATCCGAAAAATATCAATTCAACTATTTTGGTTTCGGAAGCATTAAGCATTTTAGAAAATAATTCCATAACACAATTAGTGGTTATTGATGATAATGAATACAAAGGAATTTTACATTTACACGATATTTTAAAAGAAGGAATTGTATAATGGCGAAAAAAAACATAAAAGAGATGTCGTTTTTAGATCATCTCGAAGAATTGCGTTGGTTATTAGTTCGAAGTACCATTGCCATATTAATTGGAGCAGTTGTGGCTTTTTTCTTTAGCGATTTTATTTTTAATGAAATTATTTTTGGTCCAAAAAGCCCAGATTTTATTACCTACCGTTTATTTTGTGAACTTTCGCAACAATTTGGTTTAGATAAAGGTTTATGTGTTTCAGAGATAAATCTTCCCATTCAAAACAGAGAAATGGGTGGTCAATTTTCAATGCACATGTGGACTTCCATTACTGTTGGATTCATTTTTGCTTTTCCTTTTATTTTATGGGAAATTTGGAAATTTATTAGCCCTGCATTATATGATAATGAAAAAAAATATGCGGTTTCATTTATTATTGTTTCCTCTTTTTTATTCTTTTTAGGCGTTTTATTTGGATATTATTTAATTGCACCCTTATCAGTTCAATTTTTTGCGAGTTATATCATTAGTCCAGAAATTAGTAATGCAATTGATATGGATTCCTATATTAGTTTAATGAAAACCTCGGCAATTGCAAGTGGTTTGCTATTTGAATTACCTATTATTATATATTTCTTAACGAAAGTTGGATTAGTAAATCCGTCATTTTTAAGAAAATACCGAAAATATACTTTAATTATTGTCTTAATATTGGCTGCAATTATTACCCCGCCAGATGTGTTGAGTCAAATTATTGTTACCATTCCAATTATGATATTGTATGAAGTGAGCATTCTTATAAGTGTATTGGTTGTAAAAAATCAAGAAAAAGAAAAATTAAAAGCATAAATTATGGCAGATATAGTAAAAGAATTCAATGAGTACCGTTCAAAAATGAATGATAAATTATTGGCGGACAATAATAAAGTTATCAAAAGAATTTTCAATGTGGACACCAATGCTTATATGGAAGGTGCTTTAGATGTAAAAACCAAAGAGCTTTTAGGATTAGTGGCTTCGGCTGTTTTGCGTTGTGACGATTGCATAAAATATCATTTAGAAATGGCCTATAATAAAGGTGTAACCAAAGAAGAAATGATGGAAAGCATGGGAATTGCAACCTTAGTTGGAGGAACAATCGTGATTCCTCATTTGAGGAGAGCGTATGAATTTTGGGAAGCTTTGGAGGAAAGTGGTCAGTAAATAGTTTTCAGTCGAAGTTTTCAGCACAGTAACACTAAATAATTGTTAAATAAATATTTGATAAATCGTTTATTTGTTTATTTGTATCACTTTTATACACATAAACCCATAAACTTCTAAACGCATAAACTTAAAAAATGAAATTAAGAGCAGAAAATTTAGTTAAAACCTATAAAAAACGAAGTGTAGTTAAAGGGATTTCGGTAGAAGTAAATCAAGGTGAAATTGTAGGTTTATTAGGTCCAAATGGTGCTGGAAAAACAACCTCATTTTATATGATTGTAGGTTTAGTGAAACCAAATAGTGGCAATATCTATTTAGATGATATGGATATTACAAATTTTCCGATGTATAAACGTGCACAAAACGGCATTGGTTATTTGGCACAAGAAGCTTCTGTATTTAGAAAACTAAGTATCGAAGATAACATATTGAGTGTTTTGCAATTAACTTCCCTTTCAAAAGAAGCTCAAGAAGCCAAAATGGAAGAATTAATTGCCGAATTTGGATTGGAACATATTCGTACAAATCGTGGCGATTTACTTTCGGGTGGCGAACGTCGTAGAACAGAAATTGCTCGAGCTTTAGCAACCGATCCAAAATTTATTTTGCTAGACGAACCTTTTGCAGGTGTTGACCCTGTTGCAGTAGAAGATATTCAACGCATTGTTGCCCAATTAAAAAATAAAAACATCGGAATTTTAATAACTGACCATAATGTGCAAGAAACCTTAGCCATTACAGATAAAACCTATTTGATGTTTGAAGGAGGCATTCTAAAAGCTGGAAAACCAGAAGAATTAGTGGAAGACGAGATGGTGCGAAGAGTTTATTTAGGTCAAAACTTTGAATTGCGTAAGAAAAAAATTGATTTTTATGCACCAAAAGTGGATTTGGATGTTTAGAAATTAAATATTTTACAGGTAATTATTTTTAATATTGTTTAATGTTAATTTTTAAGATAACTTTGTTGAATGAATAGGGAAATTATTTTTTATGAAAACCATTTTATTGAATTTTATAAAAATCAAGATAAAAAAGTAAAAGAGAAAATTAAATATGTTTTAGAATTAATTAAACAAGTTGAAAAAGTTCCTGATAAATTTTTAAAACATCTTTCAGGAACAAACGGACTTTATGAAATTAGACTAGAATATCAATCCAATATTTTTAGAATATTTTGCTGTTTTGACAAAGGAAAATTGATTGTATTGTTTAACGGATTTTCAAAAGAAAACTGCAAAAACACCGAAATCAGAATTAGAGAAAGCTATAATTTTAATGAAAAAATATTTTCAAGAAAAAATTGAAAACCATGAATGATTATAAAAAAATAAAAACTTTTGAACAACTAATTGAATTTGAACACGGTAAAATTGGTTCCGAATCTAGAAATAGTTATGAAGAAAAATCACAGATGTTCATCATTAGTGAAATGCTCAAAGCCGCAAGAAAAGAAGCAAAAATTACACAAGAACAATTAGCCGAAAAAACTGGAACTAAAAAAAGTTATATTTCAAAAATTGAAAATGGTAAAGGAAACATCCAACTTTCTACCTTAATTAGAATTTTTGAAATAGGTTTAAACAGAAGAATAGGTTTGACTTTTTTATAATTTTCAACCTTTATTATGATTTCACTCAAACAACATAAAAAAAAATAGCTTTACTTTGTGAATCTCACAAGGTCGATAAGTTATATTTATTTGGTTCTGCAACGAATGAAAGCTTTAATGAAAATAGTGATGTTGATTTTTTAGTTAAATTCAAATCATTTGATTTATAAGGATTATTTTATTAATTATTTAGATTTAAAAGACAACTAAAAATTTTATTCAAACGAGAAATAGATTTAGTTGAAGAACAAACTTTAAAAAATCCATATCTTATCAAATCTATTAATAAAAATAAAGCTTTAATTTATGGATGATAGAATTTTAAAATGGTTGTTTGATATTAAATTTTTTATAATGAAAAAATGGACTTTTTTGAATATAAAAATAATTTAATGCAAAAAAGAGCCGTTGAAAGAAACTTGGAAATTATAGGTGAAGCTACAAATAGAATTATAAAAAGAGAATCCTCTTTTGCGATAAGAATAAAAGATGCAAACACAATAATCGGATTACGAAATCAAGTTATTCATGCTTATGATAGTATTTCTGACAAAACTATATGGGCAATAATTTTAAATCATTTGCCTTTACTAAAGGAAGAAGTAACATTATTATTAAACGAAAACTAGTCTTTTTATAATCCCAAAATCATTAAAAATGGAAAATCCAAGCAAAGAAACTTTAGAAAAATGGAGAAAAGATCCAAATAATTGGAAATTTGGTTGTTTTTATCATAACAAAGAAGACGAAAGAGTTTTGGTAGATAAAAAAAATCCAAATATGGGTGCTACTTTAAATTTTGCTAAAAAACAAGCCTATTGGTTTTTGATAGGTTTTTTAGGCTTGTTACTTTTGATTTTTGGAACTGTATTTGTGATGAAATAATTTAACGCTTTCAAAATTCTGACTGCACTAAAAAGATTCAATACTTAATTCTCAAAATCAATATTTTATGTTTTTTTTGCTTTTTGTATTAATATACTCAAAAATTTGAATAGTTGAAGCTATTAATAAAAAACCATAAAAAGTATCTTCTATTGGAATTGTTCCCATTCTGATTCCAAGATTTTCCTCATTATTATACCAAACAACAGGTTCATCAATAAAACTCCCTGTTAGAATGCCGTTCACGATAAAAAAGAAAAGTAAGGTTACAAAATAGGAAAAATAAATTTTTGACAAATCATTTTTTTTTATAAAATTATAAAATAAAAATAGTGCTGTTAATATAAAAGTTGTAAAAGTGTATATTTTATCATAAAAAAATAATCCAACAAATACCAGACTAATTACCAAGAATAAAGTTATAAAACGTTGAGAATTTTTTAACAAATTTTTCTTAATTAAATAATTCAAAGAAAAATAAACAAACACACTTGCATATGGAATACAAAAGAAAAACAACACTTCTTCAAACGGAATATTGATGAATTTATAGTTCAAAAGATACCTTTCATTAAAACCCCAAACACCATTATTTGTAAATATTATATCCCAAATTATAAAAAAAGTGGCTACAATTAAATTTGCAATAAAATAGTTTTTCCAACATTTATAAAAAGGATGTTTTGGATAAAAACTAGCCAAAAAAGGAACCGAAATGCTGGCTAAATTAATTGCTAAATAGAGGTATTGGTCCATTATATTTTGAAATATTTTTTAGGCACATTTAACATTCCAAAACATTCTCCATCTTCTTTTCCAAGATGTTTATGATGCACTTTATGTCCTTTTCGAAGTGCAATAAAATACTTTATTTTTGTGCGTGAAAACCATTTAATTCGTTGATGAATCAAAATATCATGTATAAAAAAATAAGCCATTCCATAAAACAAAATTCCTAATCCGATAAAAAACAAATAATTTAGTTTTGGACTAACTCCAAAGTAAAAAAGCAAAATACTTGGAATGGCAAAAATGACAAAAAAAGCATCATTTTTTTCAAACATTCCTTGATATTTTGGTTGATGATGATCGGCATGCAAAAACCACAAAAATCCATGCATAACAAATTTATGTGTCAACCATGTAATGCCTTCCATTGTGATGAAAGTAACTAAAGTTATGCCAATAAAAAGTAAAATTTCCATTATAAAGTCATATTAAATTGGTATCTAACATACGATTTACTCACTATAAATAATTTATTAAAATCACCTACACGAATTCGTTTATTCAAAAGCTGTTCGTGATGCGTTTTAGCAATTTTGTTTAATAAACTTCTGTAATATTTATAAGCTGTATAAACACCAAATTTAGCACTTTTTGGCAACATTTTAATACCAATTAA
>Ga0075152_10003657_pt1 | contig 10694 bp, 8 predicted proteins | sample JI61114C2DNA_FD_70964 | JGI IMG/M metagenome (GOLD analysis project Ga0075152, IMG submission 70964) | Wastewater effluent complex algal communities from Wisconsin, to seasonally profile nutrient transformation and Carbon sequestration -... | ecosystem: Engineered > WWTP > Effluent > Algae...
CGGCGTCCACGTAGCCCTCCAACAGGTGCAGCAGCACCAGGCCGCGGCCCTGAACGCTCGCCCAGGCGTCGGGCGAGAAGGTGTAGAGCGAGCGCGGATCCGTCACGCTCGCCACTCTATTGGGTGGGGGCCCGGGACGAGAGCGCGTCGATCGCGGTGCGGACCCGCTTGGCCGAGACGGGCTGGGCGGTGCCCAGGGACTGCGCGAAGAGGCTGACCCGAAGCTCCTCGAGCAGCCAGCCGACCGCGGCGGCTTCCTCGGGAAGTTCCCCGACGGGATAGCGCGAGGTGGCGGACGCGTAGGCGTCCTCGAGTTCGCCGATCACCTCGAGCCCCTGCCGCTCGCGCGCAGGGCTGGCGTCCCAGGAGGCGATCCGCTTCTCGACGGCGTGCAGGTAGCGGTCGAGGGCGCCGAAGTGCGGCTCGGGGGTCGCGGCCACGAAGCCGGCGAAGAGCAGGTTGTCGAGCTGGGCGCGGACGTCGTCGGTGCTCGCGGACGCCGGACGCCGGCCCAGTTCGCGGGCGATCACCTGGTGCCGCGCGAGGATGCGGCCCGCCTGGACGGCCACCCGCTGCATCGTGTCGGCCACCGACGGCCGGACGGCGTCCACCACGCGCCTGAAGGAGGCCTCGTCGCGGACGCCGTCGGGGTCGACGCGTGCGGCCGCGATGAGGTCGCCGGTGGCCTTCAGGCGGGCGTCCGCGAGCAGGTCGTTCAGCGACCCGTACGGGCTGGACGACAGGGCGATCTTGGTCTCGTTCGACATGCGCGCGAACACCGAGCGGGTGGGGTCCGGGCAGGCCAGCAGAACCAGCCGACGCAGGCCCCGGGCCCGCCAGCGGGAGGCCCGGCCGGGCGTGTTCGCCAGCTTGACCCCCACGCGGTCTACGAGGTCGACCAGGGCCGGGTAGCCCAGCAGCGGCGCCGGCTGGGACGCCAGCTCGACGGTGGCCGGCAGCGTCCCGAACTGCCACGACGTCGCCCCGGGATGGGTGATGCCGGGCGCGGACGCGTTGAGCCGGCGGGCCAGGGCGGGCGCGAACTGGCGGCGGAGGGCGGCGAAGTCCTTGCCCTGGCCGAGCTCCTGCTCGGGGCCCGGCTTGGTGCCGTCCGCGACGACGTAGGTGACGCGCAGGTGCCCGGGTAGCCCGTCGAGGTCGAAGTCGGACGCCGCCACCGGCACGCCGGACAGAGTCGTCAGGGCCTGCGCGGCGGCGTCCGGGAAGGGCCGGGCGGCCAGCTCGGGGCGCCCGGCGAGGAAGTCGAGGACGCGGCGTCCCCAGTCGGGCGCCGGCACGAAGTTGACGCGCTTCGCCTTCGGCAGGTGCCGGATCAGCTCCGTTGCCAGCTCGTGCCGCAGGCCGGGCACCTGCCAGGTGAACGGGGCGGCGTCCACCTGGTTGAGGACGGCCACGTCCAGCTCGACCGTGACGCCGTCGCGGTGCTCGCCCGGGTCGAAGGTGTAGGAGACGGGAAGGCTGTTGTCGCCGACCACCCAGACGTCGGGGAACTCGTCGGCGTCCAGGTCGGACGCCGACGCCGAGGTGACGTCGTCGAGGCTGAGGTCGAGGTAGTGCTCGTCGGCGCGGCGCTTGTCCCGCCACCAGCGGTCGAACGCCGCGACCGTCGTGATCCCGGCCGGGACGCGCTCGTCGTAGAACGCGAAGATCGCCCGGTCGTCGACCAGGTCGCGGCGGCGGGCGCGCTCCTCCAGCTCCTCGGCCTCGCGGCGGAGGAGCTCGTTGCGCCCGAAGAAGTGGTGCCGCGTCCGCCACTGGCCCTCGACCAGGGCCGACTGCAGGAAGATCTCGCGCGCCGCCACGGGGTCGACGGCGCCGTAGCTGACCGTCCGGCCGGCCACGATCGGGACGCCCAGCAGCAGGACGCGCTCGTCCGCGACGGCCTGACCCCCGGACGCCGACCAGCGCGGCTCCGAGTAGCTGCGCTTGAGGAGGTGGGCGCCGACCTGCTCGATCCACTCGGCCTTGATCGGGGCGACGGTGCGGGCCCACAGCCGCGAGGTCTCGACCAGCTCGACGGCCATCACCAGGGGCGGCTCCGCCTTCGCGGCGGCCGAGCCGGGCTGGATGGCGAACCTGGTGCCGCGCGCGCCGAGGTACTCCGCCATGGGACGCCGCCCGCGCGGGCGGGGCTGGCCGCCGGCCGGGCGGGCCGCGGCGGCGGCGTCCACCAGGCCGACGTGGGACAGCAGGCCGGACAGCACCGCGATGTGGAGGGCGTCGGCGTCCCCGCCCGTCGTCGCCTCGTCCGGGCCGCCGAGCCCCAGCTCCTTGCAGATGTCGCGGAGCTGGGCGGTGAGGTCCTGCCACTCCCGGACGCGGAGGTAATTGAGGAACTCGTCGCGGCACATCCGGCGGAAGGCGTTGCCGGACAGGTCCCGGCGGGAGGCGCGCAGGTAGCGCCACAGCCGCAGGATCGCGGCGATGTCGGAGGGGTCGGCGGGGCCGTCCGCGACGGCGGGGTCATCGCGCCAGAAGCGGCGGTGCAGCGTGTCGGCCTGCTGCTGGTGCTCGGTCGGCCGCTCGCGCACGTCCGGGATGGCCAGCGCCGCCACCACCGCGGTCGCCTCCTTCAGGCAGCCCCGCGCGGCGGCCTCGACGAGCATCCGGCCCAGGCGTGGGTCGAGGGGCAGGCGCGCCAGGTTGCGTCCCACGGGCGTCAGCCGGACGCCGTCCGCCTGCGGGCGTCCCGGGCGCGGCGGATGCTTGTCGGCCGGCCTGGCCAGCGCGCCCAGCTCGTTGAGCAGGCGGACGCCGTCGCGCACCTGGCTGCCGTCGGGCCTCTCGACGAACGGGAAGTCCTCGATGGCCCCCAGGCGGGCGTCGGCCATCTGCAGGATCACGGACGCCAGGTTCGTGCGCAGGATCTCGGGCTCGGTGAACTCCGGACGCGAGTCGTAGTCCTCCTCGGAGTACAGCCGGATGCAGACGCCGGGCCCGAGGCGTCCGCAACGGCCCGCGCGCTGGTTCGCGGACGCCTGCGAGATGGCCTCGATCGGCAGCCGCTGGACCTTCGTGCGGGCCGAGTACCGCGAGATGCGCGCGAACCCGGGATCCACGACGTAGCGGATGCCCGGCACGGTCAGCGAGGTCTCGGCGACGTTGGTCGCCAGGACGACGCGGGTGCCGCGGTGGGGCTGGAAGATCCGGTGCTGCTCGGCGGCCGACAGCCTGGCGTAGAGCGGCAGCACCTCCAGGTCGCGCAGCTTCAGGCCCGCGATGGCGTCGGCGGCGTCCCGGATCTCGCGCTCGCCGGACAGGAAGACGAGGATGTCGCCGCCGCCCAGGCCGTGCAGCGTCGTGACGGCCCCGGCGATGCCGTCGACCTGGTCGGAGTCCGGGTCCGCCGGCGGCGAGTAGACGACGTCGACCGGGTAGGTGCGCCCGGAGACCTCGATGATCGGCGCGCCGCCGAAGTGCTCGCTGAAGCGGGCCGTGTCGATGGTGGCCGACGTCACGATGACCTTCAGGTCGGGACGCCGCGGCAGCAGTTGACGCAGGTAGCCGAGCAGGAAGTCGATGTTCAGGCTGCGCTCGTGGGCCTCGTCGATGATGATCGTGTCGTAGGCGCGCAGGTCGCGGTCGTGGGAGATCTCGGCGAGCAGGATGCCGTCCGTCATCAGCTTGACCGCCGTCGAGCGTCCGGCCTTGCGGGTGAACCGGACCTGGTAGCCGACGCCCTGGCCGAGTTCGACGCCCATCTCCTCCGCGATGCGCTCGGCGACCGTGCGGGCGGCGATGCGCCGGGGCTGGGTATGCCCGATGCGCTTGCGTCCGGCGAGCAGGCAGATCTTCGGCAGCTGGGTGGTCTTGCCCGAGCCTGTCTCCCCCGCGACGACCACCACCTGGTGAGCGTCCAGGGCGTCGCGGATCTCCTGCACCGCGCCGGCGATCGGCAGCGACTCGGGGACGGTCAGGCGAAAGGGCTCCGGATCCATGGCCGCCCCACTCTAGCGGCGCCGAGCCCGGACGCCGCCCGTCACATGTGCCGGATCAGGCCCAGCGTGCAACTGGAGTGCGCCATCAGCCCGCGCACGATGCCGCCGACGCTGTACGTCGGGAACGACGGGTGGACGCCGACGATCACCATGTCCACCCGCTCCGTGAGCGCGACCAACTCGTCCACCGGGCTCCCGTAGCGGATGTCGACCTCGACCTTGACGTCCGGCGTCTCGGTGGCGAGAGCGTCGACGGCCCCCTGGACACGCTGGCGCACGTCGTCCATCGCGCGGGTGCGCTGGTCCTCGCTGGGCTCCGAGCCCCCGAAGAGGCGTGCGGTCGGCTTCTTCACCACCGAGGTCACCACGACGCGCGAGCCGAGGCGGCGGGCACGCTTCATGGCCCACTCGACGGCCACGATGCCGTGGGCGCCGGGGTCCAGGCCAACCCCGATGACGCCGCGGGGGGCCTCGGCGACGCTCAGGTCGGACGTCATGATCACGGGACAGCCGGCGGTGCCGGCCAGCCCGACCGCCGTCGACCCGACGAACATCGAGTGGTCGCCGCTCTCGGAGCGGCGTCCCACGACCACCAGCGAGGACGACTCGGACAACCGCGACAGCGCCGCCGCCGGCTGCCCCAGGACGCACTCGGTCTCGATGCGTTCGAGGGGGACGCCGCGGGCGTGCGCCTGGTCACGCGCCTGATCGAGGAGCTCCAGGCCGCCGCGGCGGACCGCCTCCACGTCGAAGACGATGCCCCAGGCGCTGTTCAGCACGGTGTCGTCCACGGCGTACACGATGTGCAGGTGGCCCTCCCGGGCCACGGCCTCGGAGGCCGCGAACGACAAAGCGGCGAGGCTGTCGTCGGAGCCGTCGAAGCCGACGAGGATCTTTACGTCGGACGTGGTCATGGTCCCTCCATCCTGGTCAGTCCGCGGAGACGGACCGGCCTGAGTAGCTTGTCGGCTCGATTTGTAGCGGAAGCTCGAGGTGTCCGGGTGCCCAGGCGCGGCAGAGGCCCGCGGGGAACTCGCCCTCCCAGGCGCGGGCGGTGCCGCGCACGAGGACGCTCCAGCCCGTGAGCGTGTCGTTGTCGATGTCGTCCACCTCGAACACCACGTCGGTGGGTCGGGTCAGTTCTGAGAGGACGCCGTGGGCACCCACCTGGAACCCGATCCGGCCGTCGCCGTTGACCCCGTAGCTGACCGGCAGGGTGAGGAGCCCCTGCGACGACTGCCAGCTGACCCGTCCCACGACCGCGTCGCGCAGCAGGCTGCGGCACTCGTCCGGCTCGACGGCGAGCAGGTGGCCTTCGGTGAACGGGCCGGCGGTCATGTCCGCAGACTATCCCCACCTCGCCCCCTCCGGGGGCGCCTCAGTCGGGCGGGTCGGCCGGACCCGACGCGGTGCCGTCGTCGGTGAACGTCGTGCGTCCCCGCAGCTTGGTGGCGAGGTCCTCGTCGAGGGCGTCCCCGGTCACCGAGACGAGGCCGAGGGCCTGCCGCAGGTGCGCGGGGACGAACGGCTGGGCGTACACCGACAGGCTCACGAACACGCGGTCGCGGATCAGGAGGAAGCGCACGAAGCGGGCGTCCGTGTTGAGGTCGCTCAACACCTCCATCGCGCGCGAGCGGCCCTCCACGTCGTGGACGATCGCCGAGAAGACGAGGATCTCGCGCCAGTCGGGGCTCGTCCGGACGAACACCATCGTCGAGCCGACCCGGATCGCGTAGTCGCCCTGATCGTCGCGGACGGGATCGTGCCCCAGCATCCGGGCGAGTTCCGCGGCGACCAGCTGGTCGAGGTGCACCCGCGACCTCGGCATCACCGCGACCACCTCGTCGGCCGCGAAGACCGGCTCGACCGCGGCGGGGAGTTCCTCGACCGCCGGCGGGGTGAGGATCTCGGCGAGCTGGTCGGGCGCGAGGAAGGCGGGGTGCGGCACACCGAAGACGTCCCGCAGGGCCCGGACGGCCTTCTCGGCGACCTGCTGCGCCTCCTCCTGCGTCGCCGCGAGGTGGAAGCGGTCGCTGGGGCTCGGGCCGTCCGCCGTGGGCGGCAGCCAGCCGTTCTCCACCATGGCGGCGGCCTGCCCGTCGGTCAGTTGGAAGTACTCGCCGAGCTGGAGGTTCCCGGACGCCTCCGCGATCAGACCGCCGTCCGGGGCAGCCCGGAAGGCCACGAACGGCGGCTGGCCGGAGTGCTCCCCCGCCATCGCGCCGATGGTGAGAGTCGCGTCGTCCTCCATCACCGACAGGACGTCGGCCAGCTTCGCCGTGAAGGACGCCCACGCCTGGCTCGTGCTCCTGTCGATGTCGAAGTCCGACACGGGCGCGGCCTCGTTGGGGTCAGCAGTCACCCCGACAACCTAGCCGCGCGCGGGAGCGACGTCAGCCCAGGATCGCCGAAACGGCCACGATCACCGGCACGGTCAGGATCGTCGACCAGAACACGCTGTCGCGGGCCACCGGCATCGACTCCCGGTAGCGGGAGGCGATGACGAAGATGTTCTGGGCGGTCGGCAGGGCCGCGATGACTGCGACCGCCAGCAGTTGGTGGCGGTCGAGGCCCATGGCGAACCCCACGCCCAGGGCTGTGAGCGGCATGACGACCACCTTCAGCGCCTGCACGGTCCAGACCTCGCGGGCCTGCGGGCCCGTCCCCGGCAGCGGGTCGAGGCGGAGCGACACCCCGAAGGCGATCAGCATCATCGGCACCGCCATCCCGCCGACCAGGGAGATCGCCGAGGTGAGCCAGTCGGGCGGCTCGACCCGGGTGAGGTTGACCAGTAGGCCGACCAGGATGGCGACCGTCAGCGGGTTCCGCACCGGCAGCGACAGGTAGGTGAGCGGCGACAACCGGACGCCCCTGGCGCGCGCCGCCGCGATGTCGAGGCTGGCCAGCCCGAACGGCTGCAACAGCCCGACCTGGAGGAGCAGGATCGGCGCCATCCACGTCATGTCGCCCAGCAGGTGTTGCGCGATGGGCAGGCCGAGGTTGCCGGCGTTGGTGTACGAGGCCGCCATCCAGCCGATCGTGGTCCCGCCCAGCGTGTGGCGGAAGAACAGTCTGTCGGCCAGGAGGTAGAGGCCGGCGGCGACGGCGATCGCGGCCAGGGACGCGACGAGCGTGCGCGAGAAGAGGTGATCCAGCGACCCCTTGGCCACGATGCTGTAGAGCAGTGCGGGGGACGCCGCCAGGAAGGCCAGCTTGTTGAGGAGCGCCTGGCCCGAGGACCTCACGGCGCCGGTGTGGGCCAGGATCCAGCCGAGGGCCACCACCGACCAGATGATCGCGAATCCGCTCAGCGCCGCCAGCACGGCCACACCCTAGCCCGGGCGTACGATGTGCGACCGACATGGACGCCGCAAGCCAGCCCCGCAATCACGTGATCGACGCCGCCCGGGCGTTCTCCGTCTTCGTCGTCGTCGTGTTCCACAGCCTGCTGTACCAGGTCGAACTGGTGGACGGGCGCCCGGTGATGATCCCGTGGGCACCTCCGCACCGGCCTTGGTGGTTCCTGTCCTGGTTCTTCATGATCATCCCCGTCTTCTTCGTCGCGGGCGGATTCGCCCACGCCCTGATCGTCGACCGGATGCGGCGCGAGGGCACCTCGTACGGCCACTACCTGGCCAACCGGGGACGCCGCCTCGTCGGCCCGCTGTTGTTCTTCGTGACGGTTCTGGCCCTGGGGAGCACCGCCGCTGCCTGGGCGGGACAGTTGGAGGCGGCGGCCACCCTGACGCGGCAGCTCATGCAGTTGCTGTGGTTCATCGCCGTCTACCTGGCGATCGTCGCCGTCGCGCCGGCCGCCGTCGTGGCGCATGACCGGTGGGGCTGGCGTCCCATGCTCGTCCTGTTCATCCTCGCGGCGGGCGTCGATGCCTGGTCCTTCGCGGTCGACGCCTTCTGGCTGCGCAACATCAACATGCTGCTCGTCTGGCCGCTGGTGCATCAGCTCGGGATCGCCTACCACCGGGGCTGGTTCCGGAGCGGGCCCGCCCGGCGGGCCTGGGCGTCGGTGCTCGGCGGCGCGGCGGGGATCGCCCTGTTGGTCTTCGCCTTCGGCTACCCCGCCAGTTCGGTGGGTTTCGCGGACATCCCCATCGCCAACGTCCAGCCGCCGACGCTCGCCATGGTGTTCCTGGCCGTGGCCCAGTGCGGCGTCCTGGGCCTCCTGGAGAACGGCGGCGCCCTGCGCACGGTCCCGCCCTGGGCCGAGAAGTCCATGGCAGTGGTGAACGCCCTCATGATGTCGGTCTACCTGTGGCACATCGGCTGCATCGGCCTGGGCGCGGGCGCGCTGCTCGCGTTGTCGCTGGCCGCACCGGCGGCGTCCGGCCTGCTCCTGGCACAACCGACCGTGGCGATCGTCTCGCTGATGGTGGTCGCGCTGGTGGTGCCTCAACTGGCCCGCCTGGAGTACCGGCTCATCCCGCCGTTGGGACTCCGGCAGGATCCTGGGCGCGCGGTCGTGGCCTACGGACTGCTCGTGGCAGGGACCGTGCTGGTGTGGCAGGCCGGCACGGTCCTCCACCCGGCACAACCAGCCTCGTCGCTGGGTGTGCTGCTGGTCTGGCTCGGCGCTTGGCTGATGCGGCGCGCCGCGAACACCTAGCGCGCGATGGCCAACGGGCGGTGCGACTCGCGGGCGTGCATTCCTGCGCCGGCCACGAGCACGGACACGTCGGAGTTCGTCAGCTCGTAGATCATCTCCCGGCCCTGCCGTGTCCCGCGGGCCACGCCGGCCGAGCGAAGGACGCGGAGGTGCTGGGATACCCGCGGTTGGCTGACGCCGAGGGCGTCCACAAGTTCATTCACGCTACGAGCCCGCTCTTGCAGGAGAACCACGATGCCCACCCGAAGGGGAGAACCGAGGGACCTGAAGAGGCCGCCAATGTGCTCCCACTCGCCGACGCCGGGCATGGAGGGCGTGGCGCTCTCACGGGGGGTCCTGATCGCCTCAGTCATGCGGATGAGGCTATGGCCGCATTCGTCCCACCATAAAGTTCCCCCCGGGGGGACATGAACGATCAAGTTGAACGTTCAAGGTGAAGGGCCGACGTCGGTTCTCGATACCCTGCTTCCATGTCGACTTTGCCCCCGGAGCAGCTCGTCTCGAACATCACCGACACCGCCCTGATCTGGGAGGGTGGCGGCATGCGAGGGGCCTACTCGTCCGGCGTGGTGGCGACGATGTTGGCCCACGACCTCCACTTCGACTGGGTGGCTGGGATCTCCGCGGGATCGAGTTGCGTCTGCAACTACATGTCCCGGGACGCCGCGCGCGCCCGGGCGTCGTTCGTCGAGATCGCGGCGGACCCCAACTTCGGAGACCTGCGGACGTTCCTGCGGGGCAAGGGCTTCTTCCACGCCGAATGGATCTACGAGCAGACGGGACGCCCCGGGCAGGCCCTCCCCTTCGACTACGACACGTTCCACGCGAATCCCGCCCGGGTCCGGATCGGCGCCGTCCGGGCGCTGACGGGAGAGACGGTCTACTGGGGCAAGGACGACCTGGCGCCCCTCGAGATGCTGATGAAGAGGGTGCGCGCGTCCTCGACGATGCCGATCCTGATGCCGATGCCCGAGATCGAAGGCGAGCTGTACGTGGACGGCGCCCTCGGCACGTCCGGCGGCATCGCGCTCGACGTCGCGAAGGCCGACGGCTTCGACAAGTTCTTCGTCGTGCTCACGCGTCCTCGGGGATACCGCAAGCACCCCGAGAAGCGGCCCGGGGTGTACCGCCGGTTCTTCCGCGACTTCCCGGCCGTGGCCGACGCGATCCTGCACCGCTGGGAGCGGTACAACGAGACGCTCGACGAGCTGGAGGAACTGGAGCGCGAGGGCCGGGCGTACGTGTTCCGGCCGGTGGACATGCGCATCCAGAACGCGGAGAAGCGCGTCGAGCGTCTGGACGCGACCTTCCACGCAGGGCGCATCCAGGCCGCCGGCGAGGTCGGCCGCTGGAAGGAGTTCCTCGGGCTCGGCTGACCGGCCCGCGGCTCAGGCGGGCAGGCCGAGGTCCTGGATCGCGGCGCCGCGCAGCGGGGGCACCGACCACCGGGCCGTCAGGACGCCGGTCGTCGGGTCACCCTCCAGCAGCACCGAGTGCGGGGTCGTCGAGAGGACGATCCTCGCCCGGAAGCGACCCTCGTGCCAGCCCGCGCTGGACGCACACGCGACCGGGCCCTCGCGGCCCGCGACCTCATCCCGGGCCCAGGAGCCGTCGCCCGCCCGGACGTCGAGGGTCGCGCCGGCGGCGTCCAGTTGGAGGTGCCAGCCGTGCCCCGAGTGCATGACGCGGGCCGTCGTGACCGGTACGGGCAGCGCCCAGTCGTCGACGTGGACGTAGGTGGGCTCGGCGACGGTGAAGGTGCCGCCGGGGCCGGCACCGCCCAGCGGCGGGATCGTCTCACCGTTGATGGTGAGCACCCCGCCGTCCGGCCGGTCGCCGGGCGCGGCGTCCAGGGCGGGCAGCAGATGCGTCCAGACCTGGTCGAGCACGGCCTGCATGTCCTGCTCGCCGGAGTTGACGGCGAGGACGGCGTCCAGTTCGGGCAGGACGATCATGAACTGGCCGAAGGCGCCGTCGCCGCGGTAGCCGTGCGAGGCGATCCACAGCTGATAGCCGTAGCCGTGAGTCCAGTCGGGGTTCCTCGGGGTGCCGTCCGGGTCGGCGCCGGACGTGTCCGAGAGCCGCGAAGCCGCCTCGTCCACCCACCCCTCGGG
>Ga0075152_10003659_pt1 | contig 10693 bp, 14 predicted proteins | sample JI61114C2DNA_FD_70964 | JGI IMG/M metagenome (GOLD analysis project Ga0075152, IMG submission 70964) | Wastewater effluent complex algal communities from Wisconsin, to seasonally profile nutrient transformation and Carbon sequestration -... | ecosystem: Engineered > WWTP > Effluent > Algae...
CAAGAGACTTACCAGCAGTAAAACACGAAATTTAAGGAAGCCATTCGGCACATTGAGGAGCAGCAGATGTGCAAGGATATTGGCCATAGGATTGAGCAGGAACTTGATGAGGTGAGGAACTCCAAATGGGAATCCATGAGCCAGAAGCCAGGCTCCCGTCGCAAGTTCTTGGAATCACAGAATAGCCAGGGAGTGCCCTGCTCTCCAGAGGAATATCGCATATTCCTGAACAATATGGCGCAGAACCTGAAAAGCGTTATCAGCGAACTGTTCTTCCTACGGATAACGAAGGTTGCCAAGCGAGCGAAGAGCCAACAACCTATATCTCGGCTCTGGCCGGAAAGGGAGCAGCGCTCCCCGGTCCAACCTATCTTCAAGGAAAGTTTCTATGAAAAGTGTGACAACTTCATTACCGAGCGCTTCTACGAAGACATCTAGGATGTGTCTTACTGACAGACACTTGATTTGCCTCGAAGTAGTATAATCTAAAATGGAGGAGGACCCCTCATCGTGGTTTAGTCTAAACGCCACTGAGCTAAATTTCGCCGCAGGCAACAACCTAGCAATACTGAGAGTGACGAATACTTCATCGTCAAAGGTGCGCACCTTCACCTTGAAGGTAACCAACCGACTCATGAAGATCCTCAATGAAAAAGAAATACTTAAAGCAGAGCTACCTATCTCAAACCCCTATAGGCTGGGGCCTGGCTCGACCGAGGAGATTCAGTTCCGATTGCTGATTGGCAATGCTGCTCGTCTTGCGTCGGTAAAGGTTCATGTGGAATGGGGAAACATCTAGAAAATGGATGTTCAAAAAGTCGTGACATTTGCGTTAGAGCCCAAGCAGACCATCCTTACCGAAAAGATTTTGCTGGAATAGCTGGAGGTACCCTTAATTCTAAGACAGATGAGTCAGACTTGTAAAGCACACAACCACTCCATAATGGTTGCAGCGGGATTGATGTTCGTGCTTGGCCTAGTCACCAGCAGGATTTGCTGGTGAGTACGCGACATTTGCTTATCAATATTTTCGGAGATGGTTCAGTCCCATTCATTTGACTGGATAGCGGGATCAGTCGTTATCGGTATGGGTGGCCAAGCGCGTTTATGGAGCTCCACCAAGTATTTTGCTTGTCGATAGAGCTTCGTTTGATGGAGTCCTGCCCGAATCTCGCTAATTATAGCTGAAACACAAATCCTCAAAGGAACGTCATCTTTGAAATTTCTGATGCTATATTTCTGATCGACAGGACTTTATAAGGATATTTTCGGGGAAACCTCCATAATCAATTATGAACAAATACGCTGTGCTGTTGGCTCTCATCGCCATCATTCCCGCTGTCACTGCTTTCACGATAGTGTCAGTGCCGCCAACTCCACCAGTAACGGTTCCATACGTGGACATCAAGAAGTTCCTCGGAGCCTGGTACGAACAAGCCGTCATTCCTTACTACTTCGAAAGAAACTGTACCAAGACTGTCGCCACCTATTCCCTCAACACCAACGGATCCGTCCGTGTCGAGTAAATTCCAAATCTAATTCAGTAATAAGTGCGTGAGGAACGGCAAAGACGTCGAATCAGTAGGGCACGCAGTACCTGAGGATTCAACCAACGCCAAACTCAAAGTGGAGTTTGTTACAACTCTCGATATTGGTGCTCAGTACTGGATCGTCAGATTGGCAAGTGACTACTCCTACAGTGTCATTTCGAACCCAGGTTACGAGTATCTGTGGGTTCTCTATCGCCAGCCCCATATGCCTGAAGATCTCTATACCAGCATCATCGCAGACCTCAAGAAAGATGGGTTCGCAGTCGAAAAGCTCAGGCGTACCGAGCAGTGATATCTCTATTCGCTTCATCTTTGCAGAAGATTACCGAAAAGACTCGAATAGAGCAATAAGTAACTATTAATGGTCAGCCGAAGGGTCAGCCGGACCGGCTTGAACTCACCTGCTCGAGCACCTTCTTGAGCCACTTGAGCTTGTAGCTCAGCTCGAGCACCGAAAGTGTCTTGGTCGGAAGCGCTCTCACCATCCGCTCGTGGGCGCCCTCGATATTTGCCGAGCAGGGGTTGCTGACTTCGCGCAGGAAGCCGCCGATGCTCTCGCGGTCGAAGCGCTCACTCTCCTCGTTGAGCACGCGCAGCATCGTGTCCGTGATCCGGTTAATCTTGGCTGTGAGGTAATCGGTGATCTGTCCCGGAGTCATGGCGTAGAGCGTATCGTACCCCTCGCACTCGCGCTCGTGCTGCAGCAGGTTGTGGTTCTCGATCATGTTCTCGCAGACGATGCACAGCCGGAAGTAGTGCGTCGGCAGCTGCGTGCTGAGCTCTTGCGGGGAAAGGGCCTGTCGTTGCTACAGGTTGGACTGCCGGGAGTGGATGCGACTGTACTCCTCCTCCACGATAGAGTCGTATTGGGGATCATTGCGGTCCAAACGGTCTTCTCCGTCCTCGCCGTCGTCGTAGCTTTGGTCCTCGCGGATTCCCTCCAGGCGACTTATTCCGTGGTGACTCTCGATGGCGGTTCGCTCTAACTCTTCTCGTATGCTCTTCTTCAGTTGCTCTATGCTACTACCAGAGCCGCCAGCGATACTCCTGCGAGAGTGGGGAGTTGTGGGAGGCATTCCCAAGGACAGTCTGCGAGAGCTCTACGGAGACTGGATGATGCTCTTGGTGACGCGGTCGGTGGATAGTGGGTCCGGTATTTGGTATTCGTGGTAGATTTCGTGGACGTACCGCAGCAACAGGCCATTGTCCAGCCGCACGTCGGTGAAGCGCGTGAGCTCGCCGCGTCTCAACCGCGCCAACCCACTCCACATGACACTGTCGATACTGCGCTTGATCGCCGTGTCGCGGCTAGCTCCGGCCTGCGGCGTTAGTCGCGGAAGTGTTTGCTGCATCGGCCAATTTAATAGTAAAATATATGCACAGGACGACCCACCGGATCAGTCTCCTCACCAGTCAAAAGAAGCGGTCCTCCCTCACAAGCCGAGCCAGCACGGACATCTGGCTCACCAGTCCGACCAGAATCACCTTGTTCAGGGCAATCTACTCGTCGAGGGCGGATCCTGTCTTCCGCCCCAGAAAAACTGCTGTGGTCTCCCAGTTGATACCTCCGCTCTAGAAATACAATAACATCTTACTTTACAGCTAAATGCATTCGCCCAGTCAGTTCATCAAGTTTTGATTGAAGTTGTGTTTTGCTTGCTTGTACAATCTGTTGCTGGCTTGCCAAAGTTTATGAGATACTTGCGTGGCTAATTAACAGGCGTTCTCTTGTATGAGGAGGCAGAGATTCAGTTGTTAGGATCCTCTCTCTCAGAGAAGTAAGTTTATCGAGTGCGGTTTGAAAAGGACGGAAAGGGAGCTATGTGGCAGTTTTAGTTGAATATTCGTGTTTACTCTCGGCTGAGAATGCCTTGTTGTAAAGGGCCTCCATTTAGTATTCAAGTTCGAGGGGTGGTTCGAATAGTGAGGGCTCTTATACAGTACTTTACTTTAGAATTGGCTCAGCAACAAAACCTGGCATTTGAATGAGCGGTGGAGGTTCGTCTTCTTCGTCCACATCTAATTCAGACAGCCTTTTCTCAACACGTTCCTTAAAAGATAGAGTGTCGTCGATTGGAGGGAGAAGGACTATTGGCTTTTCCTCGAGTTTTTGTGAAGGACTATAGGTAAGTTGCTGTGCGACATTAGTCTCGATATGATGGTTCCTTTCAGGTGTTTAGAACGTTTTCTTGAATGATTGGGAGTGTTCAAGAAGATCTTTCCTTAGATGAGGCGATTCAATTTGGAGAATTTCAGGAGAGGCTTGAACAGATATTTTTGGAGAGTATTTCAGACTGGCATCTGAGTCCGTGATGGATATCGATACTGCTAATTTTAAGGCAATGGGCTCGGGACTTTAGATCCCACCGTGTTTCTTCTTGCTACTTTACATTGGCTTGTAGAACGTATCCTGGAAGGGCATCTTAAATTCCCGATTTTCCATGGGCCTTGGACTTCCAAATCTTCCAGTTTCAGCAAAGTCAGACAACCCTTCCTGGGTCCCTTCCGCACCAGTGGGCACAAACACTTAGCTTAGATCAGAACTTGTTGGAAGCCTGACAGACTCTCCACTATTATTCACTTATTCCTGTTCGGACGGATAACGATAGATCGAGGAAATTTGGTCGAAAAAGCGATCGGATTGCCTCATCGATTCATCTCGGGTGTGTGGGTTGTTCGCCTTGCTTTCTGAGAGTTATTCTTCTTCGTTTTTCAGACGATCCGACAAAACCCGATGATGAAACTCAGAGCCTTTGATGCTGCTATCAGGGACCATAGGAAGAGCAGGTGAGTTAGGCAGCTTCCGGTTGACAGCACTCTTCTTTGTTCGAGAGTTCTCATGATGGTCCTTGCCTGTCGATTGATGAACAATAATACTCTTATGATGGAGATGCTGCTGATCTGTGTGCAACCGTTGGGGTGTTGTATTTTTTGCTGAGCCTTCACCTTTGCGCTAATTGGCGACATTGTTGAGCTCCTTAAATTCATTGACAAGTTCAATGGTGTGCCTTTCATGAGTTCGATTGTGGGGTGGTGTATGGTCTTTACTCTGCTTCGCCCGCTTTTCCTTTATTTTCTCTGAGAGGGTATCGTTGAGACTGTAAATCTGTTGCCTCGATTTAGATCTGGAGTTCCTACTGTAGAAGTTCAATTCGGTGCTGTAGCGCTCTGCCATTTTATACCCGACATATTATAGGCCAGCATACAGAACTTATTGAAATGCAAACATCAGACTCCTATGATGGCAATCTTGTTGAGCAGCCGGCCGAGATGCTCAGCTGACACGCTAAAAGGAGAACCTTGAACTATCACGTCGATCTTGCTGACCACTGCGAAGCGAGAAGGCTCGTACTTTCGATCGAGATCCAACAGCTGGAAGGCAGTGGTGAGGTAGTCCAATAGGATAACGGACTTCTCGTCGAATGCGTTCCTCAGGTACTCTATGAGTTCATGAATGCCTCTTTGGATAATTGTTTAAGTTGTCAAGCTGAGACTGTTCCGCTCTTCCACAACTGGTGGAAACATGATGCTGTACTTCTTGTGGAGCCTTAAGGCCTTTGCTTTGAGGGCGGTATATCCATTCGTCGGTTGGAAATCAGTCCATCCTTCGATAAAAAGTGAAACGCTGTGGCCACGTTCGAATAGGTCAACGAGCTTCTTCATTTTGTGGTTCAGGAGGTTGGTGAGAGAATTTTGAATGGTGTTGGCTGCTGCAAACTGGTATTTAAGAGGACTGCTCAGTAGCTGCAGTAGTTTGTATAAGAACTTGCAGAAATTAAGGTAGCTTGTGACTGTTGCTTCGGTTGACAGCGGGCCGATGACAGTTGTAGGTTAGGTCCTCATCTAAGGGAATACAATCGGCTGGTTTTGATGGACTGTCTGTGGTACTCGGACAGTCTCATCGAACGGAAACGCATTCTCCCGATTCTTGGGTGTGACGGCATTATAACGAGTTTTAAAGGTGCCCTTGATGGAAACCTCACGGATTGGGCTTCTGCTAGCCTCTGTGAGCTTGTTTGGGAGATGACTGGGGATGGAACTCTATCGCTTCTGGTTAGGATGTTGAGAATGTTGTGGGCCGATGGCAGATGTTGTGTGTTGCAGTGTAAGGGCTCCGCTGTTTAGATTCACCTCTCTCAGTGGCAGCATATTAATTGTTTGCAGCGTTGATGCTTCTGACCTGTTTTCGCTGTTGGAGTCCTTCTTCAGTTGAGCTGCACCCGAGAATTTATTTTATCGTTGTGGCTGGTTCGATAGGGTTGGGCGAAGTACAGGTTCAGATGGGACATGCTAACCAGCCGCAATCTCTCGGAAGGTATCGACCCACTTACCGACTTCCTGTATTGTTAAGCGTTCGTCAACCGATATATTGAGAGCTTTGGTTAAAAACTCTCTGCACTGACTGGGTATGTCTGCGAGCATCTGGTCGATGGGCTCGTTGAGTAGTTTGGAATAAAGCATTTGTTCGCTGCGTGCTCTCCACGGTGGACAGCCTTTCATCATTTCGAAAAAGATAACGCCAACTGCCCAAACATCACTGCTGAAGCTGTACAGGTTCTCCTTCAATGCCTCTGGAGGCATGTACTGGGGTGAGCCAACGTTGTAGTTTTGGTGCTTGGTCAGTTAAGCCAAGGGAACTGCAAAGCCGAAATCTGCCAGCTTAACCTTCCCTTCTTTCAAAAAGATGTTCGCTGGTTTAATATCCCTGTGAACGTAGCCTGCTCGATGCACGGCGAGGTATCCGCTGAGTATCTGCTCAGTCAGCGAAGCTGCTTCAGCAAGTGGCAATACCTTCCGCTCCTTGAGATGCTTACTAAGATCGCCTTAGCAGAACTCTGTCATCAGGTAGGTGTTATTCTTAGTGCTGTACGTATCGTGAAGGTGCAGGATTTGTGGGTGACGTGCTAAACCTTTGAGTGCCTCAATCTCCATGCGCAGAAGCGACTTGTAGATCTCATCTTCTTAGAGCAAGCGCATCTCAATGACCTTGACAGCCACAGTTTCGCCTACATGACAACCGAACTACCTGTAATATCGTCTCTGCCCCTGTAGACCACTGAGCTGAACCCCTTACCAATCTTAGCTGCTAGGCTGAACGAGTAGTGTTCAATGATCTTTCTTTGCTGGTTAGCGGCCTACATGATCGTTAAGAATGACAGTTAAATATAATTTGATGGAGGAAACCCATACGACATCAGCATCACCCTCTTTGCTTCAAAAGTGTCCAGGACGCCTCCATTCCAACCTCCTCGAATATATTTATTATTAAACCGTAAGCGGCCAACAGCTCGATGGAGCAGCGCAACCTGCTAAAAGAACTCATACTAAAGAGCATCCGAAGAGGAGGGTTGCCAGATCTCCCTCAGTTTACCTCAGCATTACCCGCTAAGAAAGCACGGCCGGTGATTCGTTCTGCCCCGAGAATTCTCTCAGCAGAGGCACAATGCCTGCAACCAAAACTATCTAAAAAGTTTCCGGCAGACTTCTTTTCAGTCGAACAGGAATAACTCAAGGAAAATCAAAAGAAGTCGCAGCACCGTCTCTCCAAACGATCGATGCATCTTTTCAAGCGAGTGAGTAACCACGAGGGAAGCACTCTCAAGTAGCTTCTAGCGCTACAGCCGCCTCAAAAGGCACAAATCATATAGCAGCAGCCGATGGACCAATCTATGTACAGCACACCAAACTTCCAACAGAAAGAAGCGCCACCAGAGCCATCAATCTTCAACCCTTTGCAAGCCTTCAAGGAAAACATTGTGGTGAGTCGTAGGCCAACCCGGAGCCAAAGCCAGAAGCCTCAGAAGGAGAAATAATACACCATTCAGCAAGACGGACCTACAGGCTACCAGCAAACCTTTCGCATTCGACGTCTGCTGTGAATCTTTCCTCAGTGTAAAGTCAGTGTTAGTGAGGTTGATCACAATTTAAACTCGAATTGGGGGAGTTCCTTCTTGTGCTCCTTCAGGAACGGGTGTGCTAGCATCTCGTCGAGGTCCATTCGTTCTGCGGGGTTCTTTTGCAGCACTCGGACCAAGAAGTCTTTGGCCTGGGGGGAGAGCTACACGTAACTTGGGAAGACCAGGTCGTCCGTAATCTAAGTTTCATTTTATCAGTACTATCTTTCCGAGGTCGTCGGCTGAAGTCACCTTAAACGGTGTTCTTCCTACGAGCATTTCGAAGGCGAGTACTCCGACAGCCCAGGCATCTACTGAATTGTCGTACTGTTAGCCCAGGAGTAGTTCCGGTGAGACGTAGAGAGGTGTTCCACAGAAGGTTTGACGGAGGCCTGTGCCTGCGTGGATTGCCCATCCGAAGTCACAAATCTTGGCCATTCCCTACATTACTAAACAGGCATACCTCATGCATTACGATGTTCTAGGGTTTGACATCTCGATGGAGTACACCTTCTCTGTGCAGGAAATCCATGCCATTGCAGATTTGAAGAAGCAGCTCCCTAGCACGATCCTCTGGCAGCCTCTTTTCCTCCTTCAATATCTTTTGTAGGTGACCGTCAGCGCAGAGCTCAATCAGAAGGTAGACGTTTTACGAGTCGTCAAAGCAGCCATACAGTGCTGCGATGTTGGGGTGTTTCATGAAGCTCTGAAGTTTGAGCTCCCTTGTGAGCTGTTCTTCAATTTTTTCCTGTCTGACCACCTGCTTCGAAATAACTTTCATTGCGCACACAAAGCCGATAAGTTTGTGTTTGACGACAAAGACATCTCCGAATCTTCCCTTTCCAAGTTTTTTTCCCTGAATGAAATCATCTAATTTTGGGGGTTGCGTGGATTGACGTAACCTTGTCGGGGAGCTTCCATCAGACGGGATACTCTGGTTTGACCGCATGTCCATCCGCCTGAAGCTCAGCGCCTGCCGCAGTGGACTACTTGTCTCAGAAACAACGCCCACAGGTTCCTGTGGTTGTGAGGGTTGAGTGTATGAAGGCTGTTGCTGTTCCGGTTGCATCACAACCCTTCTTTTGAACAGGTCTATACGTATCGGGGAGTTCTGCTCAGACTGACTGCTCGGTAATGTTTGAGGAGGCTTCTTTGGCTAATAGCCAACAGGAAGTAACGGTGAACCTCCATTTACGGGACCGTCACCGGTGGGAATTATGGGTTTATGCCTAAAGAAATCGAGGTTGTTTATCTTGGTTGTAGTCTTCACTGCTCCGTTATTTGTGTTCTCTTTCCAGTCATTGCTGCCGAGTCCAAGAATAGCACTCTTACTAAGGTCATCGTCACCGGTGGGAGTTTGAAGCATAGTATGTTTGAACTTCATCAGAGGAGACTACGGCTCTCCCTAGTCCTTCGCAACGACCTTTCGAGCGAGACCTTCGAGGCTTCCAAGCTGATTTGTAGGTGCTCGTGGTGTGTTATCTTTGGCCTTCTCAGATGGTCTTACAAAGACTTAGGAAGCAAACATGTTGGTTGAATTATCGTTGACGAAGTCGTGAGAGGCCTTCCGATACTTTGGCTTGAATGCTGGAACGTTTAGAGTCGTCCCAGATAGAGGAGTCTTCCTGACTCCAAAACCAAGTGCTTGCTGATCAGCTGGTTTGTCTCCTTCCTTAAAGCTTAAGGGTTTCCTCAGCTTGTCTTGAGGTGCGCTTTCCTTGTCAATCTACCTGGCACTATTTTGTCCCTGGTAATACTCTGGGTTGGTGCGTATAGGTTGGCCTGCTCCATGGAACTGTAGTTGCAAACCGAAATTTCCATTGTTGGAGGTGTTGACGTTGAGACCGTTGCCCTATCCACTGAATCTGCGTCTGGCAGCATAGTCAGCAGGTGGGTTATTGCGCATAAATGAGAAGTGTTTGCGAAATAAATTATATTGCAAGGCTTGTCGCCCCAGAGTTGTAGCGCGGCGACAATATTATAGCATTGCACGAATATCAGGGCTCTAATTCGGATGACTGTTCTCTGTGGTGACGCGATAACTGTTTAATGCAGCGAAGGATACAGCAAGACCTTTGGAAGGCATTGACATCGACGCAGGTCCACTGCTGAGCACTGTAAGATTATCTTTTACAAAAGCAATAAAAAACAAAGGGCACTTATTTAGATTATACCGAAAGAAGCCAGCATCTTGCAATGGTTTGCCTGTCCTTGGCTCTGTTCCATTGTCTCCAATCTTTCTTGAGAGCGTTCTACTCCGATCGCAAGTTTTCATAATGTTTCGTTTTGCAAGTATTTATCGAATACTGCAACAGTGAAGTTGACCCAAGTCACTTCAGTTGCGATGAGAATGAGAGATTAACATCACAAACACGTCACGAAACTCGAATGTTCTCTAAGAATCGGCTAACAACAAAGTTTGTTCGCGATGACAACCGCTCACCAATGCGTAGATTTTGCAAATACTTGAGGTTTTTCACCATCGTCGTTAACCAATCGGGCTCGCAATGGTTCTTGGTCATGTGGAGCCACTCCAAGTAAACCAGACCAACTGACAATTGCTTCAGACCTTAATTTCCTGCCTCGCAGTCGTCTGAATCGAATCAGCACTTACCCATGAACAGCAATAGCAGATTCGGAAATGAGTGCCCGATTACTCTCAGACCATCATCGCGGATGGGGTTTTCCTCTGACTTAAGGCTAATCTAACTTATATCGAGAGACTTCAGATTCGGCATGTTTGCTCCTAGAACTTTGATTCCTTCATAGCTGATGCGGTTGGTGGCTACTGACAACCTAACGAGGTTGCGAAGACTGCTCAATGAGAGAGCTCCCTAATCGCCGATGTCGTTGGATCGAATATCGAGGTGAGCCAGCCGTGGGTATGCTGCGGCGATTGTTTCTGCTCCAGACGCCTGAACCGAGTCATTGGCTGATATAAGCGACATCATACCGACGTTGAGCTCTGTTAGTTGGGGAAAGTTCCGTATGATCCAATTTAAACCCTTTTCTCTGAGGTAGTAGTCGGCTGTCTATAGCGACCAAGCAGTACGTATTTCTAGTTTCGTGGAAGACATCATCATCTCTAAAACTTCGATTTGAGATCCACGCTATCGCAGGAGGGAGATGAATCCTCTGAATGTCAGTCGAGGATTATTATCTGCATAGAGTGCTGAGCCTACCTAGGTTGAGATGATTCACACTCCATAGTCTCTTAAAGTGCTAAATGGACTTGTCTGTGATGCGATT
>Ga0075152_10003660_pt1 | contig 10691 bp, 15 predicted proteins | sample JI61114C2DNA_FD_70964 | JGI IMG/M metagenome (GOLD analysis project Ga0075152, IMG submission 70964) | Wastewater effluent complex algal communities from Wisconsin, to seasonally profile nutrient transformation and Carbon sequestration -... | ecosystem: Engineered > WWTP > Effluent > Algae...
GCTGTTTTTTCTTCCATCTTTTTTACCATCAGGTAAGCAAACTCAGCCTGAACGGTAAAATCTGTAGGTATAAGTATTTTTAGACTTTCCATATAATTTTAAATTACATTTTATGAACTATTTATGGTTAATATTTACGCACTGCAACAAACCAAATATTCAAGAGTAGCTGATCCGGTTTAACTTCACGTATCTCATTAAACAAACTGGCTTACATTATCCCATGCTCCCCCATTTATTACGTTGGTAAACCCATGTTGCTCCAATATCGATTTTGCCTGGCCGCTTCTGTTGCCACTGCGGCAAAACACAATAATATTTTTTTTGCCTTTAAATTTTGCCAACTGCTGTGTCACGCTGTCTAAAGGTATATTTACCGATCCTTTTACATGCCCCGAATTAAATTCCCCGGGTGTCCTTACATCTACCAAAAAAGCGCCTTCATCAATCATTGATTTTAAATCAACTGCAGGCGCACTGCCGAATAATTTTTGAAACAGGTTCATTGTCTTAATATTTATAGTGTAAATTTATTATAACGTTAACCAGTAACGTTTTATCTGTATGTACGAACCCGCTGAATCTCATGTTTATTTTCCCCTTCTGTCATAACTACTTTCTTCTTTTCTTTTTTAAACAAACCGTATAATAACGAACCCATAACAGCTCCGTAAAGGGTACTGTTAATTGGTTTGGAAGTGATCATGCAGTTGCCTGATATACAACCAACCTGTTGCCAGTAAATATATCCTGCAATGGCACCAACAGCAGCGCCAATAAAATACAATAAATTATTTTTAAGCCACTTCATCATAAGTTATATCTTTTGTTGTGTCAGCGTTTTTTTTGGGTGGCACAGCGCAGCCCGCCGTGCCGCAGCAACCAACATTAAAAACCGGCATAGCTGTAAATATCATTCCAGCAAATGCAAATAAAATATCTCTGGCTATTACAGCCTGCACCAATATTGCAATACCCAATGCAAGACGAAGGAACCGCATCAATGTCCAGTTTGATATAATTGTCTCTTTCATAATCTTCTTTTCTTTGCAAATTTAAATTGCCTGCTCCTGCTCCTGGGTAACAAAGGTTACAAACAGACAGGGCAGCCGGAAAGCTGCCCTGGTTTTATGATTTATTAGTTTTTTATTAAAAAGAATAATTAATACCAAACATCACCAGGTCAGTTGTCATTTCATAAGAAACATTACTACCGGGAACAATTCCGTGAGGATTGTTTGCATTCACCAACATAGGACTTAATAAAGAGCCGCTGGTTTTACCAGCACTGCTTCCATGATGGTATACAGCATTGAAGTTAAACCGGCTGTTAAATTCATACCCAAATCCAACCTGGAAAGCGTTCTTAATAACGGCTGTTGCGGGTGTTGAGAAAAACGCCAATTCCGGGCTGATGGGGTTAGAACTGTAAGTATATCCCACTCTTACTGGTAATTTATTGATGCCTTTATACTGGATACCGGCAGATACAACAGATATATTCTTCCATCCGAAACCTGCCACAGACGCTGTGTTGGTCCATCCTTTTTCCTTAAAACCTGCAGTGCTTTCATAATTTATAAATCGGTAATCAAGTGCCATGTCAATTTTATTCTTTGAATAGCCAATACCAGCAGATATAATGGCCGGATAGTTCATTTTGAATTTTACATTGGGTGCCCTACTGCCATCCAGGTAAGTATTTTCAAAATCAAAGTTGCCAAAAGTTTGTGGTGATTTATAGGAAGCGCCCAGCTTAATTCCCTTTCCGGAATTGTAAAATACACCCACCTGGGCACCAAAGCCCAATGCTGTTGCTTTATCACTTACCGGATATCCAAGTGTTTGACCGGGAGAGGAAAGCGGGTTAGGGGCAAGTTTTAAAGCGGAATAATTAAAAGTGGGCGCCACGCCAATAGAAAGCTGGGTGGTAATTTTATAGGCGTAGGTTACCCCAACCTGCAGTAACTGATAATCAGATTGTATACGGCCAAAACCACCCATGTTCTGAGGCATGTTAATTGGATTCGTATTGCTTTCGGGAAATGTAACGCCAAATCCACTGATACCAAATGCAGACATTCCAAAAGTATGTTTACTGTTTTTTTTGCCCCATACCATGGCCAATGCCGGCATAAGAGAAATGCCTCGGTCATCTTTTGTTACTCCACTCATTGGTCCGCCTGGTGTGGGTGCCGTAGAATACAATACCGGGGAAGAAAAAAATAAACCGGCATTAACAGAAATCAGTTTTGTGTCAAATGCAGATATGGCTGCGGGGTTCCATTGCAGAGCGCCGTTAATATCAATTGGCTGTGCTGTTGCAGCACCTCCCATTGACATATTGGTTGCACCAATCCCCTGCATAATATGGCCGACCTGTGCCAGCAAAAAAAAAGGTAACAAACCTGATCCTATTGTTGCTAATAACCTTTTCATGATGGTAGTTTTTAAACTGCTGTAAAAGCAGTTTGTGAATAATATTATTACTGATCCTTCTGCCTGATTTTTGCTACCTTATATATAGAAGGATCATAGCTTAGACGAACAGCATGTGTACACCCTCACCCTGGCTTTGTTTATAAAAGTCTCCCACGGTAATTACCGCATCAACACCCTCGTACAAATCTTCTTTTTTGTAGTGAAACATATCCATGGCCAGTTTACAGGCCCATAGCTTAACCCCGGAAGCCGTCATAATATCTAAAAACTCATGCACATCCGGCATATCAATTTTCTCCATTTCCTTTTTCATCATGCTGCTGGCCAGTGCTTCCATCCCAGGCAGGCCGCCCAGCATGGTTGGCATGTGCATGGCCGGATTGCCTACTGTGGCCACATGCAGGTGTTCCAGTTTCTTTTTATGAACTGCTTCCAGTCCGAAAAAAGTAAAAAATATTTCTGCATCAATTCCCTCCATGCGGGCACCATTGGCCAATACAAAAGCTGCATATACATTTTCTAATGTTCCTTTTGATAAGATGATCATCATCTTTTTTATAGCTCCGTTATTTTCACTCATAATTGACAAATTTTAATTGATTAAATACAGCTGGCTGGTTTGGGTATACCGGCAATTTTAGTTGCGGTTTTTAAAGGTGCATTGGGAAATAACTGGTAGAACTCTTTAATATCCGTAACACCACTTTTACCAATACGCCTGATGCTGAGTGCAACCTGGTTCTTGTGTTCGTTTTGCAGGTACTTTACTATTTCCCAATGCCTGGCACTTAAAGTAATGCTGGCTTCTGCTGCAAGTGCTTCACCAACTTTTTCATCCCATTGGCTAAAGTCGGTTAAGTATCCTTCTTCATTTACGGTAATGTTTTTACCAGCTATTGTCTTTTCCATGATTTTTTATTTTAAAGATTTAATAATTTATGCGTAATGTTTTCCCTTTTCAGACATCGTTGCTGATACAAATGGAATATGTGTTCCCTTCAACAGTACATTCCAGTATATCCACCTGAAAGCCAGCTTGCCCATATGATTCATCCTGCTTTCTTTTAAAAGCCTCAGTGGCCCGATTCCGGCAAACGGAAAACTTCCTTCAACCGGCTCGTGTGTATAATTAAAATCTATCAGCAGTGCTTTGCCATTGCCGGTTTCAATAAAACAGTTTGCATGCCCGTCAAATTCTTCTTTTAAAGGCTCTCCATGCACAAAGCGAAGAATGTTATCTGTTAATATTTCTGCCTCAAAGTGAGCCACAGAACCGGCTTTGGAAGCAGGTATATTACTGGCGTCTCCCAAAACAAAAATATTTGCATGATTGATTGATTGCAGCGTGGCCTTATGGGTAGGCACATAATTCAAATCATCGCCCATGCCGGATCTTTCCATTAATTCATCTCCTTTATTGGTAGGTACAGTTACCAGCAGATCAAAAGGAATTACTCTGCCGCCATAATCCACGATCTCTTTCTTTTCGTTGTCAACTTTTTCTATTGCAAAATCAGGTTCTATGTTAATGCCTTTTTCATGCAACAAATGTTCAAGTGCTTCGGTAGCTTTTGGTTTTGTAAATGCACCGCTCAATGGGGTAACATAGGTTATCTCCACTTTATCCCGCATGTGTTTGTGCTTGAAAAATGAATCAGCTAAAAAAGCAAATTCTAAAGGTGCTACCGGGCATTTGATGGGCATTTCAGTTATATGCACCACCAGTTTACCCCCCTCCCAATGCCGCAGTTTATTTCTCAAGGCCAGAGACCCTTCAAAAGTGTAAAAATCAAAAACAGATTTTTGCCATTCAGATCCCTTCATGCCTTCAGTTTCCTCGGGAGCAATTTTTGCCCCGGTTGCTATTATTAAAATATCATACACTAATTCACTGCCGCCGCTCAATTCTATTTTATTATCAGCAGGTAAAATGCGGGTGATATTATTGTTAACCAGTTTCACCTCTTTGGGTATAAACTCTTCAATGGTCTTGATAATATCCTCGGGCGCATAAATATCAAAAGGCAGGAAAAGATAACCAGGTTGATAATGGTGTTCTTCCCTTTCATCAATGATCGTTATTTCCCAATCAGGATGTTTTAAGTGGTGATGCAGGTGATTGGCCATCATGGTACCTGCTGTTCCGGCTCCTAAGATTACAACGTGTTTCATATAAGTGAGTTTTAAACTGTTTGTGCCAGCGCTGCTATTTTAATGACTGGTTTAAAAATGATTGTTGATTTCACAGAATTAGAAATCAGGCAGGCTGCTTCAGATTTTTCCAGGATACGTAAGGCCTTTTCTTTATCTGCATCCGGTGCAATGGTTAATACAGGCGATAATTCAATTTCGCTCATCATAAATTTTCCATCAACTTTTTCAAGTGTTCCATTGGCGTTACTTTCAAAATGTATAAAATCAAATTTGAAGTTTTCCGCAATGGCCAGGAAAGTTGTCATGAGGCAGCTGTTTACTGCTGCCACCAGCAAATGCTCCGGAGACCATATGCCCGGCATGCCTTTGGGAAATTCGGGTGGCGTTGCCACTTCTATTGCAGTATTTAAAACAGGAGAACTCATTGAGCCTTTCCTGCCGGCTTCCCAATTCAGTTTTATTTCGTAATGATAAGCAGCTTCCATAACATTTTTTTTAAGTAGATAAACTAATTACAACTCAAAGTTGTGCCGGCAATGCTGCGTATTTTGTAACTTTTATTACACTATACACAAAAATGCCACATCTCATATAAGTCAATGAGATTGGTCATAAAAAAGAATGCCTTAAACGAGGAAATAAATAAATGGCTATGTAACCCGGAGAAATCTTACCAGTTGAATTTTTTAGTTTTAATGATGTAAACAAACCAGCAGGGCCACCGCACAAATTATCTGTATTACTAAACCGCCTTGAAGTCAGCAGTTCAGCAACCTGGGCTTGCCCTGCCACAAGGTTTATCACTTACCACAATAATACTTGCATTTTCTGCCGGTACAATACGCTCAGGTTTTTATTGACAAAGCATATTTGCTGTAGCTGTATTTGTTTGTCGCTTGTGTTTATTCATTATCCGGTCTGGTATTTTAACAGCACCTCCCGTTTGGCACTTCATCCTGTACCTGATGACCATTGAAGAAGCAAATGTGAGCAAACCAATAAAAAGAATGGCAGTATTGATGTTGAATAAGTCTGCTATGATGCCCGTGAGTATGGCACCTATGGCATAACCCAAATCTCTCCACAACATGAAAACACCGATACTTTTCGCCCTGTCCTGCGGGTGGGTATTTTCTGCAACCGTTGCAAGAAAAGTTGGATAAACCATTGCTGTACCCCATCCCAGACTGGAAGACAGTAGTATAAAATGAAACATGGTATAGGCAAATACCAAAACGACCAATGCAATGGCCTGCAGCAGCATACCTGTATACAGCATAAATTACTTTTTTTAAGCACCGCTGATTTTAATCAACTTTTGAAAAAGGTTTATGCTTTAAATATCATGCTGTTCCTTTCAAAATTTTATTCCAGTAAAGCCAGGGCAATATTTTTGTTTTTAATATCCACATGCTCCATCTGGGTTTTACCTGGTCAAGCGGGAATGTCATTTTGGGCATATTTGAATAATCAAATTCCGCCAACATCAGCTTTCCATACTGAGTAGGAATGGGACAGGCGCTGTAGCCGTCGTATTCTGCAACTACCTGCTGGTTGTTAAGCAATGATAAAATATTTTTCACCACTACAGGGGCCTGTTTGCGAATGGCTGCACCGGTTTTCTTTGCCGGAGCATTGGTGCAATCGCCCAGCGAAAACACATTGACAAAACGGTTGTGCTGCATCGTATTTTTATTTACATCAACGTAACCAAAAGGATTATTTGGATCGGCAAGCGGACTGTTTTTTATAAAATCGGGTGCCGACTGGGGAGGCACAGCATGGCAAATATCAAACTTCATTTCTTTACGCTCTGCTAAGCCATTTGCATCTTTCTCTTCGTAATAAACTGTTTTATTGGCTCCGTCAATCTCCTGTACATGTACGCCAAAGTGTGGTTTTATATTTCTGTTCTTTATTACATCCGTAAGTGTTGCGGCATATTCTTTTATATCAAAAATTACACCGGCACCCGATAAATAATGCACATTGCATTTATCCAGGATACCCTGCTTACGCCAGTAATCGCATGCCAGGTACATAATTTTGTGGGGTGCGCCGCCGCATTTAACAGGACCGACAGGATTGGTAAAAACCGCAGTGCCTCCTTTAAAGTTTTTAATAAGTTCCCAGGTGTAGGGTGCTATATCAAAAGAATAGTTACTGCTCACATTATTTTTACCCAGTGTTTCTTTAAAACCTTTTATCTTTTGCCAGTCTAATTGTATGCCGGGGCAAACAACCAATACATCATACTGATAAGTGGTACCGCTTTTACAGGTCAATTTATTTTCTTCCGGAAAAAATGTTTCCACGGCATCTTTGATCCAGGTTGTTCCTTTGGGAATATAATCCTTTTCGTTTCGAACTGTTTTATTAATATCAAATATACCTGCTCCAACCAGTGTCCATGCAGGTTGGTAATAATGCTTCTCAGATGGATCAATAATACTTATCTGAAGGTTTTTGTCTTTCTGTAAAAGCTGTGCCGCAACAGAAAGTCCGGCATTACCGCCGCCTACAATAATGATTTTTTTAGCTGGCATATCGTTATGTTTTAGATTAACAGCTGTAAATATATTTTTTTGCAGCAGGCTGATCGGTAACTTATGTTACATTCAATATGATGAGTACAGAAAACTTCTATCAGTCTACCTGGCTGCTATCTGCAAACGAGAGCTTGAATTCACTTGCAATCATTAGTAACCTGTTTCCATTGCGCTATTGATGATGGCATCAAACTCTGCCTGTGTAATATACTGAGGTATATATGTGCCACCAACGTTCAGAATATTTTTATAGAACGACCTCATATGATTGCGGCTTCCTTTAGTGAGCATATCGTACACTAACCGTATATCCTGATTATCAATATTTATCAGTGCATTTGTTAAGTCGAAAATGTCAAGGTCTTCAATAGTTGCTCCCACTTTATAGGCTTCAAGTACACTGGTATTGCCCTGTACCACCAACAGGTTATATAGGTTTTGCAATGCTGTATTGCTGAACACACCAACTGCATTGGAACCAACCGGGTCTGTTAAACTATACTTATTGAGTAACATCAGTATAGCATCCATGTGGGTTTGCTCGCTGTTTGAAATATTAGAGAAAATATTTACACCCCATTTATTATACAAAGTGATATAAACATCTCTCGCTAATTTTTCTTCTTCTCTCATAAATGAAAGGCTGCCTGACTCAGCCAGGCTTAATGGCTCAATTGGCAAACTGGTTATTTGAGCCTGGAGATTTGCTATATTAATATTACTGTTGTTATTTGAGTTTTTGGCAGGAGTATCATCTTTACTGCAAGAAGTAACTGTAAATAGCAGCGCTGATAACAATATAAAGAAGCCTGAGTTTTTTAATAGCTTTTTCATGATTATATGTTTTATAGTGATCAAATTTTATTACTTAAAATTGTTTGTCAATTAACCAGTTATTTAAGATCCTCTTTTCCCATTTCCGCTTTTGCAACCCTGCATTACTGAGTGGCATTGCCCGTTACCTTTACCATAACCTGCACGCCTGCCATTTTTCTGACCCTGTCCTTTGCCGGCTAAAGCCCATGTATTATTTTCGTAGTTATCACATGTATTGCTTTTGTTGGTATCTGCATAACCAGGATTGTTTTTATTTTTTCCGGGTGTGCAGTTAGCACATTTTGTTGTTTGAGCAGACAATACGCCGCTGGCAGCAAGCATTAAGAATGCCGCAATGATTATCTTTTTCATTTTTTTAAATTTAAATGTTATAAAATCTTATTTACTTTCTATTCAGGCCTCTTATTCGCTGGTGGTTAGGAGGACTTGCAATTCCATCACTTTTAAACAATGGTTGAAAAGCCCTTTCCAGTTCTGCTGTTTGTTCCGAAATACAAACTTTTTTTATGCTTAAATAAAATTTATACGTTTCATATTTCAACCGGCCATGCCGTTGTCCAATCTGTTCAGACATACTGTTTAGCTTTAGAGTATCAGGCGCCGGTTTTTGTAACTCAGTGAACATTACATTTTTCAAAGAATCAATTCCAAAAGTTAAATCAATTACTAAAGGACGAAATGACCGGTTAATTTCACGGAAAGCATCCATCTGTTGTTCATTGAAACCGAGTGTTTGCCTGAAGAATTTTCCGTTAAGCATATTTACACCAGAACCCGTACTGATACCAATGTTATCTTTTTTTTGATTTTCACTGTAATTATGATATAGGATGGTCCCAATTGTTACTACATTCATTATTACCAGCAAAACCACTGCCCAGGTTAATATTTGGTTCTTACTCATCTTTGCTTATTTATTCATTGCCAATTTCATTATAAAAAACAAAATTTTCCATTCTGTCATCATTCATCACTACAACATCCGGTGTAGTATTTTTAGTTTGATAAAGACTGCCGGCAGCAACACCGGAAAATACCGCTGCAACCAAACTAAATGCAACCACTGCTGTTTTCCAGACAGGCGAAACCTGTTTTACTTCGCTGAAATTCTTTTTCTCAATAGCCGCCATAATACGGGTTGATAAAAAAGGATTCGCTTCTGTATTTCGTTCCTTCTGTATTAAATCTTCAATTAACTGATGAATATCTTTTTTGCTTGTCATTACCTTAACTGTTTAATGATTAGACAATTGGTTTATAAAAAATCCTATGGCCATTCCAGTTCTTTTTCAAATTTTTTTTTGAGGTTGCTTTTGGCACGCAGTATAAGTTGCTCTACCGCACCTTCAGTGATCTTCATAATTTCAGCTACTTGTCGTTGAGGGAGTTCTTCATACCGGGAAAGTACAAAAGCAAGGCGCTGCTTCTCGGGCAGCTTATCAATAGCATGCTGAATAATTATTTTTTCCGAACGCTCTGTAATGATTGTTTCTGTCTGCTTATCTTTTGATGGTATCTGAAGCAGATCCGAAAGTCCAATCCAGAAACCCCTGCGTTTTTTCTTTCGTAAATAATTTAAACTGGTGTTTACAGTAATGCGGTAAAGCCATGTAGAAAAAGCCGCCTTACCTTTAAAAGAAGAAAGCGACTGATATACTTTTACAAAAACATCCTGGGTAATTTCTTCTGCATCCTGTTTGTTATGGAGAAACCCAATAGCGGCGCGAAATACATTTGTCTCATACTTTTTAATCAAAAGCTTAAAATCCTGTTGATTTCCGTCAAGAATACTTTGTATCAATTCAGATTCATGCATGCTCCTGTTTCTTAAAATATTTAGACACCTGGTTATGGTTTTATCCTATGGGCGGGACAATTAACTTTATATTTTTCAACACGAATCAAATGAATACTGTTGCCGTTTTAACTGAGTTAGTTTCAGGTAAACTGGATACTCCCTTCTTACCATACTTTTCTTTCAGCCTATCCACTACATAATATACCATCGGCACTAAATAAACAGTCAGTATTAAAGATGATAAAAGCCCGCCAATGATAACCCAGGCCAATCCGTTTTTCCATTCACTGGCTGTTCCTTTTGCCAGCGCAATAGGAAGCATACCGAATACCATTGCCAATGTGGTCATCAATATTGGCCGCATACGTTCCTTTCCGGCTTTAATCAATGCCTCTTTATAGTACATTCCCTGTGCTTTTAACTGATTGGTAAAATCAACAATTAAAATGGCATTTTTAACTACTAATCCCATCAGCATTATTAACCCAAGCAGTGCAAATAAACTTAAATTGCTTAATGCTAAATTCAATGCAAGAAAAGCACCAATGGCTGCTACGAGGATTGAAAACAAGGCAACAAAGGGATAAACAAAATTGTCGTACAATGCCACCATAATTAAATAAATCAGCAAAAAAGAAATCATTAAAACAGAACCCAATGCTCCAAAACTATCGTTCTGTCGTTTTATGTCGCTTCCCCAGGTCATATTTATTCCATCTGTCAAAGGATTTTTTTTGAGATAAGCCACCACTTCATCTGCTACGGTTCCTGATGGACGACCTAAAGCATCGGCCGTAAGTGTTATAGCAGGCTGGCGGTCTTTCCTTTCTAATAGTGAAGGAGAATTGTCTCTCTCTACATTTGCAAACTGCGAAACTTCTATTGGCAAACCCATCGGATTTACAATAGAT
>Ga0075152_10003664_pt1 | contig 10684 bp, 5 predicted proteins | sample JI61114C2DNA_FD_70964 | JGI IMG/M metagenome (GOLD analysis project Ga0075152, IMG submission 70964) | Wastewater effluent complex algal communities from Wisconsin, to seasonally profile nutrient transformation and Carbon sequestration -... | ecosystem: Engineered > WWTP > Effluent > Algae...
AGATCGCCAGCACGCCGCCGACAGCGCCAGCATCCGGCAGCTTTGATCCTGATGAGGCTCCCCCGCAGACCAAGGCACCCGCCCCAGCACCGGCCGCCTTGCCCAAGGTGGATGACAATGTCGCCATGGTCCGAAAGGCAGAGCCTGTCGCTCCTGCGGCAGCCCCAGCTCCGAGTTCTTCGAGCGCTGGTGGTTTGGTCGAGGTGAAGCCCGCAGCCGAACCAGGAATGCCGAAAGCAAACACCGCTCCTGACAGTCTGGCCGGAGCAGCCAGCCAGGAAGTGCGTCTCGACGAGGTGACCGAAGAGGCCAAGCCAGCCGCCGAGGCGCTGCAAAAATTCCTCAGCGCTGCCAGCTTCCAAGAACGCATCCAGTACACACTGGCCGCCAATGTCATGCGCTCGACGATGGAGCGCTACTACAGCGTCAATCCTGACGGCCCCATCGTCGTCGATGCCATCGCTCTCGTGCGTTATGATCCGAAGCCGCAGGTCGGCGGCGGCGCTCATGCAGTGTTCGGATTGGAGAGCAAGACCTGGGAGTTTCCCGTGCCCGTCATGCTGGAGATGCATGAAGGCAGCTTCAAAGTGGACTGGCTCAGCTTTGTGGAATTCAAAGACCGCATCCTGGAGAAGTTCCTCAGCGGCTACCAGGATGGCCCCGCGCGCTTCCACGTCGGCATCACCCGCACGCATTACTTTGAGGACAAAGTGCCGAACGCCTCCAACAAGGACGCCTTCCGCATCAGCCCCGCCCCGCCGAACCCCTTTGCCAGTGTCGTGTTTGTGGATCGTGATTCCGACGTGGGCCGTGAACTGCGCGACAAGATCCCCTGGGGTGCTCAAGTGTGGGCCATCGTGGAGCTGGAGTGGACCAAGTTAGGCCCGCAGAGCTGGGTGCAGCTCGCCGCCGTGCCGCAGCTCAACTGGTACTCCGTGCCCAATGCCCCGAAGGCTCAACGCGTGCCTGCCGCCTCCCCCATCGCTGATGATGCACAGGTGCCGACTGAAACACAGAAGGCCGTGCCGGTGGGCCGGTAGGTCATTCGCGTGGGCGTAAAACACGCCGATCACAGCATCATCATCCGCGCTGGCACGCGCTGTGCTTTGATAGGAATCACCAACCTCCCCCGCATGTCCATCCACGTCGCTCTTCGTCACGTCACCCAGTACAAGTTTGACCGCCCGGTATCGCTCTCGCCGCATGTCGTGCGGCTGCGGCCCGCGCCTCACTGCCGCACCCAGGTGCTGAGCTACTCGCTGAAAATCACGCCCGAGACGCACTTCATCAACTGGCAGCAGGACCCGCAGGCGAACTACCTCGCGCGGCTGGTCTTTCCTGACAAGGCCACGGAACTGACGGTCGAGGTCGATCTCGTCGCGGAGATGGCCGTGTACAATCCCTTCGACTTCTTCCTGGAGCCGGATGCGGAGCATGTGCCCTTCAAATATGACCCCACGCTCGCCAACGAGCTGGAGCCTTATCATCGCAAGCTCCCGCTCACACCGCTGCTCAGCGCCTACATGCGTGAGGTGCGCCATCTCATCGCCAAAGGCACCCAGGTCCATGCGTCGGTGCCACATTCCGAAACGGCAGACACTCACATCCACGGCATCCTGCCCGAGGTGGGCAGCGTCCTGGCACCGCCGGACAAGGACAAGCGCCTCCGAACCATCGACTTCCTCGTCGCGCTGAACCAAATGCTGTGGAAGGACATCCGCTATGGCATCCGACTCGAGCCCGGCGTGCAGACGCCGGAGGAGACGCTCGAACTCGGCAGCGGCTCCTGCCGTGACTCCGCCTGGCTGCTCGTGCAGATCTTCCGCCATCTCGGCATGGCCGCACGTTTTGTTAGCGGCTACCTCATCCAGCTCAAGGCGGACGTGAAGTCTCTCGACGGCCCCAGCGGCACCGAGGTGGACTTCACCGACCTGCACGCCTGGTGCGAGGTCTATCTCCCCGGCGCAGGCTGGGTGGGGCTCGACCCCACCTCCGGCCTCATGGCGGGAGAGGGTCACCTGCCGCTCGCCTGCACCCCGGACCCCAGCAGCGCCGCCCCGGTGAGTGGTGCCACGGACAAGTGCGAGGTCGAGTTCCACCATGAAATGGGTGTCACCCGCATCTTCGAGTCTCCCCGCGTCACCAAGCCCTACACCGCCGAGCAGTGGGCGGAGATCGAGGCGCTCGGCCATCAGGTCGATGCCGACTTGGTCAAAGGAGACGTTAGGCTCACCATGGGTGGCGAGCCCACCTTTGTCAGCATCGACGACATGGAAGGCGAGGAGTGGAACACCGCCGCTGTCGGCCCGAAGAAGCGCCTGCTCTCCGGCGAACTCATCAAGCGCCTCCGCCACCAGTTCGGCCCTGGCGGTCTGCTGCACTATGGCATGGGCAAATGGTATCCCGGAGAGTCCCTGCCACGCTGGGCCTACGGCTGCTACTGGCGCAAAGACGGCGTCCCCGTGTGGACGGATGATTCCCTCATCGCCGACGAGTCCGTGAACTACGGTCACGACAGCTCGGAGGCTCGTCGCTTCGGTCTCGCCCTCGCCGCCGGGCTCGGAGTCGATCCCAAGTGGCTGAAGCCGGGCTACGAAGATATCTTCTACCATCTCTGGAAGGAAAAGCGCCTCCCCGTCAATGTCGATCCCCTCAAGTCTAACTTAAAGAGCAAGGAAGACCGCCTGCGCCTCGCACGCATCTTTGAGCAGGGACTGGACAAGGTCGTCGGCTTCGCGCTGCCGCTGCAACGCGTCGAGTATGGCGACAAATCACGCTGGCAGAGCGGACCCTGGTTTGTGCGGGATGATGCCATGTATCTCATCCCTGGCGACTCGCCCATGGGACTGCGCCTGCCGCTGGACACCCTGCCCTGGGTCAGTGAAAAAGATTACCCCTGGATCTACCCCACCGATCCCGCCAGTGACTGGCCGGAGCTGCCTCCCCGCCCCGAGAGCCGCCAGCGCTTCCTCGGTGCCGTGGCGGAGTGGCTCGATGGCGGCAGCAGCGTGCCCTCCAGCTATGGTCAGGGCATCTATGCCGGCCAGGGCAGGCCCGAGCGCCGGAAGCTCGATCCCCTCACCGAAGAGCAGGACAACGACGTCTCCCGCTACCCGCAGCCGCAGGAGTCCGCCTCCTGGATCATCCGCACCGCCGTCTGTGTCGAGCCACGGGAGGGCCGCCTGCATGTCTTCATGCCGCCCGTGGAAAAGGTGGAGGACTATCTCGAACTCGTCGCCACTGTGGAGGACGTGGCCGCCGCACTGAAGATGCCCGTCATCATCGAGGGCACGCCACCGCCGTATGATCCCCGGCTGCAAGTGCTGAAAGTCACCCCCGACCCCGGCGTCATCGAGGTGAACATGCACCCCGTGAAGACCTGGGAGGAGCTCGTCGGCAACACCAGGACCCTCTACGAAGAAGCGCGCCTCACGCGCCTCGGCACGGAGAAGTTCATGGTCGATGGCCGCCACACCGGCACCGGCGGTGGCAATCACATCGTCTTCGGCGGCGAGAGGCCAAAGGACTCCCCCCTGCTCCGCCGGCCAGACTTGCTGAAAAGCTTGTTGGGCTACTGGCACAATCACCCCAGCCTCAGCTACCTCTTCAGCGGTCTCTTCATCGGCCCCACCAGCCAGTCCCCGCGCATCGACGAAGCCCGCAACGACGCCGTCTTCGAGATCGAGCTGGCCTTCAGGGAGCTGAACCGCTACACCGCCGAGAAAGGCCACGCCCCGCCCTGGCTCGTCGATCGCCTCTTCCGCAACCTGCTGGCAGATGCCTCCGGCAACACCCACCGCACCGAGTTCTCCATTGATAAGCTCTTCGATCCCGGCAGCAGCACGGGGCGGCTCGGCCTTGTCGAGCTGCGCTCCTTTGAAATGCCGCCTCATGCGGAGATGAGCCTCGCCCAGCATCTGCTCGTGCGTGCCGCCATCGCCCGCTTCTGGGACCAGCCTTATGAGCAAAAGCTCGTCCGCTGGGGCACGGAGCTGCACGACCGCTTTCTCATGCCGCACTTCGTCTGGGATGACTTCACCGATGCTCTCGGCGACATGAAGGAGTATGGCTACGACATCAAACCCGAGTGGTTCGCCCCGCACTTCGAGTTCAAGTTCCCCGCCATCGGCCAGATCAACCAGCGCGGCATCAATCTGGAGATCCGCAGTGCTCTGGAGCCCTGGCATGTGCTGGGGGAGGAAGGCGGAGCCGCAGGCACCGTTCGATATGTGGATAGCAGCCTGGAGCGCGTGCAGGTGAAGACCTCGGGGCTCGTCGGCAGCCGCTACATCGTCACCTGCAATGGCTACGAAGTCCCGCTGCACCACACCGGCACCGTCGGCGAATACGTCGCCAGCGTGCGCTACCGCGCCTGGCAGCCGCCGAATTGTCTCCAGCCCACCATCGGCGTCCACAGCCCGCTCGTGTTTGACATCGTGGACACCTGGAATCAACGCAGCCTCGGCGGCTGCACCTGCCACGTCGCCCATCCCGGTGGCCGCAGCTATGACACCTTCCCCGTGAACAGCTACGAGGCGGAGAGCCGCCGTCTGGGCCGCTTCTTCCCCACCGGTCATACCGCAGGCAAGATGACCCCGCAGAAAGCGCCCATCCTCCCCGAGTTCCCGCTCACCCTGGATCTGCGCATGGCGTGAGGATTCACTCAGGCATGACCAACAGAGGCGACTCGTTGCGCATCAATCCAGCGAGCGCTTCGGGGCGGTGATGCGCACGGCGGGAGGCGCGGTTCCTGGCCGCGTCGCTGTCGTAGTGACGGCAAATTTCTGCACCTCGTAGCCGGTGACATTCATGGTGAGATCCAGCTTCGGCAGGAATTCCCAGGTGGCGGCGACTCCCACGTCGTCGGCGATCTTGCGCGCTTCGAGGTAGGTGTTGAAGGCATCTGACATGACTTGGAAGACTGCGATGCCTTTTTCATCCGCCTTGATCTGGCGCATGAGACGCTGGTAGGCGGAGCCCTGAGCCATGATCTGCTCGCGTGACTCGCCGCCGCCCGCACGCGGGGTTAGGGCGATCTGGACGAAGGCGCTGCCGGGCTTGATGGCCGGGGCAAAGGCGTATGAAGAACTGCTCATCATCGGGCTGGCCGCGGCACGCTCGAGGATGGCACTGAGCTTGTAGGCGTCGTAGATGACTTTATCAGCGCTGAGTTTTTTAATGCTGTCGAGTCCGCCAAGATCCTTCGTGAAGTAATCCACGATGTCCTTCGGGGTGTTCTTCACGCTGACGAGATTGGCCCCCCATGAAAAATTGAGCTTACCTCCTGATGATGTGGCTTTGATGACAGGCACCGTTGGATCTTTTGAGGGATCAAGCGCGGTCCATTTCGTGAGATCCCCTTTGCTCACCGCGACAATGGCTTCGGCCACGACCGGCATGGTGCTGCGCGTGGCGATGGCGATGTTACCCACGGAGGTGAGCACTTGTTTGGTGGCTGGGAGACCGCCAGTGACGAGTGCCTTGTAGGCGAGCACGACCTGGTCAAGCTGGAAAGTATTCACCAGCGGTGCGAGTTCAGGCCAGGCGGTTTGAACAGCCTTGGCATTGCCGAGCACGCTTTCGAGCATCTTGGCAAAGGGGTCGATCTTCACTTCTTTGTACTCAAGCTGGCTGCGGATCTTATCGAGGCCGTCGATCACAGGCTTGATGAACTCCTTCTCGTTGAAGAATAGCACGCCCTGCTTGGCGACGAGCACCCGGGTCTCATTCGGATTCTCCGGGAAAGGACGCGGGTTCGGCAGGCGCACATAAGTGGGTGGGTCAGGCTTGAAGATGGGTGTCTGATCCAGCAGCGCCTTCAGCCGCTCGACTTCGGCAATGAGCTTGTCCACCTCCACCTTCTGCTGTTCACGCAGCTTCTTGGCGTCCGTGAGCTTTTTGCGGAAGCTCTCCAGGTCCATGAACTTCATCTTCGACTGCATGTCCGAGGTGTCCACCGACTGAAGCTGGTCGATGGCCTTCTTGAGCACCTGCTCGGCCTTCTTTTTGTCCTCCTCGATCTTGGGCACATCCACAGGCGTCAGCTTCGCCACCTCCTGTTTCTTGGCTTCATGCTCCTCTTTGGTCACAGGCGGCAGATCGGAAAGGATCTTTTGCAGCGTGATCGCGGTGTTCAGACTCATCACCACGAAGACGATCATCAGCACGCCGACCACATTCGTGACGGCATCCATGAGGGAGTCGAGATTCAGTTCGGAGTCGCCGCCGTTGTTGCGTTTGGCCATGGCAGTTGCGGTGGAGGATTAACTTTTGGGCTTGTCCGGCGCCGGCGCAGGGAGTGCTGGCGCGGCCTTGGGTGGAGGTGGGACTTTGCCAAGATGCTTTGCAAACAGCGCGAGGTCGAGCACGCCGCGTCCGGGGATCGGCAACTTGCCAATGCGGATCTTGTAATCGCCTTCGGCACGTCCGGCACCGTTGTTAAAGGCTCCCTGCCCGTCATCACGGATGAGATAGAGGATCAGCGAGTTCTTGTCCTTCGCCACTTCGGTCAGGAAATGATTGTAGGCCACATCGGCGACGACGACCTCCGCTGTCGCGCTCAGGCGGTAGTCCCCTTCCCCCCAGGGATTGAGGATCTTCAGCGCCCCCGTGGCACATTCGACGAAGTACACCTTCGTGCTCTCCGGCATTCCGGAGCCGGAAGGCTGGACGACCACTGGCGGGATCTTTTTGTCCGGCGGCACCTCGCGCTTTTTAATTTCCGCCATCAGTTCGGCGATCATTTTTTTACTCTCGTCCTGCTGCTTCTTCAGTCCGTCGATCTCCGTGAGCAGGTCGTCGAGTTCCTTTTGCAGGCTGGCGGCGATCTCCTTGTTCTGCTCCTGCACGTCCTTGGAGGTGTCCAGCAGCTTGCGCAGCTTCAAATAGCGCTGCTCCTTCTCCTCGATCTCCTGCCGCAGTTTCTCCAGCTCCGCGAGCTTCTCCTTCGCCAGCACCTCCAGCTTCTTGCGCTCCTCGATCTCCTTGATCATCCGCTGGTAGTCCTGCGCACGCTCGATCTCCTCCGCCGTGCGGCCCTCCGTCTTGCCAACCTGCGCCGCCATCAGCGCAGAGATGATCAGCACCAGCGCACCGATGAGGCACGCCAGGATGCTGAGAAACGGGAAGAGGGAAACTTCACCGCCGGAGGATGCACGTCGTTGGGCCATGAGATGGGTCAAATAATAACATCAAGAGTGTCAGACGACTACTCGCCGCGGCTGAACCAGCCCTTCTTCTTCACCTGATGGATGAGGATCTGCTTGGTTCCGAGTTCCTTGAGCACGTTGTTCAGCCCCTGGATGCCGCTGGCCAGCGCTCGGTTGTATTCCGTGCTCTGTTTCACCGCATCCCCCACGGCGAGGGTGAAGTCCTCGCGCATCCGGTTCACGGCATGGGCGAATTCGTTGTCCACACGCTCCTGATGCGCTGCGGCCCGCTTGTCCAGATTCTGCGCCTGCTCTGTGATCTTGGAACTGAGGGCATTGAGGTCCACGAGGAACTCCTTCTGTGAATTCGCCACCGCCTTCACCAGCGCGTCCATGATATTGCTGGCATCTCCAGCGACGGCTGCGCTGCCCGCGCCACCGTCATTGAGGCGCGGCATGAGCACTTCATTGCAGAACGCGTCGATATTGTTGAGGTTGTCGTCCTCATTCTTCGCCAGAACATTCATCGGGAAGTTCAGGAACATCGCCAGCACCAGGCCGAGCAGCGTGGTGTCGAAAGCCGTGCCCAGACCCGTGGTCACGCCGCTGAGGGAGGACATCATCTTGTTGATGTCAGACATGTTCAGGTCCAGACCGCCGATGGCCTGGGAGAGGCCGAGCACGGTGCCGATGAATCCGAGAATCGGGATGGCCCAGAGGAAGACCTTGGTCAGTGCATAGCTGCCGCCGATGCGGGAGCTGTCGATGTTGCTCTGCGCGCTCAGCATGTTCGTCACATCGCCGTTGCTCTGGCGGATCTCGAAGAGCTCCAGCCCCTTGCGGATGCGGTTCACCATCATGCTGTCACGCAGGCGTCCCGGGAGACCATAGAGGTGGTCGATGAAATCGCCGACATTGTCCGCATTCACCTCCTGGCTGATGTCCGTTGGCAGCACATCCAGATACATGGCCGCCTGCTGGTGGCGCAGCTTCTGCTGCTTCAGATACAGGATGCCCACCGCCCAGAAGAAGAAGAACGTCTCCGTGTAGTTCACCCAGGTGCGTTCATAAAAGAGGTCATGGATGTAGTCCATGGCATTCACCGGTGCCTTGCCATACTCCCCCATGCCGAAAGGGAAAAGCATGCCATACCATGCGAGCGTGGCCACCGCACCGATGGCCAGGGCCAGCAGCGCGCTTGGGTTCGCGGGGTCTTTTTCCTCCCAGCCACCACGCGCCGCACGATGCTGCTCATACGAGGACTGTGAAGACGGCGCAAAGGAGGGCGGCACAGGCTCATCCGGTGCCGAGGACTCACCATCACGGCCCCAGTTGTCACCCGCCGAAGGCGGCGGAGCGATGCCGCTGGGCGGCGGCAGCCCGGAAGGCGGTGGCAATGCAGCGCCGAGGTCCGCCGGAATGGCAATCTTGGAACTGCAGCCAGGGCAGCGGACGACCTTTCCGGCCATGTCGGGCTCGGCTTTAAGCTGCATTTCACAAGTGGGGCATTTGAATTTCACGATGTAAGGTCCGGTGGGTGTTGAGAATAAAGAAGGGCTGCGTGGCAGAGGTATTAATCATTCAAGCGGAACGCTTCTGCCAGGACAAACCCTTTTCTGCCGTGAATACGGGCTTTTGGCATATTTGTTGGGGTAGCAACCGGAAGATGTTCACAGCAACAAGCCACACGACTCCTGCTTCGCTGTCAAAGATGCGAAGTGAAAGCCACCGGGGTGACTGCCGCAGATTGGTGCAAACCCGCCAACTACCTGAGGTTATTCTTGCCAAGGCATGGGAACACAAGGCACTCTAAGCCGCACTATGCGCTTCATCTTCGTTTCACTTCTCCTCTCCTTCATCACCGCCCAGGCCGTCACGCCAGATGGCAAACACAAACTCGTGCGCATCGCGGGCAAGCCCTCGCATCCGCCAGGGATGCATGAGTTTAAAGCAGGCACGATGCTGCTGGAGAAGTGCCTCGCCTCAGTGCCGAACCTCGTTGTGGACCGCCATGAGATGGGCTGGGTGAAGGACGAGTCCACCTTTGCCGATGCTGACGCGGTGGTCATCTATGCCGATGGTGGCAAAGGACATCCCGCCGTGCAGGGCACGCATCTGGAGACGATCCAGAAGCTCATCGACAAAGGTGTCGGCTTAGGTGTCATGCACTACGGTGTGGAGGTGGTGCCAGAGCTTGGCGGCAAGGAATTCCAGGCTTGGCTCGGCGGGCATTATGAGAACTCTTTTTCATGCAATCCGATCTGGGAACCAAACTTCGCCACCTTCCCTGAGCATCCAATCACACGCGGTGTGAAGCCCTTCCAGATTGATGACGAATGGTACTTCAACATGCGCTTCCGGCCTGCCTTTAAGGATGGCATTGTCGCGGCCGAAGATACAGGAATGAAGTTCATGCCCATCCTCGTGGCCACACCACCGGATGCCACGCGTGATGGCCCCTATGTTTATCCGAAGGGACCGTATGCGCACATCCAGGCGGAGAAAGGTGCTGCCGAGGCCATGATGTGGAGCGTCGAGCGAGCGGATGGTGGTCGTGGCTTTGGATTCACGGGTGGGCACTTTCACAAGAACTGGGGCAATGCCGACTTCCGCAAAACCATTCTCAATGCCCTGCTCTGGGTGAGCAAAGTCGAGGTGCCTGCCGCTGGAGTGGACTCCAGTGTCAGTGAGGCGGAACTCGGCCAGAACCTCGATGTCAAAGCCGCTCCGAAGCCGAAGAAGACGGCGATGACGACACCCAGCGTGTTCCAGCGCGGTGAAGCAGAGTGATCTTTATGCGGCAAATGCCCGCTTCACTTCCTCTGCCAGGATTTCCAATCCCTCCTGCACAATGTGCTGCGGCTGGGAGTAGGTGAGGCGGAGGCATTCGTGAGGATGCTTCCACTCATGGTCGAGCCCATACGCGAAGTAATGGCCTGGGATCACGAGCACCTTCCGTGCTTTCAGTCGGCGATACAGTTCCGCTGCCGGGATGGGCAGGTTCTTCAACCAGAGCCAGAGAAAGAACGCCCCTTCCTGCGCATGAAGCGCCCAAGGGACATCACTGCCGAGCGCGTGGGCCAGCACACCTTTGGCGAAGTCGGAACGCTCTTTGTAAAAGGGCCGGATGACCTCACTGCCGAGACGGAGCATCTGGTTATCTTCGAGCAAAGGCGTAAGCAGCGCCTGGCCGACGTTGCCATTCGCGAGTGACGCGATGGCGTTCATGTTCGAGAGCGCTTTCACAATGGCCGGATCTGCCACGATGACGGCGGTGCGCACGCCGGGCAGACCGACTTTGCTCAGGCTGATGCTGAAGATCATGCCTGGCTCCCACTTGGGCCGCCAGTCGCCATGGATCACTCCGGGGAAAGGATGACCATAGGCATTGTCGATCATCAGTGGGATACCGTGCTCGCTGGCGAGATCACGCAGGCGGGTGAATTCTTCCGGAGTGATCACATTACCCGTCGGGTTCGTCGGACACGACACGCACATGGCGGCGATATCTGGCGTGATGCGCAGCTTTTCGAAGT
>Ga0075152_10003666_pt1 | contig 10683 bp, 13 predicted proteins | sample JI61114C2DNA_FD_70964 | JGI IMG/M metagenome (GOLD analysis project Ga0075152, IMG submission 70964) | Wastewater effluent complex algal communities from Wisconsin, to seasonally profile nutrient transformation and Carbon sequestration -... | ecosystem: Engineered > WWTP > Effluent > Algae...
CCGGTGCGGGTGCATGCCCCAGCCGTCGGCGTCCGCGTGATATCGGACGCGGGTCCGCCAGCCGGTCAGCGGCGCCACGCGCTCGACGTGCCCGTCCCAGGCGAACCCGGCGAGGCGTCCGAGCTGCTCGGCCACGACCTGCGTCTTGAGCCCGGCCTGGGCGTCCGGCCGGACATGCTGGAGGTCGCACCCGCCGCAGTCTCCGGCGATGGGGCACGGCGGCTCGACCCGATCGGGGGCGGCCTGGAGCACCTCGACGGCGTCGCCGAAGGCGTGTCTCTTGGCCGTCGCCGTGACCCGGACGCGCACCAGCTCCCCCTCGAGGGCCCCGCGGACGAACACGACGCGGCCGTCGCCGGCCCGCGCCACCCAGTGCCCGCCGTGGGCCACCGGGCCGACGCGGAGCCCGTCGACCACCTCGCCGACGCCGACGGCGTCCGCGGTCATGGGCCCTCGTCGATGTGCAGGCCGGAGCGGACGCGCCCCGTGCCGGATCGCCGCCACGCGGCGTCGTTGGAGCGCACCCGCTCGATCGCGCGGCGTCCCGAGGCGAGCTGGTACGGCACGGACGTGACCATCACGCCCGACATGTAGGCGAGCCGCGTCTTGAGGAGCATGGTCGTCTTGTTGTGCAGGAGTCGCTCCCACCAGTGGCCCACGATGTACTCGGGGATGTAGACGCTGACGATGTCGCGCGGGTTGCCGGACCGCAGATCCCGCACGTAGCTCAGGAAGGGCCCGACCACCTCGCGGTAGGGCGACGCCACGATCTTGAGGGGGACGTCGAGCTGCTGCTCCTCCCAAGCCGCCCGCAGCGCCGCCACCTTGTCGGGGTCGGCCGCGACGGTCACCGCTTCGATCAGGTTGGGCCGGGTCGCCTTGGCGAAGTTCAACGCGCGCAGGGCCGGCTTGTTGAGGTCGAGGATGAAGACCACCGCCTTGACCCGGCTGGGCAGCGTGCGGACCTCGTCCGGATCGAGCGCCACCTCCCCGGCCACGCGGAGGTAGTGGGCGCGGATCGACAGCATGAGCAGGAAGAGGCAGGCCATCGCCAGGAGGGCCAGGTAGGCGCCGTGGGTGAACTTCGACACCAGCACCACCACCAGCACGGCCCCGGTCATGAGCAGCCCGACGACGTTGATCGCACGGGATCGGTGCATCCGGCGGCGGGCGGCGGCGTCCCGTTCGGCCCTCAGGTGCCGCGTCCAGTGCCGCACCATGCCGAACTGGCTCACGGTGAACGAAACGAAGACCCCGAGCACGTACAGCTGGATCAACGCGTTGACGTCGGCGCCGAGCGCGAGCACGAGCCCGAGAGCCGCCAACGTGAGCACGATGATCCCGTTGCTGTAGGCGAGCCGGTCGCCGCGCGTGTAGAGGGCGCGCGGGAGGAAGTCGTCCCGGGCCAGCACCGACCCGAGGACCGGGAAGCCGTTGAAGGCGGTGTTGGCCGCCACGACGAGGATCAGCACCGTCGCCGTCATGACGATGTAGAAGCCGGGGCCGGACGGGCCGAAGACGGTCGCCGCGAGTTGGCCCATCGCGGTCATGGCCTGCGCCGTGACCGGAGTGCCGTTCAGCTCGAAGTGCGACAGTCCATCGGGTGACACCAGCTTCAACCCCGTCAGGCTCGCCAGCGCGATGATGCCCGCGCCCATCGCCAGGGTGAGCCCGCCCAGAAGACCGAGCGTCGTCACGGCGTTCTTCGCCTTCGGCTCGCGGAATCCGGGGACGCCGTTGCTGATCGCCTCGATCCCGGTCAGCGCCACGCTCCCGGACGAGAACGCGCGGGCCAGCAGCGCGATCATCGCCATGCCCAGGAACGGGGCGTTGTCGGGCTGGCCGACGATCGCGAAGTCGGCCGTGGGTGCCTTGAGCTGCTCGCCGAGGACGATGATCCGCGCCAGGCCCCAGCCCGCCATGCCCAGGACGCCGAGGACGAACACGTAGGCCGGGAGCACGAACGCGGCCGTGGTCTCGCGGACGCCCCGCAGGTTGACGCCCGTCAGCACCAGGATCACCCCGGCGGCGACGAGTCCCTCGTGCCCGGCGATCGCGGGGATCATCGCCTTCGCGTTCTGGACGCCGGCGCTCACCGACACGGCGACGGTCAGGATGTAGTCGACGAGCAGGGCGCTGGCGACGACCAGCCCAGCCGATGGGCCGATGTTCGCGGTGGCGACCTCGTAGTCGCCGCCCCCCGACGGGTAGGCGCGCACGGTCTGCCGGTACGACAACAGCACGGTGGCCATGACCGCCGCGACGACGAGTCCGATCTGCCACGAGAAGCCGATCGCGGCCATCCCACCCAGTGAGAGCGTGAGGAAGATCTGGTCGGGGGCGTAGGCGACCGACGACAGCGCGTCGGACGCGAAGACCGGCAGGGCGACGCGCTTCGGCAGGAGGGTCTCCCCTAGTTGTGCGCTGGGGAGCTTGCGGCCCACCAGCACCCGCTTGAGACCGTCGCCGACATCCACGGGGCTAGACTCTACCCACGCCGAACGGGGAGCCCTCCGTCGTGAGCCGAACGTGAAAGGCCTGGCTTTCGTGCACGTCGTCATCATGGGATGCGGTCGCGTCGGGTCGTCCCTGGCGAGGAGCCTGGAACGGCGCGGGCACACGGTCGCCGTCATCGACATCGACGCCAACAGCTTCCGTCGGCTCGGCCCGTCCTTCCGCGGCAAGACGGTCAAGGGCGTCGGCTTCGACCGCCGGGTGCTCGAGAGCGCCGGCATCGCCGAAGCCGTCGGATTCGCCGCCGTGTCCTCCGGCGACAACAGCAACATCCTCGCCGCGCGCGTCGTCCGCGAGACCTACGGCGTCCACAACGTCGTCGCCCGCATCTACGACCAGGGCCGCGCCGCCGTCTACGAGCGGCTCGGGATCCCGTCGGTCGCGACGGTCCGGTGGGCGTCCGATCAGGTGCTGCGCCGGCTTCTCCCCGAGGGCTCCGAGCCGCAGTGGCGCGACCCGTCGGGCTCCGTCCGCCTCATCCAGGTGTCGACGCACCCGGGCTGGTTCGGCCGGCCGATTCGCGAGATGCAGGCGGCCGCGCACGCCCCCGTGCCGTTCCTGCTGCGGTTCGGCAAGGGCATGGTGCCGGACGAGACGACGATCCTCCAGGACGGCGATCTCGTCTACGCGGCCTGCGCCAACGAGGACGTGGCGGCCATCGAGACCATCCTCGGCGCCCCGCCGGCCAAGCACTGAGAGGCGGACATGCGCGTAGCCATCGCCGGAGCCGGCAACGTCGGGCGCTCGATCGCCCGCGAGCTCCTCGCCAACGGGCACAAGGTGCTGCTGATCGACCGGGATCCCCTCGCCATCAAGACCGACAGCGTCCCGGGGGCCGACTGGCTGCTCGCGGACGCCTGCGAGGTCGACTCCCTGGAAGAGGCCCGCCTCGACCAGTGCGACGTCGCGATCGCCGCCACCGGAGACGACAAGGCCAACCTCGTGCACTCGCTGCTGGCGAAGACCGAGTTCTCGGTGCCGCGCACGGTCGCGCGGGTGAACCACCCGAGCAACGAATGGATGTTCGACGACGTATGGGGCGTCGACGTGGCCGTGTCCACGCCGCGCCTGATGTGCGCGCTCGTCGAGGAGGCGGTGACGGTCGGCGACCTGGTGCGCCTGTTCAGCTTCCGGGGCGGCACCACCAACCTCGTCGAGATGACCCTGCCGCACGACAGCCCCCGCGTCGGAAGCCGCGTCGCCGACCTGCAGCTCCCCGGCGACTTCGTGCTCGTCGCGGTCATCCGCGACCGCCAGGCCCGGGCTCCCGAGCGGGACGCCGCCGTCGAGGGTGGCGACGAGTTGCTGTTCATCGGAGACCCGGCCCACGAACTGGACCTGGCGCAGTACCTCGCCCCCAGCAGCGGACGGGCGGTCGCGCAGGCCGAGTAGGTCCGCGCGCCTCTGAGGAGGGGCCTCAGAGCAGGGTGTAGATCGGGTTGTAGATCCGCCGCTGGCCGTCGACGGTGCTGATGCGTCCCTCGACGCGCATCTCGCGTCCGGCCTCGATGCCGGGGATCTCGTGCCGGCCCATCCAGATCAGAGTCACGGTCCCCGTCCCGTCGCCGACGCGCGCCTCCAACCAGTTCGTGGTCTCGCGGGGGCGGATCGTGAGCGTCTCGACGGTGCCGCGGATCACGACGTACTGCCGATCGGACGCGCTCGCGAGGGCGTCCGCGCCGTCCTGGGCCGCCATCCTGCGGCGGTCCTCCCACGTGATCTCGTCGGTGGACGCCCCGAGGCGTCCGAGCCACCGCCGAAGCAGCCCCATCGGTCAGCCCTGGGGGGCGGAGGGTTCCACGTCCGGGAGCGCGAGGGTGAGCAGCTCGCCGGGCACGCGGGGGCTGTCGTCGCGGTGCACGACGACGTTACGGAAGAACTCGGCGAACAGGTCCGCCGGAGAGTCCTCGCCGTCCACGAGGGCGGCCTGGCCGACGAGCGTGCCGCGGAGGAGCCAACGCGGCCCGTCCACCAGCCACACGCGGGACACCATGAAGAGCTGCTCGCCCTCGGGCCCCTCGAACGGCAGGACGCGCTTGACCTCGGGGCCGAACGGACCGATCTGGACCTCCGCATTGCCGCCGGCCTGCTGGGCCTCCTCCAGGGCGTCCTCGCTGAGTTCACCCGCCAGGCCGCCGCTCGTGGGCGCCGCGAACAGTTCGAGTTGCAGGCCCGAGTTCTCGTGCATGACGAGGGCCGAGTAGATCGTCTGGGTCTCGGGATCGCCCTGGAACTGGATGCCCATGCCCTCGAACGGGGTGATGGTCAGCGGCCCGAGCGGCAGCCGCGTCACCTCGTCGCCGGTCAGGTCGACCTCGGTCGCGTCGAAAGGACCCTCGGCGCGGTAGTCGACGGGCTCCGCGTCCTCGCCCGCGGGATCGGCCTCGTCGTCCGCGTCGCCGTCGCTCGACGCAAAGGCCGCCTCGAGGTCGGCGTCGAGGTCGGTCGCGTCGAGATCGGCGGCGTCGGCGGCCTCGTCGGACGAATCGGCGCGGTTCTTGCGGCCAAAGATCACTTGTTCTTCTCCTCGGTGTGTCGGCGGGCGTCCGGCTCGAACCGCCAGCGGCTGACGCCCCCGGTGGAACCGTGGCCGGCCACGTCCCGCTCGCTTGAGGGTAGCGCCGGAGCTTCGGTGAACCGGGCGCGTCCTACGCGCTGGAAGACTAGTTGGGCGATCAGATCGCCGCGTTCGAGTATCACGGGACGTCGGGTGTCGGTGTTCAGCAGACAGACCAGGATCTCGCCCCGATAGCCGGCGTCGACGGTCCCCGGGGCGTTGACGATGGTGAGCCCCTCCCGGGCGGCGAGGCCGGAGCGAGGGTGCACGAAGGCGGCCCATCCGTCGGGCAGCGCCAGGGCGATCCCCGTCGGGACGAGCGCGCGCTCGCCCGGCTCCAGGCGGACGCCCTCGCGCGCACACAGGTCGGCGCCCGCGTCCCCCGGGTGGGCGTAGGACGGCAGCGGCAGGTCGTGGTCCAGCCGCAGCACCAGGACCTCCAGGTCGTCGGCGCTCATGCGTCCCCTGGGGCCTCGGCGTCCGCGCGGCCCTGGTCGAGCGCTGCGGCGAGGCGGGACGGGTGCCTCGTGGAGATCAGCCAGTACGGGTGGGGGTCGGCGGCGTCCCGCACCTCCACCTCGACGGCCCGGTCCAGATAGGGGCGGGTGACGACGAAGGCCCGCGCGTCCGCCCCGACCCCGAGCCGTTCGCGCGTGTCCGGCGCGTCCAGCCCCTGGGCCGGCCCGATGTAGGGCCATTGCAGCAGCGACGGGCCCACGCTGAGGCCGCGCTCGTCGACGACGACCCGGACGGCACCGAGGCGTCCCAGGACGGCGACGACGCCGAACACCGTCACGGCCGCGGACGCCGCCGCGAACGTGGGGCCGAGGTAGAAGCCGACCGCGGACACGAAGGACAGTCCCACGAGCAGCGCGATGGCCCACCAGGACGGCGGGCAGCCGAGCCTCTCGGCGTACCGCGGGGAGGCGGCGGACTGGGCGCGTGTCACCCGCCCAACCTATCGCGGCGGCACGGCGGCGTCGGCCTAGGATGGTCGACAGCCGCGGCCCACCAGGGCCGCACCCAAGGCCGGGGAGTCTGGATGAGCGTCACGCGCAACCTGATGTTCAACGTCTATTCGGGCGCCATCGCGGCCGCGGTGGCCGTGGTCGGCCACAAGCTCGTGGAGTCGCTGTGGACCAGCGTCACCGGCGAGGCGCCGCCCGACCCGAACAACCCGTCCACCCCGCCCAACCAGGCCTTCGCCTGGGTGCTCGCCAACGCCGTCGGCATCGGCGTCCTCGGGGTTGCCGCCAACCGGTTCTCCGCCTCCCGCTGGGTGAAGTTCAGTGGCGAGGATCTCCCCACCAGCCGAACCGTCAACCTCAAGCTCTGAGAAACGCGAGCGGCGGCGTCCCGGTGTTGGGACGCCGCCGCTCGCGTGCTCGTCGATGGTCAGCTGCAGTCGACGCAGAAGAGTTGACCATTCTTCTCGGCCGCGATCTGGCTGCGGTGTTTCACGAGGAAACAGGACGCACAGGTGAACTCGTCGGCCTGCCTCGGCAGGACGCGGACGGTCAACTCCTCGTGGGAGAGGTCGGCGCCCGGCAGCTCGAACGTCTCGGCCGCCTCGACTTCGTCCTCGTCGACCTTCCCCGAGTTCTTGTCGTTGCGCCGGGTCTTCAGTTCCTCGATGCTGTCTTCGCTCTCCTCGTCGGTTTTGCGAGGGGCGTCGTAGTCGGTCGCCATGGTCCCTTCCTGATGTCCGGTTGAAAACCCGGTGGCATGAATATCACATTGCTCAAGCGCCCGCTGCCAGCGTTCGATACCGGCCGACAAACGGAAGGTCAACTCGACACTCGCCGATGGCTGGCAGCCTTGCCAGACCGTTTCCCACGACCGCGGACGCGGTAGGTTACTCCCCAGCAGCGACCCTGCCACCGCGACGCCACGACGGAGATGCACATGGACAGCGCCCTGAGACCGCGCGACATTCAGGCCCGAGTCCGGGCCGGGGAGTCGATCGAGGAGGTCGCGCGCGCGGCGGGGGTCCCGGTCGAACGCGTGGAGCCGTTCGCCGCGCCCGTCATCGCCGAGCGGCAGCACGTCGCAGGCCTCGCCCTGGCGAATCCGGTGCGCCGCCGCGGCGAGACGTCGTCCCATCGGCTGCTCCGCACGGCCGCCACCGAATCGCTGGTCGCCCGTGGGGTCGACCCCGACGACGTGACCTGGGACGCCGCCCTCCTCGGTGATCGGCGTTGGCAGGTGCGTGCCGCCTTCAGCCGGGGCGAGAAGACGCACGACGCGCTGTTCGTCTACGACCTCAACGGCCGGTTCTCGGTGGCAGGGAACGACGACGCCCGCTGGATGATCGGGGAGACGACCCACACCGCCCCGGCCGCGGCCCCGGCCCGCCCGCTCCCGGTTGACGACGAGTTGGCTCTCGTCCGTGCGATCCAGCCCGACATGGACGACGACGCCGAGGTGAACGACGCCTACGTCGAGACCGAGCTCACCGAGGTCGACGGCGTGTACGACATCATCCCCGGCGACGACCCGGAGATGGACGCGCTCTACGACATGCTCGCCAGCTTCGACGAGGACTCGGTGAAGATCTACGCCGGCCTCGTCTCGCCCCTTCCGGCCGACGGCCCGGTGGTGCCGGACGCCGTCGGCGTCCCCTCGGCGGAGACCCCGCCGCTCCCCGAGGGCGCGCGGGTCGAACCCCTCTACATCCCCGACGACGTCGCGGTTCGCGCCGCGGACCACGAGGAGCCCGAGGCGTCCGCGGTGGCCGAGCCGGAGGCGTCCGCGGCGCTCGAGCCGGAGCAGCCGACGCTGGTCGACGCCGGGGACGAGCCCGCGGCGCGGAAGCCCGCAGCCAAGAAGACCAAGCGGGCCTCGGTCCCCAGCTGGGACGAGATCATGTTCGGCTCACCGCGGCAGGGCCACGACAAGAAGTAACCGGTCGCGGTCGCCGGACCGCACGACCAGCCCTACGCGAAGGGCAGCGGCTCGGGCGTCAGGTCGACGCCGCGTACCGAGGAGGTCTCCTGCCGGCGGTGGTGCTTGCGGCAGAGCACCTCGTAGGCGACCTCGGCCCCCGGCGCGGTGTCCCCGACGACGACCTGGCTGCCCTCGGTCACCATGACGCCGCCGACGGTGCGGGCGTTGTGGGTGGCGGGGGCGCCGCACCAGCACCGGGGACGCGCCTGAAGCTGCTCGATGCGGTCGCTCAACTCGACGAGCCGCGCCGACGCCGGGAACATCGCGGTGCGGAAGTCGTGCAGGATCCCGAAGCAGTGCACGTCGATGCCCAGGTCGTCGACAAGCCGGGCCAGCTGGTCGATCTGCGCAGGCTGGTAGAACTGCGCCTCGTCGCAGACGAGGTAGTCGACGCGGCGTCCTGCCCCGTACTCGGCCACGACGAACGCCCAGAAGTCGGTCTCGGGCGTCACCTCGACGGCGTCCTCGGCGAGCCCGATCCGGGACGAGATGACCGACGCGCCGGCCCGGTCCTGGCAGGTGAACCGGATGCCGCGGCGTCCGGCGCTGGCCTCGGTGAAGTCGATCTGCAGTGCCAGCGTCGACTTGCCGCAGTTCATCGGCCCGGTGAAGAAGGTCAGTTCGGCCATGGGTTCACTCCACGATCAGGGGGACGTACATCTCGGCGGGCGTCAGCGAGCCGTGCATGCCGATGAGCTTGAGTTCGCCGGGCATCGCCCGGGTCAGGATCGCGAGCGGGTCGGACGCCGCCACGAGCACGTCGCCGAAGCGGGACGCCAGGTTCGGCACCAGGTAGCCGAACCAGTCCTCGTCGGCGGCCTCGGCCCGGGTCCTGACCCAGGCCCCCTCGCCGAGGCGGTCGCGCCAGCGGGACGCCACGGCGTCCGGCTCGCCCGTGTACAGCTGGCGGAAGCGTGCCTCGCCGGCCAACAGGTCGACGCCCGCGAGGAGGTCGGGCTCGTCCTCGACCAGGATCCGGGCGTCGGCGGCCACGTCGACCATGCCGTGGTCCGCGGTGATCAGCAGCCGGACGTCGTCGGGGAGGGCGGCCCGCAGGCCGGCCGCGAGGTCGTCGACCCAGCCCAGCACCGCTCCCCACTCGGCGCTCTGCCAGCCCGCGCCGTGGCCGGTGTGGTCGAGGGCGCGTTCGTAGCAGTAGACGAGGCTGCGCCCACCGGACGCGGCGGCGTCCACGACCTGGTCGATGCGGCGTCCGCCGTCGGACTCGTCGGTCACCCCGGAGAGCCGGCCGCCCCGCAGCCCGGCCTCGGTCAGGCCCGTGCCGCCGAACCGGGCGGGCATGACGCGGGTGACCTGGACGCCGTCGCGCGCCAGCTTCTCGAAGACGGTCAGCCGGGGCTGGATGTCGAGCCCGGACAGCCCGGGCTCCCAGGTCAGCGCGTTGAGCAGCCCGCCCGAGAAGGGGTTCCGGAAGGTGTAGCCGGCGACCCCGTGCTGGCCCGGAGGCAGGCCCGTGCCGAGCGACGTCAGCGCGGCGGCCGTCGTCGACGGCACCACGGACGTGAGCGTCGCCGCGTCGGGCAGCCGGCCGAACAGGTGGGGGGCGCGGTCGGCGGACGCCTCCAGCAGGGCCCGTCCGAGGCCGTCCACGAGCAGGATCACGTAGCGGTCGGACGCCGGCAGCCCGAGCACGTCGTCGAACCCCTTCAGCCCCAGGTGCGCCGACACGCTCGGCAGGATGTCGCTGAGGGCGGACGCCTCGTAGCGCGGCAGGACCGGTTCAGCCATGCCTCAGGCCGTGGCGATCTGAAGGGCCGTGGCGAAGGCGGTGAGGCGCGCCACGGCGTCCGCGCCGTCGGCGGCGACGCTCATGCGGACGGTCAGGTCGTCGTCCATGTTCTGGGCGTCGTAGCCGTGGTCGGCGTCGCAGGTGGGATCGCCGCAGCTCGCGGGCACGATCTCGACCCGGCGCAGGGCGCCCCAGCCGACGGCCAGCCAGACCTCGTCCGGCGTGGCGCCGCGTCGGTAGCGGGCCGGCTGGGTGACGACGCTCGTGAGGCTGACGGAGCGCACCTGCCGCAGCGGCACCGACTCCACGGTCGACAGCGCCTGCGGCGCGCCGGGCGCCTCGCCGTCGTCGGTGTGGTTGACCAGGAACCGCGTCGGGGTCAGTACCAACACCGTCACGTGGCGGTGCAGCTCGTCGGTGTCGAAGGTCGCCTCGTGGTGGACGACGGACCCCTCGACGGTCTCGCCACCCAGGGCGCGGGCCACCGTCGACTCGATGACCTCGGGGAAGTAGCCGCACGACACGATCTCGTCACGCAGGGGCTTGGGCAGGTGTCCTGTGGTCATCCCCCCATCCTTCCATGTCGCGCCTGGTGGCGGCGCTGCGCGCGGGGGCCGACGGCGGGGGCGGTAGGGTGATCGGCCGTGGGCAGCAACCGTCCGTTCATCGCGGCTCGAGTCGAGCTGTGGCTCGACCGACGAGCCGAGCGGCTCTTCCGGCTGCTCGGCTGGACCGAACGGGTCATCCCCTACACCGGCTACGGCACCGAGGACGGCGCCCGCATCCTGGGGCGCGTCGTCCTGGCGCCCTCGTGGAGCGACACCCACATCGGCAAGGCCGCCGAGGAGTTCCTGCGCCGGCGCGGCTGGCGGAACTTCATCACCGCGGCCACCGTCCACACCAGCTACACGATCAC
>Ga0075152_10003667_pt1 | contig 10682 bp, 9 predicted proteins | sample JI61114C2DNA_FD_70964 | JGI IMG/M metagenome (GOLD analysis project Ga0075152, IMG submission 70964) | Wastewater effluent complex algal communities from Wisconsin, to seasonally profile nutrient transformation and Carbon sequestration -... | ecosystem: Engineered > WWTP > Effluent > Algae...
TACCCTTTTTACTTTTTACTTTTTACTTTTTAGTTTTTGCATTCCGCCTGCAACTCTACCTACACCTCTAAAAAAACCGGTTACTATAAAATAGATTTTCCCGAAAGGAAATACACTGTTTTTCAAAAAGAAGGTTTCCCCTATACTTTTGAATACCCGGTTTATGCACAGGTTGTAAAAGACAGCACCTACTTCGACCAGGACCTGCAAAACCCTTACTGGATCAACCTGGATTTCCCGCAGCTTGGTGGACGAATATTTTTAAGTTACAAAGCCGTTGGCGGTAAATCAACGTACAAAGTAAAACAGGCTGATGGTTCTTATAAAGATTCGCTGGGCACCAATGTATTTGATTTAATGGTGAACGATGCTTTTAAACTTACCAGTAAAAATGAATCTGTTGCCTCTTCTATAAAAGACAGCCTGTTTCACACACAAAACGGCATCACCGGCGTTTTTTTCCGGGTTGGCGGTAATGCGGCCACAGCCAAACAGTTTTTTATGAGCGATACCACCAAAAATTTCTTCCGTGGAGCTTTGTATTTTGATGTAACACCCAATGCCGATTCATTAAGGCCTGTTGTTGATTTTCTGCAAAAAGATATTGATCATCTTATCAATACTTTTAAGTGGACCAATAAATAAGTTCAGTCTTTAATCCTGCTTTTTAACCTTTTTCTCTTTGATTGTATCTACAATAACTACAGGCTCCGGTATTCTTGCCCTGGAAAAATTTTCAAACCGCAGCTTTTTTTCAACTTTCCTTACTTTTTTAGGCGACTTTACTTTTGCTGTAACCACTTTGGTTTCTGCAGCTGTAGTTTCTCCATTCTTTACAGGAATTACTTCTACAGTTTTTTCTTCTTCTGTTGGAGGCACAACAGGTACTTTTTCTTCTACATACAGTTTTTTAAGTTCCCCGTTTTTTTTGCTGTTGTAATAATCAGCTACGCCATACACCGAGGCGATTGAGAACAGGCCAATGCCTGCATAAATGATTGCTTTCATGTGTTTTGTTTTATTGTTTTTAAAATATTTAAGCCAAAAATGTTTTTAAGTAAGATTTGCTTTTCCGGTAGATGATATATTCAGCCACCAGCATATTGCCCAATACACTTATCCAGAGCGAAATTTCATAATTGTGCAGGTGGTCAAAATCAAAATAGTAAAAGAGCAAATGGTAAACCCTGAAGGTTACCGCTGTCATAGCCATGCTGTAACTGCGTATCATCCAGTTTTTATGAGCCAGTACATTTTTTACCTTGATGGTTTGCAAACCTTTCATCGTACTGTAAAACCAATACAAAGCCATGAACATAAAAAGCATCCGCTCCCAAAAACTTCCTTTGGCAAAAAAGCTCATGTACAGTCCGGTTGGCGCACCCAATACCAATACAACCAATACATAGGTCTTACCCATCCATATATGTATGGCTTTTCTTTTTTTAAGAATATAACTTGAGAATTGTGTGAGCGCCGCCACAATGCAAAACATGCCTGCAAAAATGTGTATGTAAAAACTGTATTTATAAACAGGCTTTAAAAAAAGCAATGCCCGCTCTTCAATAAAGCTAAACTGCTGGCTGAAAGAGAAATACGGGAGGGTATTTTTTACCAGCAGCAGGCTGAAAAAAACTACCGGTATCCAGAAAAGGGCAGCAAAAAAATAACGGATGCTTTGTTGCAGGGTTAATTGGCGGCTGTTGAGCATGTTGGTTGGTTTCAGGTGTGATGAGCTGATAAATACATTTCATAAAAAAACCTGTTAGAAATTTGTTAAGGGTTTTGGCACCGGAAGAGGTGTCACCTTTTTAAGCAGATACTTATATTAAATAGCCTGGAATAAAAGGTGACCCCTCTGTTACAAACAATCCATTTCAACTACATTGTAAATCTTTAACTTTGCGCCCATGATTGCAATAGATAATATACTCATCAGTGATGCCATTGTTAAAGAACAATTTGTTTGCGACCTCAGCAAATGCAAGGGCGCCTGCTGTGTGGATGGCGATGCCGGTGCCCCGCTGGAAAACGGGGAACTGGATAAGATCAATGAAGTATATGAAGCCGTACTGCCTTATCTGAATGAAACCAGTAAAAAGGAACTGGAACGCCAGGGCCGGTATGTGTATGACAGGGATTATGGCTGGGTAACCCCAACTATCAACAGTAAAGTTTGTGTATATGGTATTCATGATGCAGCTGGTGTTGTAAAATGTGGTATTGAGCAGGCTTATATCGATGGCAAAATAAAATGGAAGAAGCCCATCAGTTGCCACCTCTTTCCCATCATTACCAAAGAAAGCAAACACAGCGATAATGTGTATGTTAACTACGAACCCCGTGAGGACCATTGTAAAGCTGCCTGCACTTTCGGCAAAAAATTAAAAGTACCGGTGTATGTTTTTTTAAAAGAAGCGTTAACCCGGAAATTTGGAAAAAAATTCTACAATGCCCTGGAGGCGACTGCAGCGCATCTTAATAAAAAATAATTTTAAATTCTTATAATGAAATCAGTTTATAAATCCTTTTTGCCAGTTGCCTGTTGCTTATTGCTTATTACATCCTGCTCAGTAAACAAAGCTAACAACGACGAAAGCTTAAAAAAATATTTTGACGAAAACAAAGTTGACGGATGCTTTACGATGTTCAATAACCAGGATGGTGAAGTAACTGTGTACAATATGAAGTATGACACCATGCGCTTCTCGCCGGCATCAACATTTAAAATTTTTAACTCATTGGTTGGCCTGCAAACCGGCAGAATAACAGATGAAAAAATGGTGATCAAATGGGACGGAGTAAAAAGATGGAATGAAGACTGGAATAAGGATATGGATATGACTGAAGCTTTTAAAGTAAGCAATGTAGCTTATTACCAGGAAGTAGCCAGGCGCATTGGAAAAGATACCATGCAGCAATGGATTGACAGCATTGGTTACGGCAATAAAAACATAGGCGGATCTATTGATTCTTTCTGGCTGAACAATACGCTTAAAATTTCTCCGGATGAACAACTGGGCTTTCTTAAAAAATTATATTTCGATCAGCTGCCGTTTCGTAAAAGTGTGCAGCAAATGGTAAGGGATGTGATGCTGCAGGATAATAACACGGCTTATCAGCTTAGTTACAAAACCGGCTGGGGTTTTGGTGAAGATGGGAATGCTATTGGCTGGCTGGCCGGCTGGATTGAAGAAAACAAACACGTTTACTTTTTTGTAACTTTTGTAAAAGCTCCCGTTAAAGAAATTGATATGAGAACCGTAAGGCTGAATATTACAAAAGGTATCCTTAAACAATACGGCTTTTTTGAAGGTAAGAAATAATGAGTAATGGCAGAACAGGTTGTTATTTTATCCTTCAACCTGATTTTTTAACAATATCCTTAAAGGCAGTTTGGCTATTTTGCAAACCACAAGATGTTAGCTTTTCAACATACAGACTATTTGATTGCCCTGGCAGCCATTCCATTGCTGCTTTTGTTGTATTTTTTTGTGTTGAACTGGAAGAAAAAGACCATCAAAAAAATTGGTGATGCAAACCTGGTAACTGAAATGATCAAAAATCATTCTCCCCAAAAATTTGCTTTAAAATTTGTATTGATCCTGATTGCATTTGCAGCTGGTGTTTTTGCTCTGGCAAACCTGCGCTCGCCAAAAGGTATGGAACAGGTTAACAGAAACGGTATTGATGTGATGATTGCACTTGACGTAAGTAAAAGCATGCTGGCACAGGATGTTAAACCCAACAGGCTGGAAAGGGCTAAACAGGCTTTGGGTAAATTAATTGACAAACTCAACAATGACCGGGTTGGCATTGTGGTCTTTGCAGGCCGGGCTTATCTGCAAATGCCTTTAACCGGCGATCATGGTGCTGCCAAAATGTATTTGGGCTCCGCATCTACCGAAATTGTTCCCACGCAGGGCACGGTTATTTCCGATGCCCTGAAAATGTGTTATGCATCTTTCAATACAAAAGAAAAAAAATATAAGGCTGTTATTCTGATAAGCGATGGCGAAGACCATGATGAAGGAGCTTTGAAGATAGCCCAACAAATGACCGAAGACGGGATTGTAATTAATACGGTAGGTATTGGCTCCCCACAGGGGTCAACCATTATTGATGAACTCACCAACCAGGAGAAAAAAGATGTAAATGGCAATACTGTAATTACCCGGTTAAATGAAGAAGAGCTTAAATTAATTGCCGAAAAAGGCAATGGCAGTTACCAGCTTTTTACCAATGCAGATGAACTGGTAACCAAACTGGATGCTCAGCTGGCAAGTATGGACCAGCGTACGGTTACAGAAAATTCTTTGGTGAATTACAAATACTTTTTTCCTTATTTTTTAATGCTGGCTTTGTTTTTAATGATTGCAGAATTTTTTATTTCTGAAAGAAAAAAGATCAGCAATTTAAAAATGACCGTTACTTCAAAAACCACATTTGCTTCCTTCTTATTTATTGCCAGTTGCCTGTTTCCTGTTGGTACAAAAGCACAAAATGACAAGGCACTCATCAAAAAAGGAAATGAAGCTTATGAAAAAAAGGAGTATGATAATGCCATAAAAAATTATCAGCAGGCAGCGCAGAAAAATCCCGCCAATTCAACTGCTCAGTATAATTTAGGAAATGCCTTATACAAAAACAATAAGGCAGATGAAGCTGTGCAGGCTTATGATGGTGCTTTATCTAATGCTGCATCTAATGCCGATAAAGCGAAAGCGTTTTATAATAAAGGAGTAGTGCTGCAGAATAACAAAAAGTTACCCGAATGTATTGAAGCCTATAAAAATGCATTGAAGCTGACCCCCCAGGATGAAGATGCCAGGCAGAACCTGCAAAAGGCATTACAGCAACAAAAAGAGCAGCAAAAAAAAGAGGCGAAAGACAAAAAGGAAGAAAAGAAACCCAAAGACGATAAAAAGCAAAAAGAAAAAGATAAACCCAAAGACGAAGAGAAGCAGGAGCAACCCAAACCTCAGCCTTCAAAACTTACCAAACAGGATGCTGAGGAGAAATTGAAAGCCTTGCTGCAACAGGAAAAAAACCTGCAGGATAAATTACGGAAAGTTAATACTGCTACTTCGGCCAAGCCTGAGAAAGACTGGTAGACAGGATGGCTGACCAAACACGATAATCACTATTTTTGTCTTATGCAATTTTACAGCGAATCACTGACATCATACAAACGCCTGAAAACAAGGGAAGTTAAAATAGGCAACCTGCTTTTAGGTAACGGCCACCCTATCCTTGTACAAACGATGACTACCACTGATACCATGGACACCATGGCAACGGTTGAGCAATCAATCCGCTGTATAGAGGCAGGTGCCGAACTGGTGCGTATTACTGCACCATCCAAAAAGGAAGCAGAGAACTTACAGAACATAAAAGATGAATTAAGAAGAAGAGGATACGATACGCCGCTGGTAGCTGATATTCATTTTACACCCAATGCTGCAGAGATTGCTGCAAGAATTGTTGAAAAAGTAAGGGTGAACCCCGGCAACTATGTTGATAAGAAAAAATTTGAACAGATTGAATACACCGATGCTGAATATGCAGAGGAGATAGAAAGGATAAGAGACCGTTTTACACCATTGGTGAAAATTTGCAGAGAGCATGGTACTGCTATGCGTATCGGTACCAATCACGGAAGTTTGAGCGACCGCATCATGAGCCGATATGGAGATACGGCCATGGGCATGGTAGAAAGCGCTATGGAGTTTTTAAGAATAGCAAGAGCAGAAGATTACCACCAGATAATTTTAAGCATGAAGAGCAGTAATCCACAGGTAATGGTACATGCCTACCGCCTGCTCGTTAATCACATGATAGAAGAATTCGGTGAAGCTTATCCTTTGCACCTGGGGGTTACAGAAGCGGGTGATGGCGAAGACGGAAGAATAAAATCGGCAATAGGAATTGGTACTTTACTTGAAGATGGAATAGGAGATACGATCCGTGTTTCTTTAACAGAAGATCCGGAACTGGAAATACCGGTATGTAAGGATATTGTAAAGCGCTACACAAATGTTGTAAGTAACGATATTGTTCCTGCCATTGAAAAATTCCCTTACTCAACTTTTGAATATAACCGCAGAGAAACCTTTGCTGTAAGCAATATTGGTGCAAAGCAGGTTCCAATTGTAGTGGCTGATTTTAGTAAGTTTGAAAAAATAACGCCGGCAGATCTGCAATCAATAGGTTATACTTATGATGCTGCAACTGATAAGTGGAATATTGGTGATGCAGCAGCTGATTATATTTTTTGTAATGCTGCCCTGGGTTTTGATTTGCCGGGAACATTAAAAGTAATTCTGTATCATCAACCCTGGCTTGCGGCAGCAGATAAGACCAAATATGTTCCTGCTTTTGAAACTGACCAGTACCTGGATGATTCGGTTGAAAAATCGGCATTCCTGAATCTTGTGATGATTGATTGTTATTCGGAAGGATATCATGAACAGCCTCTGGAAAAAATATTTTCAAAACTTAACCAGGATAAAACAGCCGTGATCTGTTTAAGCAGTACAAACAAAAATACCATGCAAAGTATACGCAGGATGTTTGTTGAGCTAATGAACAGGGGTATTAAAAATCCGGTTATAGTTATCAGCGATAGTACTGATACTACGATGGATCAGAGTTTAATTCATTACGCTGTAGAAGCTGGTGGATTGCTGCTGGATGGTTTTGGTGATGGGGTTTGTTTCGGACATTATTTTGGTAACAGGAAAGTTTTTCCTAAAACAAAAACTTTAAACTCAATTGCCTTTGGAATTTTACAGGCTACCCGTACCCGGATTTCACGAACAGAATATATCAGTTGCCCCAGTTGTGGCCGCACATTGTTTGATCTGCAGGAAACCACGGCAAAGATACGTGCCGTAACGAACCACCTGAAAGGAGTGAAGATCGCCATCATGGGTTGTATAGTTAATGGTCCCGGCGAAATGGCCGATGCCGATTTTGGTTATGTTGGCAGCGGTGTTGGAAAAATAACATTGTACAAAGGGAAGGAAGTGGTTAAGAGAAATATCGACAGCAATATTGCAGTTGATGAACTGATCAATTTATTGAAAGAGAATGAGGCCTGGGTGGAAACACAGTAAGTCAAAAGGAAAAAAGTACTTTAAAATTTTTTGACTCTTTTTTTGACTTTTGATTTTTTAATTTTGACTTAACACTATGCAAACAGATTTTCTCGTAATAGGCAGCGGAATAGCTGGGTTGACTTATGCACTTAAAGTTGCGGAAGCCTGTCCGGATAAAACAGTTACTGTTCTCACAAAAACACAAAGCGATGAAACCAATACAAAGTATGCCCAGGGCGGTATTGCCGGTGTGATGGATTTTGATAAAGACAGTTTCGATAAACATATTGAAGATACGTTAATTGCCGGCGATGGTTTGTGCAACAGGCATGTTGTGGAAATTGTGGTAAAGGAAGGCGTTGAAAGAATTGAAGAGATCATTGAATGGGGAGCAAATTTTGATAAAGAAAAAGATGGCGATTTTAAACTGGGTAAAGAAGGTGGCCATAGCGAATCAAGAATTCTGCATCACAAAGATGTTACCGGCAGAGAAATGGAAAGGGCTTTGCTGGAAGCCATCAGCCGGAAGCCGAATATAAATCTGCTGCATCATTGTTTTGTACTTGATATAATTACACAGCATCACCTGGGATATTTAATTACAAAAGCAACACCTGATGTGGAGTGTTATGGTGTGTATGTTTTGAACCTGCAGACCAATAAAACCGAAAAGATACTTTCTAAAATTACCCTGCTGGCTTCGGGCGGCAACGGACAGGTATACCGCTCTACAACTAACCCGGCCATTGCAACCGGCGATGGAGTGGCCATGGTTTACAGGGCGAAAGGACGTATCGAAAACATGGAGTTCATCCAGTTTCATCCAACAGCATTGTACGAACCCGGAATAAGAGGGCATAATTTTCTGATAACAGAAGCAGTACGTGGCGACGGCGGCATTTTGCGTAATCATGCCGGCGAGGCATTTATGGAACGCTATGATGAAAGAAAAGACCTGGCGCCCCGGGATATTGTGGCAAGGGCCATTGATAATGAAATGAAAATTGCCGGTACCGAAAATGTTTTCCTGGATTGCAGGCATTTCAGCAAAGAAAAATTTACTGAGCACTTTCCAAATATTTATGAGAAATGCTTAAGCATAGGAATTGACATCACTAAGAATATGATTCCCGTAACACCGGCCGCACACTACAGTTGTGGTGGTATTAAAACAGACGAACACGGAAAAACATCCATAAAAAATTTATATGCTGCCGGCGAATGTGCCAGCACTGGTTTGCATGGTGCAAACAGGCTGGCCAGCAATTCACTTTTAGAAGCAATGGTATTTGCACATCGTGCCTATCAGGATTCGGTTTCAAATTTGAATCTGCGTAAAGATGTTCCATTGGGTGGAATTTTGGTGGGAGACTGGAAAACGGACGGCACCACTGCACCAAAAGAAATGATCCTTATTACACAAAGTGTAAAAGAATTAAAATTACTGATGAGCGATTATGTTGGTATTGTTAGAAACAACGAAAGGCTACACCGTGCTATGAAAAGATTGGATCTGTTGTATGTTGAAACAGAAGCGCTGTATCAAAAAACAATTGTTTCGCCACAGCTTTGTGAGCTGCGCAATATGATCACCGTTGCATATCTTATTGTAAAATGTGCCGAGTTCAGACATGAGAGCAGGGGGTTGCATTTTAATACAGACTATCCCGGCAAATTGGAAATGATACAGAATATTGTTTTGTAATTCTAAGTTATTCACATGCTGATTTATAGCATAATTGTTGTCTTACATAAAACATCCTGATTTTTTCGGAACCCCTGTACTGCATACCTTTGCCTGTTGGTTTACGGGTACATCAATAAATGGCTCAATAATTAAATAGTATGTATTATATCATTTACGGGTTTCTTTATCTGCTTTCGTTATTACCTTTTCCGGTAATTTATCTATTAAGCGATTTTATTTATTTTTTAATGTATTATGTTTTTGGGTATAGAAAAGAGACTGTTGCCAAAAACCTGCGGATAGCTTTTCCCGAAAAAACAGATGAGGAAATTAAAAAAATTTCGAAAAGGGTTTTTCATAATCTTACCGACACTTTTATTGAAATAATTAAATTTATTTCGATGAGTGATAAAACTTTTGAAAAAAGATGCCACGGCGATTTTTCGGTTATTGAAGACCTGATAAATAAGGGAAAGAATGTGCAGCTTCATGCCGGCCACCAGTTTAATTGGGAGTATGGTAGTTTATTTATGTCGAAAGCCATAACAAAAATACCATCTTATGCCATCTACATGCCTATTAAAAACAAGGCGATGGAAAGGTTATTTTTAAAAATACGGGAGCGGTATGGCACTATATTCATCAAGGCTACCGATTTTAAAGAAAAACGCCAGGAGATATTTAAAGAGAGATTTGCTTTTTTTTTGGCGGCAGATCAAAATCCAGGAGACCCTACTAATGCCTATTGGCAAAACTATTTTAGAAAACCGGCTCCTTTTATTACCGGTCCCGAAGTGGGCGGTATTAAAAATGATACTGCCATTGTTTTTGTACGGTCCACAATTCATAAAAGAGGCCATTACATTTTAGAATGTACGGTATTTTGCGAAAGTGCAGCTGCAACTTCCCATGGCGAAATTACCAGAGGCTTCCGTGATTTTTTGGAAAAGATTATAAGAGAAGAGCCGCATAATTATTTATGGACACACCGCCGCTGGAAATGGGATTATAAAGAAGAGTATAGTAAAAACTGGATTGATACAAGGCCGGTTCAATAAATCAATTTAAAACACTGGCTTCTTTTTCAGTTTTGATATTTTTTTGTTCTTTAATTTTTCCCCAGCCACCTAACACATTTCTCAGGTTATGTGTTCCTTCACGCTTTAAAAGTGATGCTGCAATCACACTCCTGTATCCGCCTGCACAATGAACATACAGGTTTTGGTTGTCTTCAAAATGCGAAAGGTTTAAAACATCGTTCATTTCATTCAGCGGAAGATTTTGTGCCCCGGCAACATGCCCATCAGCAAATTCTGTTTCTCTTCTTACATCTACTACCACTAAATTGGGGTCGTGCGGAATATCCATGGCCAGTTCATCTGCCTCTATATCAATAATAAGATCTACAGTTTCACCTGCATTTTTCCAGGCATCAAAACCACCGGTTAAATAGCCCTGTATTTTATCAAATCCAACTCTTGATAAACGAATAACAGTTTCTTCTTCTTTACCTGGCTCGGTAACCAGTATCATTGGTTTGTCAAAAGATAACAGGCTGCCTGCCCACTCAGCAAAACGGCCCTCAAGCCCGATAAAGATACTGCCGGGTATAAAGCCCTGTGTAAAAACAGTTGCATGGCGTGTGTCTAAAATCAATACATCATCGTCTTTTAATTTTTTAAATTCAGCAAGCGACAATGGAGTTAATCCTTTTTGTTTAACGGTATCCAGGCTTGTATAACCTTCCATATTTATTTGTGCATTAATGGCAAAATATTTGGGAGGCACAGAAAGACCATCTGTAACAGCGGCAACAAATTCCTCTTTACTTTGCGGCTGCAATGCACAATTTGTTTTTTTCTGCTCGCCAATGGTGCTGAAGGTTTCGGGTCCCA
>Ga0075152_10003668_pt1 | contig 10681 bp, 14 predicted proteins | sample JI61114C2DNA_FD_70964 | JGI IMG/M metagenome (GOLD analysis project Ga0075152, IMG submission 70964) | Wastewater effluent complex algal communities from Wisconsin, to seasonally profile nutrient transformation and Carbon sequestration -... | ecosystem: Engineered > WWTP > Effluent > Algae...
GAAAGCAAGGCAACGGATCTTTCCAGCCCCGACCCCTCGCCAGATAAGGACACCGGAAAATCTCCGGCGTCGCCGGCGCCGGCAGCACCTCGCGAGGAACCCCAGCTCGATCGCTCAAAGGGCCTCGAGCTATGATAAGCGCGCATCAAATAGGACGAGGGCGCACCATGGGAGCAATCATATCGAGAGCATTGGCCGCGCCGATCGCGCTGAACCGCAAAATCGCGGCAATGTCATTATCGACTGCACGATTCATAACCCGCACGGGATCCAGTCGTGTTGAATCGGTCTTTTGGGTCGTCGGCGCATCAACAGCGGCGTTTGGCGCTGCGATCATCGTCGCATCCAAACTAGGCGACGTCGCCGGCATCCTCACCTTGCATCGCTGGCGATCGACGGCCGAGGTGATCGAGCTCGGCGGCGCTCTGCTCGCCCTGTATTTGGTTGGCCACATCTTCGTTGGCCTGGCGCGCGCTATTCGTGATGAAATTCGGTGGATTCGGCGGGGAGGAGAGCGATGATGAAAGGCCGGATGTTCGGATACGCCGGCGCAATGCTACTTGTACTCGGTGGCGGAGAACTGCTCGCCCGCCCACCGGCGCAATTCATTGAGGCAGGCGCCTGCAGGGCGATTGACGGGGACACGCTGCGCTGCGGTCAAACACGAGTCAGGCTGCTCGGCATCGATGCGGCCGAGACAAGCGGACATTGCCGGCAAGGTCGCGTTTGCGCGCCGGGCGATCCCGTCGGGCAGCGCGCGACCCTTCAGAGGCTCGCGAAGGCAGCTCTGAGCATCACGCCCGTCAAGCAGGACCGATATGGGCGAACGATCGCGATCGTTAGATCCGCTGCCGGCGATAATCTCAGCTGTGCAATGCTGCGCGCTGGAGCGAGCTATGTCGCCCGCTGGGACGACGGAAAGATCATATGGCGCAGTTGTGGGGAGCTCGCACGGCGGGCCAATCAACTTTGATAACGGATAGATCGAGGAGAGTGACATGAGGACGATGACAAAAGCGATAAGCGTTGCCTGTGCATTGGTGATGACGCCGATCGCCGCGGTGGCGCAAGATAGCAGCCGAACTACAGAGCTTTACCACATCTTTGACTTCAAGACCGCGGTGAAGCGCGGCGAAATGATCAAGATTCTGCAGGATGGGATAAACCCGAACATCTCGAAATCGAACAACGTGACGCCGATCGTGATGGGTCCAGCCCCCGAAACGCCGGGCCGTTTCACGCTGGTCAATCCGTTCCAGAATAGCCCCTACGCCGGATTTGTCTCGACGTCGCAGCTCGCGACGATCAAGCAGGCGCGCTGTGATGGGGCCGTATGGATCAGCTCGGCCGTCAGGAAGGTCCGGGGGTCGCAGCAGCTGATGATCACTATGTGTCTGTTCCCCTATGTTGAGGGGTATCAGCTGGACGTCTACGCGATCGACATCAAGGAGAAGGGCGGCGGCCTCGATGCCCGACTGGGCAGAGCACTCGGCCAGGCCATTGTGGGCAACAGCGATAACTGGACGAACAAGACCATCCTCGATGTCGTGCGATATGTTCGGACGACAACCGGCGCGACCGTCACCTACGTGGAGGGCCAACCGGAATTCACCGGGACGCCATGGGAAGACGGCATCCAGATCGCACCGTCGGCGGCCGACAAGAAGACCGTCGACACGGCGCCGGCGCCGAATTCATCCGTCAGTTCGCAGCCCCGTTGAATTCCAGATTAGTCCAAGAAGGATACGATTATGGTGCTTCCAATGATTATCGTCGCGGGCATTTGCTTCGCGCTCCATCTCTGTGCTGAGCTCTTCTTCGAATCGTTACCCGCGATCGCCCAAGCTGCAAGCCGCGCTGCAATGACAATCATGGTCGTTGGAGCCATTGGCTTGGCGTTTGCTCCAGGCGCCGGCACTGCATTGATGGTCGCCGTCGGCGGACTCGTGTGGAGCAGCGTTGTTATGATCGTCGTTATCCGGCTGTTGATCGGTCGTGCAGCCGACCCGGGAGAAAAGTCATGAGCGGTTTTCAATTTGATGAAGTCGGAGAATTCGGATCGGCGAAGGATGCTGACGACTGGACACGGGAGAACAATATCGATCCCCGCGATGTCGACGTGAAGCCCGCATCTGGGGGGAAAGCCCGCGTTTGGGTCCGTCGCGGGGCAACGCGCATGTCCGATATCGAGTTGCGCAACAGCCGAGATAGGGGCTTTCTTTAGGACCGGCTGAGCTCGAAGCGAATGACGGCGACGACCTTAATTGTGGTTCGGTGATGCTCTCAGAAGTCGCTGCTCAAGGAGCAAAGAAAAATCTCTGCGTCCATCTGCGATAATCGCGACCGTCACCGCATCACTGTCAACGGTATAGATGACTCGAAATGGCGGTAGCGAGAGCTGCCGCCAATCTTTTATCCCCAGCACATCGAGCTCGATTGGAACTGGGCCTCGCAACGGGAAATGGGCCAAGCCTTCCATTGCCCCGTATAAGGAATCCAATAGCGCGTCCGCCCCATCTGTTCCGTCGCGACCGCGCTGCGCGAGGCGCTGGTTGTAAATGGCTTGAAGATCGGCAGCCGCAGAGTCAGCAATGACAATCCGCAACATGGGTTACCGCGGAGCGCCCGCTCGAATCCGTTCCTTCAGCCCCGCAAGGGGTTGTACCCTGCCGGCATTCATATCATCCCGAGCCATCGTAAGCAGCTTCAGCAGCGCCAACAGCTCCTGCGTCGCCGTGTAGCTCGCCACATCCTGAATAACCGCTTTAGCTTCGCCATTTTGGGTGATGACAAGCGGCGCCGCGCCTGCTTCGAGCTCACGGATAACGTCGGCGCTGTGCGCTTTAAGATAGCTGATCGGCTTGATTCGCGATTCCAGGCCCATAACAACCTCCGGTCCAAATTTCGTCTGAATATAGACCTAAATGTCCAGCGCGCAATGTGCGCACCAAACTTCACAAGCGCGGTTGCCGGCGGCGGCCGACATCGCTAGTATTGTTTTGTGCAAAACAATCATACCCAATCCGGCGTGAGATCTGCCCCATCCCAGGACCCAACAACACTGGCCTATGGGGAGCTGCAATCCGCCTTCGATCATTATAATCGGGCGCTATTCAGGGATGAGCTGCCGCATTGTCTGATCACAATGCAGCGGGAAAAACGCACTTACGGCTATTTCTCACACCGGCGTTTCGTCCATACCGTCGACCAGCGATCGACGGATGAAATTGCTATCAATCCCTCCTACTTTGCCGTCGTCCCGCTTCTTGAGATCCTTCAAACGATCGTCCACGAAATGGTTCACGCATGGCAGGCCCATTTCGGCAATCCGTCGAGGCCGGGATATCACAATCAGCAATGGGCCGACAAAATGGAAGCGATCGGCCTTATGCCTTCGAGCACTGGTGTGCCTGGCGGTGCCCGGACCGGTCAGAAGATGGCGGACTACCCCATCCCGGGCGGGTCATTCCTAGTTGCAACCGACGAGCTCCTGACGAGCAAGTTCAAGATCTCCTGGTGCGACCGCTTTCCGCCAGAAGGGGCGGCCGCCTCGCGGCTGTGAACGGACAAAGAACACTGCATCCGACACCCCACGCCAATTCACCTGACCGACAAAATTCTCTGCACCGGCGTTATTTCCTGACACCCTTCAACATACGCGCCGCCGCGTTGGACGACGGAGCGAGCTTGCGGCCGTAGCGGAGTGCAGTGGCGGTCGAGGTCCATCGCAATGCCTGCGCGATCGGTCCCGCATCCTCGCCATTGGCGAACAGATCCTGGGTCAGGCCGACGCGCAACGAATGCGTGCTCAGCGCATCGATCGCATGGTCGAGATCGGCGCCCATGAGATCGACCAGGCCCTGGTCGGCTGCGGCGAGCGCCGTGCGCTTGATGATCAGCCGCATCGCCGCCGGCGTCAGCGCGCGCTCGCCAATTCCGTAGGTCACCGTGGCCGCGCGCGCAGGCCGCGCCGCCATGCGTTCCCGATCGACCCGGGCATGATAGGCCAGATCCTCGATCGCGAGCGCCCGGCGCGCTTCGCGGGGTTTGGTCCGGATCACCGCTACGCGGCGGAACAAGGCGCCCGCGCGGATTGATGCGGCCTCGCGCCAAAGAGCGACACGCCGCATCGTGTCGGGCGACAGCCACACCCAGGCCCCTTGCCCTTCCTGGTCGGTTTTCGAGTGGGGCACCTCGAGCAGCCCCGATCCATCCTCTTGCGCTTCCATCAATTCGACGGCGACGGCCACCAGCTCCGATACGCGCAAACCCGCATCATAGCCGAGCGACAGGATCGCCGCGTCGCGCAGGCCAGCGACGTCGCGCCCACACGCCTCGAGCAGCACCGACAGCGTGAACCCCCTGACGGCTTCCCGCCCGATCCCTTCGCCGAGCCGCAACGGGCCGGCCTGGCGCTGCCGGACTCCGGCCCGACGCCGCAGCCCACGCAGCGCATCGCGGACCACGACGGCACCGACGGGGCATGGAACGTCGAGAAGGTGATGGGCCACCGCCAGCGAGGACAGGCGCCGGGACACGGTCGCCGGCTTGAGCCGCCGCGCCTCGCAATAGTCAATATAGGCGACAAGCCGCGCTTCGTCGGCGGGCAGGCCGATCCCGCCGCGCTCGGCCGAGAAGCGCGCGTAGCAATCGAGATCGACCGCGAGCGCCTTGATGCTGGCGGGCGCCCGCGCCTCGATGCTCTTCTGGAAGTTGAGTTCGACCAGGCTGGCGCCTTCGCCTGTCAGCTCCTGAAGCAACTCGACGAGCTGGACCGCGCGATCTTGCGCGGCGCCCGACCGCCGCTGGGGCAGCGGCGCCTCGCCGGGTGCCAGGATCGTCACGATCTCCGCGGAAACCGAGCGCTTGGGCATGGGCAGACGCTCTGTCTGTGCAGCGATCGACAGGACGGATTTGGCGCGCATACCGGGGGACTATAACCCCGATTTCGCCGAAGTCACTATCGATAACACTCTATTATCGATAGTGCAAAAAAGGGCGTGCTAGGGATGGTGCAGTTAAGGCAGTTTAGGTTACCCTTGCGACATGCCCGATTTTTGCGATCCATCGACCCGATTCCATCCGCTCCGATCGGACGAAGATGCGCCGATCGAAGACCTGATGACGGCAAGGGTGCGCGCGGCGCTCACCTGGGGCCAGCTGCAAGGCCGTTTAGCGCATGTGCCCGCGCAAGTTGCGCATCAATTCTGCGCCGCGCTCGCCCGCCTGCTCCTCGTCGAAGCGCTCACGGGTAGCGGCTTTTCCGGCGCGAACAGCTGGTTTTCCGCATGGTTTTCCGGCCTCCAGCCCGTGCCCGACGCCACCGCCCATGTCGCAGCCCCGCCCTCGCTGGTCGCCGACACGCTGCTCGCCGAGCTCTCGCTGTCGGCCTGGGCGCCGCTCGCCGACACGGCCATCCAAATCCGCGCCGCAGCGCATTTCCATCGCGGCGAGGGCGCCCCGCAAGGCGAGCGCGGCGATGCCCCCGCGTTCGCCGTAGCGGAAGCGGCGCGGCTCGCCGAGCCGCCCGCCGACGATCGCGCGGACGACTGGCCCCTCGCCGCGCTCGATCGCCTGCATCGGGCCGCGGCCGCCTCGCCGCATTTCGCGCCCACCGAGCGCAGCTACCAGCTGCTCCCCCTGCCCGCCGGGCCGGTCTCCTTCGAGCAGACGCGGACGGCCACGCCGCTGTGGGCGCTCGATCTCCTCGCCGGCGCCCTGATCGCGCGGAGCGCGCCAGCGACCAGGCCGCTGCCCCTGCCCGGAGCCGTGCGCGCCGAGGCGCTCAGACCCGAGCTCTGGTCCCGCGAGCGCGCCATTATCACGGCCGAGGCCGCCGGCGAAGCTGCGCAGCGGCTGAGCGACCAGCTCGATGCAGCCCATGCGAGCGTGCGCGAAGTGCATGAGGCGATGACCGTCCTGCGTTCGACCTCGCGCGCGCCGCTGCTCTACCGGCTGCTCGCGGGCTTCGGACCGCTGCGCCCGCTCCAGATCGAGAAGGCCCTTGGCGTTTCGAAAAACGGCGTGCGCGATCTCGTCGCCGCCCTCGTCAAAGCGGGCCTCGCCGAGCGGGCGGCGTACGAACATCACACGATCATCCGCGCCCTGCCCCGCGCGCGCCGTGCCACGCTGGCGGCCGAGGGTGAAAGCAGATCCGTTGAAACCAGCTCCGGCGCGACGTTCGCCGCGTTCGACGCGGCCATGGCCGATGTCGAGCGCGTGCTCGCCCGTATGGAGACGGCGCGCGAATGACCCCGGCAACACGGCAAGATAGGAAACCCCGGCAGAAACTTCAAATCGACGCGCCCGATACGGGACTCGCGCCGCCGTTTCAGGCCATGACCTGTCTTTGAACGATCAAAGGAAAGTTCGCGCAAAAGCCCCTGGGAGCGCAAAAAGGCGGTCTCGGATAGGAGGGGGCGCCCAGAGGCCGCCACCACGCCCTACGGGCCTCCTGAGGGCAAATTCGCGCGAAATGCCCAATGGGCGACCGTCGCCGTCCGGCTTTACCATCCGCGCCCATGACCCGGCAGATCGAGCAGGATGCGAAACCTGGGAGCGGCGAAGCAGGCGGCGAGCCGCGCCCGCCACAGATCGCCATTCGCGCTGCAAGCCGGCTCGGCGCAGCCGGCGGACATCGCCGCGCCCACCATCCCCGATGCTTGCAGGTAAAACAGCGCCTCCTGGAAACCACGGCGCTGCGCTGACATCGCCGCGCTCTCCGTCGCGGCGGCGTCTCGTACCGCGCGCGCCAGCGCCGCGCGGCGAGCCTTCAGCCCCTGCATCAAATGGGCACGGGGATAATTGCGCTTGGCCTGCTCGAGCTGCTCGCAGACCATGGTGAGCCGGCGACGCTCGCGGTCGAGCTGCCGCAGGCCGACCCTGGCGATCGCCTCCGCCAGATCCGATAATTGGGGTCCGACGCCGGAAGCCGCCTTTCGCGGCAGGCGTGCCGGCTGCGCATCGAAGCGGAAGATTTGCTCCCATCGCCCGGCTTTCAGCCCGTCACTGCTGTGGAGCGCCGCCAGCAGCAGATGACGCACCGGAGCGTAGTGGAAGCGGTTGCCGACCAGCGCCGCCCGGTACCGCTCCCAACCTACCCGGTCACCGGGGCGGGCGCCGCGGATTTGCTCCCGCGCAATCATCCCGTTCCACAGCACTCGGGTTTTGACGAAGGCAAACCGCGCCATTTGCGCGCGCGTGCGCGCGACCCGGGCCGCGAGCGCCCGCTCGGCGGCCTGCGTCCGCCCCAGGGCCCTGATCCCCGCAAGATCGGTCAGCAACAGCGCATGACGGTCGCAGAAGGTCGTCACGCGCAAGATCCAGCTCCGCTCGATCCGCCACGGCGCGCCGGACACCAGCCAGTCAAGCCAGCACTGGGCGCAGCCGATTGACCGCAGCGTCAGCGGCAACAGATCGCCGCGCCCACAGCCGACGAACGTCCTAGAAATCGCCTTCGCGGGCACCATCGTCGCCCACGCGAGCCGTTCTACCATCACCTGGCGGCGGTCCGGCACGCCAGCGACCGCCGGCGCCGGCGCGGCCAACCAAGCCGATGCGCGCGACGTGGCCGGTACGCGCGACGTGGCCGGTACGGGCGACACGGCCAGGTCGCGATCGGCGAGCGCCGCGTCGATGCCGAGATGGCGAAACAGCGCTTTGGGCGTGGTCTCATGACGCGCGGCCAGGCGGCGCAGCCAGGATTCGAAACATTCCTCGGGCAGCGGCCTCACCCGAAACGCCAGCGGCTCGATCTCCCGCCCGCTCATTCCGGGCTATAAGGCGTAAACAATTGCAGCGCCTCGGTGATATCGTCCTGGGTCACGAACCGGCGGTCATGCCGCCGCGCGACCTTTCCCGACCAGTGCAGGATGCGCTTGAAGTTCCCGGTGACCCCGCCGCTGGTCCGCCAGATGCGCTCGGCGAACGCGGGTTCGGCGAGATGGTCGGGCTCCTCCATCCCCATGCCGCGGGCCAGCGCGCGGATCAGGCGCTGCGCGGGCTCGCCCGGCTCCCATAACGGCAATTTGAGGATGATTGAGCGGTACGCCAGCTCGACATCGTCGGCGAAGATCTGCCGGGCGACATCGAGGCCCGCCACGACCAGCGGCACATTGCCCGCGCTCATCAGGAAGCGGAACGCATCGAGCGTATCGCGCCGCGCAACGCCGCTCGCGGTCAGGATCACATGGACATTGTCGATCGCGACCAGCCGCGTGCCCTGTTCGGCCAGCAGGTCGACGACCTTCAAATCGGCGGTTTTGTGCGTGTTCGTGCGGATCGGCCAGCCCTGTTTCCAGAGCAGGGCGAGGTTGATCTTGAGCGAGGTCGGACTCGAGGGAATGACCGTGCGCAGCACGGGCTGATAGCGTGCCTCGCCCCAATCGGCGGGCTCGGGAAAGGCTTCGGCAAGGCGGCGCTGCGCTTCGCGCAGGATCGAGGTTTTGCCCATGCCGGACTGTCCGGTGAGCACGATGCAGGTCGGGCGTTCCTCGGGATCGTCATGCGCGACATCGACGATCGTCTCGACCGCGTTCCGCGCTTCTTCGAAATCGATCCAGAAGGAGGGCGCCAGCGATGGCGCGGTCGCAGCGGCGCTCATGTCCGCTCCTGCAACCAGTCGTCTTCGCTGAGCTCGGCGACCGGTTTCCAGTCAATGGGCGGCTTTTCCGGCGCTTCGCCATACCGGAGGTCCGCGAGCGTCGTCCCCTCGCCTTCGCGGCGCTTTGCCTGGCGCCGCGCCGCCTTCGTGCGAACGCGGGCGCGGTGGATTTCCTGATTGGCGGCGGCCACCGCCCGCGCCGTCGCCGCGCGACCGCCATCGGCCTGGTAGGCCCGGCCTAGCGCCCGCACTCCTGCCCTGGCGGCCTCCCAATCCGCCTCCCAGACGTCGGGATAGTCGCCGACAACCGGCAATTCGACATAGCGGCCGTCGAGGTCGGCGTAGATATGCTGGATCGTCCGCTCATCCCAGCTGATCTCGACCCTTTGGCCGATCCTGGCGGCAAGCATCGGGTGCCAGTAATGGCGATATCTGATCTGGATACCCTTGGCATGGACCGTGAGCGACTTCGACGGCAGAAACTGGCGGAACAGTTCGCCCGCATCGACCGACACGGGCAGCAGCGGGCTGTGCTTCGCCGCCTCGCGCTCCCACATCTGGGCCGGACACAGGCCGCCCAGCGCGCTATGCGGCGCGTGATGATAGATCGCGATCTGGCACAGCAGCCAGCGCTCGAATTCCACAAGCGTCATCGCCGCGTCCCCCTCGGCATCATAGCCGTCGCGCGCCGCCACGTTCGATCCGGTCGCACCGGGCAAAAGCCGCAGTTTTCCAACCATCGTGCCGATCAGCCGCTCGATATGCCCGCCAAGATGGGCCGGCCCGGGCCTCCGCACATCGGGGGCAATCCCATTGCGGACGCAGGCGCGCCGGAAGGCTTCGGAGCGATGCGGTTTGGCCTGATCGGCATGCAAGCGCCGGAACAAGCCGTGCATCGGATAGCTGACGTCGACGCCCAGGTGGGCGAGGGCCGGCTCTTTGGGCAACACAGCGCTCGCAACCGCCCGTCCGCACCGGAATATCGAGGGGTCGCCGAAGCTGACATAGTAGCCCAGAATGGACCGGGTCCAGATTTCGATGAGGAAGGTGATCCACGGTCTTCCGAGCTGTTCGCGCCGCAGACTATCGACCAGGATGACATCGCCCTTGGTGTGATCCATCTGAACCAGGTCGAGAAATCCCTCGCTTGCATATTCGCCGGGGTGCGGTTCATGGGCGCTCCGCGTCTTCGATCCCATCGTCGCTTTCGCCCACACACGGCTCGGAATCTCAGTCAGGAGCCGCTCGATCGTCTTCTCGCTTGGGATCAGATCGGCGGGAAAGCGATGATCTCCGTTGTCCGCGTGCAACAGACCCCAAATCTGCCGCGCCGCTTCCGCACGCGATGGCGGCACCATCTTGAGCGCAATTTCGTCGATCAACGTCTCGATGGCGGCCCTCACCTCGGGATCGATCCTGTGCGATCCAACAGCGGGTCCACGCGGTTTTGGAGCCAGCGTTTCCGCGACCGGATGCACCCGGAAGCGCGCGGCCAGTGTCCGTATCTGCCGCTCTTTAAGGCCGGTTGCCTCGGAAATCGCCTGAACCTGAGTCGCTGTCACCGGGCCGGAAAGCGATATATGTCGCCGGAAATGCGGGTAGAGAGCCAATCCCGCCTCAAGCGATTTGAGGCTCCGCCGGGGCGCTGGAGACGGCTTGCGCTCAATCATGGAACGGGCTCCCCAATGATTTTTGCTGTCCGCGAAATGTAGCTTATTTTGTCGAACACCGCGACGTGCATATTGCCCTAGACAGAATTACTCGCAGAGCATCCGATGTAATATATTGATATTACATGATATTATTGAAATGTAGCCTATTTTGTCGGCTGACACCTATGGTCCCGCCGATCGCGCGCTCGAGCGCCTCGACGCGCTGCTGCCCGCGCACGACCCCATTGCCACGCTCGCTACGCTCGTTGAACAACTGCGGACCGAGGAGATCGACTTTCTTGAGGGCGGGACCGAGGTCCATGAGTTTGCGGGGGCAACGTTCGACCGCCCTGCTCCGCGTGGCGCCGCCTGGGCAGCCTCGCTCGCGGTGGCCATGCGGCCGCAACTGCTCGGGCTCGGTGCCGCT
>Ga0075152_10003669_pt1 | contig 10681 bp, 7 predicted proteins | sample JI61114C2DNA_FD_70964 | JGI IMG/M metagenome (GOLD analysis project Ga0075152, IMG submission 70964) | Wastewater effluent complex algal communities from Wisconsin, to seasonally profile nutrient transformation and Carbon sequestration -... | ecosystem: Engineered > WWTP > Effluent > Algae...
AGGTAGTCCTCGAACCACACGATGTCGGGGCGCCACCAGCCGCCGCAAGTGGGGCAGCGCAGCTGCTCGCGCTGAACCGGGCCGTCCTGCTCCTTGACGCCGCAGCGATCGCAGCGCACCCGCCACAGGTTGCCGTGCAGCTCGTGGATCTTCCGGCTGCCCGCGCGCGCGTGCAGGCCGTCGATGTTCTGGGTGACGATCGTGACCTGCGGGAGCTGCTGCTCGGCGCGCACGATCAGCCGATGACCGGCGTTGGGGTCGCAGCGAGCCACCAACCCGCGGCGAAAGTTGTGGAACTCCCACACCGCCGCCGGGTCGCGGTCGAAGGCGCTCTGGCAGGCGTAGCGCCGATAGTCGTACTCCTTCCAGATGCCGCCCGCGCCGCGATACGTCGGCACCCCGCTCTCCGCCGACATGCCGGCGCCGGTGAAGAAGACGATGCGCTGATAGTCGCGGAGGCAGGGGTCGGCCATGGCGAGGACGAGGATAACCAAAACGCCGACCGCTCGTACAGCAGCGCGCAAGCGCACCAGATTCAGAAGCGGAGGGTCAGGCCCCCGGCGCCCAGTCGCAGCTGCCAGCGCCGGATCGGTGAGCGGCGCGAGCTCCGTGGCCGTCCGCGATGTAACTGGAGCGTGGCTTCTAAACCGATCGTGGTGGCAAAACCCCCACGAGGACTTTCTCATCTCGATCGAAGGTCACCTTCCGGGTGAGGACAAAGACGTGGTCGAGGCCCGACTGCGAGCACTCTCGGCGATGACGACGAGCATCCCGTGAACCTCACCGGGGAGCGCGGTGCCGCTCTGCGAGTACGTCAGTCGCGCAGCACCGTCAGGTGGCGGCGCTCGCCCTCGAGCTCGAGCATGACGCGCAGGTTGGCCTGGCCGGCGACGTGCCAGCGGTCGGCCGGAGTCGAGGGCTGGACCTGCAACAGCGGCGTGCCCGGCAGCTCGGCGGCGCCGATCGACTCGCCCGCTTGCTCGCCGCGCACGAGGTAGAGCGCCGCGTAGGGCGCGTGGGCGATCGAGCCGTGGATGACGAGCTGGACGTCGAGGCGGGCCGGGCCGCGGGCAGCGGCGCGCAGGACCTCGCCGACCCGCAGGTGATTGGCGCGCAGGAACACCGGCGCGGCGAGGTCGCGGCGGTACACGATGGTCGGGCCGAGCACGCTGTTGCGGTTGAGCAGCAGCTCGACGCGGACGCCCTGGGACGGCGGCTCCGCGGGCGACGGCGGCTGCTCGCTCGAGACCCAGCGGACCCACACCACGAAGCTGTCGCGCTCGAGGTCGATGCTGAGGCGCGGATAGACCAGCTGCACGCGGCCGACTGTATGCGCGAGGGGCCGGTGCGTGGGGCCCGGGGCAGATGTGAGGGCCCGCACCTGTGCGGCGGGCTCGCCACTGGCCGCGGGTGTGGGACCTTCGCGGGCGATGCCGGCCGCCCCGATCGACCTCCCCGAGCGCCTGAACATGGCCGAATGGTTCCTCGACGCGCGCGTCGCCGAGGGCCTCGGCGAGAAGACCGCGATCTACTACGGTGAGCGGCAGATCTCCTACCGCGAGCTGATGGCGGACTCGTGCCGGGTCACCAACCTGCTGCGTGGCCTCGGCCTGCGGATCGAGGACCGGGTCCAGCTGCTGCTGCTCGACACGCCGGAGTTCGCGGCGGCCTACTTCGGCATCCTTCGCGCCGGCTGTGTCGCGGTGCCGACCAACACCTGGCTGCTGCCCGCGGACTACGCCTATTACCTCGAGTATGCGCGGCCGAAGGTGGTGATCGTCGACGCCGAGGTCTATCCGCAGCTCGCGGGGGTCTGGCGGGACGCGCCGTATCCACCGATCGTGATCGTCGTCGACCGCGGCGGCGCGGCGGCGCCGGACGGCACCGTCGACTGGAACGCCGAGATGGCCCGGCAGTCCCCCGAGGCGCGCACCGAGCCGACCTACCGCGACGACTTCTCGACCTGGCTCAGCTCGAGCGGCTCGACCGGCAAGCCCAAGTGCGTCGTGCACATGCACCACGACTTCGTGTGGAACACGATCGCCTACGCGCAGCGCACCCTGGGCCTGACGCGGGACGACATCACGATGTCGGCCCCGAAGCTGTTCTTCGGCTACGCGCTCGGCTCGAACCTGCTGTTCCCGCTCAGCGTCGGCGGCAGCTGCGTGCTGCTCCCGGAGCGCACGCCGGCCGAGCAGTACTACGCGCTGATCGAGCGCTACAGGGTGACGCAGATGATCACGGTGCCGACGACGATCGCCAAGATGGTCGAGCACGGCCACCTCGCGGCGAAGCACGACCTGCGCTCGCTGCACTCGCTGGTCAGCGCCGGCGAGGCGCTGCCGGCCCGCATCTACCGCGCCTGGAAAGAGGCGACCAACGTGGAGATCTTCGACGGCATCGGCTCGGCCGAGATGTTCCACGTGTACATCACCGGCCGCCCCGGCGACGTAAAGGAGGGCAGTCTGGGAAAGCTGGTCGAGGGGTATACGTATCGCCTCGTCGACGACGCCGGAAACGAGGTGCCGCCCGGCGAGATCGGGACCCTCGAGATCTGCGGGCCGTCGGCGGGCCTCGGCTACTGGCGCATGCGCGACCAGAGCCGCCAGACCTTCCGCGGCGACGCGGTCCGCGGCAGCGACAAGTTCCACGTCGACGCCGACGGCTACTTCTGGTTCTGCGGCCGCGGCGACGACATGCTCAAGTGCTCGGGCGTGTACGTCTCGCCGGTCGAGGTCGAGAACTGCCTGCTCGGCCACCCGGCGGTCCACGAGGCCGGCGTCGTCGGCTGGCGCGACGCATCGGGCCTGGAGAAGGCGCTGGCCTTCGTCGAGCTCAAGAGCGGGCACCCGCCCGGCGAGGCGCTGGCGGCGGAGATCCTCGCGCACGCGCGGGCCCACATCGCCGCATTCAAGGCCCCGCGCCGGATCGAGTTCATCGCCGACCTGCCGCGCACCGAGACCGGCAAGATCAAGCGCAACGAGCTGCGCAAGCTCGCGGAGCGGCTGTCATGATCGCGCGCGACGTCGCCCTCGCGCATTGCACATATCCAGAGGTCGCCGCGCGGCTGGCCGAGGCCGCGCCGAAGATCGCGGTGATCCCCGTCGGCAGCACCGAGGCCCATGGCCCGCATCTGCCGCTCAACACCGATAGTTTAATTGGCGAGGCCGTCGCCCTGCGCGCCGCGGCGGCGCTCGAGCAGCGCGGAATGGTCGCTCTTCAATTTCCACCGATCCACTATGCGGTGACCGACTGGGCGGGGAGCTTCTCGGGCTCGGTGTCGATCCCGGCGGCCACTGCCGTCGATCTGGTGCTCGCTACCTGCAAGGCCGCCCGCGCGATGGGCTTTGATAGGGTGGTCATCTTCACGGCGCACCTCGAGCCCGATCATATCGCCAGCCTGCGCGAGGTCGCGCGCCGCTACGCCGAGGAGCTCGGCGAGCCGCTGATCTTCCCGGACACCACCCGCCGCGCGCTCGCGGCCCGGCTCACCGCGGAGTATCAGAGCGGCTCGTGCCACGCCGGGCAGTACGAGACCAGCCTGGTGCTCGCGCTGCGCCCCGAGCTGGTCCGCTGGGAATTGGCGCGGGCATTGCCGGCGCACCCGGTGCCGCTGGCCGAGCGCATCCGGGCCGGCGCCCGCGACTTTCGCGAGTGCGGGATGGATCGGGCGTATTGCGGCGAGCCGGCCGCCGCCAGCGCGGCGGAGGGCGCGGCCTCGCTGCTGATCCTCAGCGAGCTGGTGGTCGAGGCGGCGCTCGCCTCACTCGGGGCGCGCGACCGCGACCCCGGCTTGCATGTCCCCGGGGACAGGTGATACCGGGCGCTTGCGGGTGATCACCACGAAGAACACGGGCACCAGCAGGACGCCGAGCGCGGTGCCGGCGACGACGCCGCCGATGACGGCGATGCCGATCGCGTTCTGGGCGCCCGCGCCCGCGCCGTCGGAGCGGGCCAGCGGCAGCACGCCGAGCACGAAGGCCAGCGAGGTCATGAGGATCGGCCGCAGGCGGGCCCTGGCGGCCTCCAGCGCCGCCGCGACGCGGTCTTTGCCCTGCGCGTGCAGCTCCCTGGCGAACTCGACGATGAGGATCGCGTTCTTGGCGGACAGGCCGATCGTCGTCAGCAGGCCGACCTGGAAGTACACGTCGTTGGCGAGGCCGAACACCAGGGTCGTGACCACCGCGCCGGCGACCCCGAGCGGCACGACGAGCATCACCGATAGCGGGATCGACCAGCTCTCGTACAGCGCCGCGAGGCACAGGAACACCACCAGCAGCGACAGCGCATAGAGCGACAGCGCGCCGGCGCCCGCGACCCGCTCCTCATAAGAGAGGCCCGACCACTCGTGGCCGATGCCCGCCGGCAGCTCGGCGACCAGACGCTCGATCGCCGCCATCGCGTCGCCCGAGCTCGAGCCCGCCGCCGCCTCGCCCTGGATGAGCACCGTCGGGAAGCCGCTGAAGCGGTCGAGCTTGGGCGAGCCGAAGCTCCAGCGGCCGGTCGAGAACGCCGAGAACGGGACCATCTGGCCCTGACGATTGCGGACGTACCAGCGGTCGATGTCGTCGGGCTGCATGCGATACGGGGCGTCGCCCTGCAGGTACACGCGCTTGGTGCGGCCGCGGTCGATGAAGTCGTTGACGTAGGCGCCGCCCCAGGTCGCGGCGAGGGTGGCGTTGATGTCGGCGAGGGCCAGGCCGAGCACGGAGGCCTTCTCGGGGTCGACCTCGATCTTGTACTGCGGCGTGTCCTCGAGGCCGCCCTGGCGCACCTTGGTGAGCGCGGGGTCCCTGGCGGCGAGGGCGAGCAATTGGTCGCGGGCGGCGAGCAGGGCCTCGTGGCCGAGCCCGCCGCGGTCTTGCAGCTGGAGCTGGAAGCCGGTGGCGTTGCCGAGCTCGGAGATCGCCGGCGGAACGACCGCGAAGATCGTCGCCTCCTTGATCTGCGCGAACGCGGCCATCGCCCGGCCCGCGACCGCCTTGGCGCTCATCCCGGGGCCGCCGCGCTCGTCCCAGGGGCGCAGGCGGATGAAGGCGAGGCCCGAGTTCTGCCCGCGTCCGCTGAAGCCGAAGCCGGAGATCGTCATCGCCGACGCGACCAGCTCCTGCTCGCCGACGAGGAAGTGCTCGCCGACCTTCTCGAGCACCGCGCGGGTGCGCTCCATCGTGCTGCCGGGCGGCAGCAGCACCTGCACGGTGATCGAGCCCTGGTCCTCCTCCGGCAGGAAGCCGGTCGGCATGCGCACGAACAGCGCCCCGACTGCGACCGTCAGCGCGACGAAGCCGAGCATCACCGGCCAGCGGAACCTGACGAGGGTCTGGACCGCGCGCTGATATCCGCCGCTGCTGCGGTCGTAGGCGCGGTTGAACAGGCCGAAGGGGCCCTTGCGGGTCAGGCCGTGGCCGGGCTTCAGCAGCGTTGCGCACAGCGCCGGGGTGAGGATCAACGCGACCGCGACCGAGAGGGTCATCGCGGCCACCAGCGTGATCGAGAACTGGCGGTAGATCATGCCGACCGAGCCGCCGAAGAAGGCCATCGGGACGAAGACCACGGCGAGCACGAGGGCGATGCCGACCAGGGCCCCGGAGATCTGGTCCATCGAGCGCCGGGTCGCCTCGCGCGGGGGCAGTCCGGTCTCCGCCATGATGCGCTCGACGTTCTCGACGACCACGATCGCGTCGTCGACCAGCAGGCCGATCGCCAGGACCATGCCGAACATCGTCAGCGTGTTGATGCTGTAGCCCGCGGCCGCCAGCACGCCGAAGGTCCCGAGCAGCACCACCGGCACCGCGATGGTCGGGATCAGCGTCGCGCGGAGGTTCTGCAGGAACAGGTACATCACCAGGAACACCAGGGCGATCGCCTCGGCGAGGGTGACGACCACGCTCTCGATCGAGATGCGCACGAAGGGGGTGGTGTCGACCGGATAGAGCGCCTCGAGGCCCGGCGGGAAGAACTGCGAGAGCTCGGCGATGCGGGCCTTGATCGCGTCCGCCGTCGCCAGCGCGTTGGCGCCGGTGGCCAGCCGGATCCCCATGCCCGCCGAGGGCTTGCCGTTCAGGAAGCTCTCGACCTCGAAGCTCTCGCCCGCGAGCTCGACGCGGGCGACGTCGCGCAGGCGCACCTGCGCGCCGGTCGGGGTGACCCGCAGGATCACGGCCTCGAACTCCTTCGCGGTCTGCAGCCGGGTCTGCGCGGTGATCGTCGCGTTGAGCTGCTGGCCGGGCACCGCCGGGTTGCCGCCGAACTGCCCGGCCGACACCTGCGCGTTCTGGGCCTGGATCGCCGCGCTGACGTCGAGCGAGGTCAGCTGATACGAGACCAGCTTGTCGGGGTCGAGCCAGATGCGCATCGCGTACTGCGAGCCGAAGGCCTGGACCTCGCCGACCCCGGGCACGCGGCTCACCGGGTCCTGCAGCGACGAGACGACGTAGTCGGAGATGTCGTTGCGGCTCATGCTGCCGTCGGCGGACGCGAAGGCGGCGATCATCAGGAAGTTACTGGCCGACTTGGCGACCTTCACGCCCTGGCGCTGGACCTCCTGCGGCAGCTGCGGCATCGCCAGCTGCAGCTTGTTCTGGACCTGGACCTGGGCGATGTCCGGGTCGGTGCCGGGCTCGAAGGTGACGGAGATCTGGGCGGTGCCGGTCGAGTCGCTCGACGAGGACACGAAGCGCAGGCCGTCGAGGCCGCTGAGCTTCTGCTCGACGACCTGGGTCACCGTGTCCTCGAGCGTCTTCGCCGACGCGCCCGGGTAGTTCGCGGTGATCGAGATCGTCGGCGGGGCGATCGCCGGGTACTGCGCGACCGGCAGCGACAGCACCGCCAGCGCGCCCGCCATCATGACGATGATCGCCAGCACCCACGCGAAGATCGGCCGATCGATGAAGAACCTGGACATGGCGCCTACTCGGCCGGCTCGGGCGCCGCGGGGACCGTCACGACCTCGGCGCCGGGCCTGACCTTCTGCAGGCCGTCGACGATCACCTGGTCGCCGGCGACGAGGCCCGCGGTGACCAGCCAGGCGTTGCCGACGGCCCGGTCGGCGACCAGCTGCCGGCGCTCGACCTTGTGCTCGGCGTTGACCACCAGCGCGATCGCCTGGCCCTTCGGGTCGCGGGTGACGGCCCGCTGCGGGACCAGCAGCGCCTGCGGGTCCTCGCCCTGCTCGAGGCGCGCGCGCACGAACATGCCCGCCAGCAGCTCGCCGCGGGGGTTGGGGAACAGGGCGCGCAGGTTGATCGAGCCGGTGCCGGCGTCGACGGTGACGTCGGCGAACTGCAGCGCCCCGGTCTCCGGATAGACCCGACCGTCCTCGAGGATCAGCGTCACGCGGGCCGCGTCGCTCGCCGCCTGCAGCTCGTCGGCCGCCAGCTCGCCACGCAGGCGCAGCAGCTCGGCCGTCGACTGGGTGACGTCGACATAGACGCTGTCCAGCTGCTGGATCGTGGCCATCAGCGTCGCCGCCGACTGCTGCACGTAGGCGCCCTCCGTGACCGCCGAGCGGCCGATCCTGCCCGCGACCGGCGCGGTCACGCGGGTGTAGTCGAGGTTGATCTTCGCCGTCGTCACCGCGGCCCGACCGGCGGCCACGTCGGCCTCCGCGGCCTGCAGCGCCGCCGCCGAATTCTCATAGGCCTCGCGGCTCACCGTGTTCGCCGCCAGCAGCGCCTCGTCGCGCCGCGCGGTGCCCCGCGCGCGGACCAGCGTCGCCTCGGCCCGCGCGAGGCTCGCCCGCGCCGCCGCGAGGTTGGCCGCGAAGGGCGCCGCCTCGATGCGGTACAGCAGCTGCCCCTCCTTCACGTCGCTGCCCTCGCTGAACAGCCGCGCCTCGACGATGCCACTGACCCGCGCCCGCACCTCCGCCATGCGCCGCGCCGAGACCCGACCCGGCAGCTCGCGGGTCAACTTCACCGCGCTCGGCGTGACCGTGACGACCGCGACCTCGACGGGGCCCGGCGCGCCCCTCTCCGCCGCGACCACGGGCGCCCCGCAGGCCGTCAGCACGGCCAGGAGCGGGAGCAGGAGGGAGGTCCGGAGCGGGAGCATGAGATGACCCGCGACGTCCGGCCGCGACCCGGAAACGATGCTCCAGGTCGGCTTGACGGTCAAGACTGAACGGTTCAGTTTAGGCGTGCAGGATGTCTCACCCGGACCCATCGCCTGGCTCCCTCGTGCACCAACCCTCGCCGAAGCGGCGGCAGATCCTGGCCGGCGCGCGGGAGGTCTTCCGCGAGACCGGCTTCGAGCGCACGACCGTCGACCAGATCGCGGCGCGGGCGGGTGTGTCGAAGGCCACCGTCTACAACCACTTCCACGACAAGAAGGCGCTCTACGTCGCCTACCTCTCGGAGGAGGTCGACGCCCTGCGCGACAGCGTGCGCTGCATGCTGAGCCGCAGCGAGCCGAGCGGCGAGGTGGCCGCGGCGCTGCAGGCGGTGGGCGAGCGCCTGCTGACGCTGTTCCTCGACCCGACGATCGTCGGCTTTTATCGCAGCGCCTCGGCCGAGCTCGAGCGCTTCCCCGAGCTCGGCCAGCTCCTGTTCGACCGCGGACCCGCCGCGATGTACGCCGTCCTGACCGACTACCTCGGGCGCTGGGTCGAGCACGGCGCGCTGCGCATCGCCGACCTGCGGACCGCAGCCGTGCACTTCGTGACGCTGTGCCACGGCGACCTGGTGGTGCGCTCGCAGCTCGGCGTGCTGCCGGAACCGCGCGGCCCCGCGATCGTCGCCACGGTGCGCCAGGCGGTCGCCGTGTTCCTCGCGGCCTACGCCGCGTGACCGCGTGACCGCGTGACCGCGTGAGCGCGTGAGCGCCCGGCCGCGAGCATCCTCGCGCACCGAGCTTTCCCCGCCACCTGGGCCATTAGCGCGTAGATTGGCCGGATGATGGCACGGTGGGTGGTGGGGGTCGTGATGTTGGCGGCGTGCGGTCGCAGCCCGGTCGAGGGCAACAGCGACGACGCGAGCAGCGGCGTGACAGGCACGACGACGCAGAGCAGCGCGTCGACCGGCGTGACGGCGACGGCGACGGCGACAGTGACCGCGACGGACACGAACGACACCGGCGGCAGCGCGACGCAGGGCGCCGACGACAGCTCCGGCGCGAGCACGGAGCCGACGCCGACGACCGGAGGCCCGGGGAGCAGCGGCGACGAGACGACGGTCGGGGTGTCGGGGACGAGCACCGGCGGTCCGAGCACCGGCGCGGCGGAGACGGACACGGGCCCGGACACGGGCACGGACACGGGCGCGGACACCTCGAGCACCGGCGAGGCGGAGACGGGCTCGTCGAGCACGAGCATGGGTCCCGACACGGACACCGACATGCCGCCGCAGGAGGGGCTGTGGATGGTCATGCTCGAGGACACGTCGAGCCCGACGCGGCTCTACAAGATCGACCTGCTGGACGGGCACTCGACCTTGCTGTGCGCGCTCGACACCAACAACAACTACAACACGAGCACCTTCGGGCGCGACGGGACGCTGTACGCGGCCAACGCGGACACCAAGAACCTCGAGGCGATCGACCCGTGCACCTGCAAGCGGACGGTGCTCGGGCCGACGAAGGTGGACGCGCTGCCGGGCATCACGACCGACCAGGCGCTCGGGCTCTACGGCCTCGAGACGACGGTCGACCAGCTGATGGCGATCAGCACGATGAACGGCAGCGCGACGCCCGTGGGTCCGCTGGGGATCAACTGGGGCACGGGCGGCCTGACCTGGTCCGATGACCTGAAGGACGCCTTCGCGATCAACGGGACCGACGACCGCCTGTACACGATCAACCACCTCACAGGGAAGGCGACGTTGCTCGTGCAGACCGACTACAACTTCGGCAGCGTCGGCATCGAGTGGCACCCGAAGTCCCACGAGATCTTCGCCTGCTCGAACCCCGCCGAGCTGCTCCGGGTCGAGCAGAAGGACGGCGCGGTGACGGTGGTCGGCCCGATGCTGCTCGAGAACAAGCAGGCCCACTGCGACAACCTCGCGGCGCCGTGGGTGCCGGTCGCCTGCGTCGAGAACAAGTAGGTCAGCGCGCGGACCGGCGGCACTCGTGCAGGCCGTCCGGGGTCGCCACCCAGTGCATCGGCACGTCGAAGGGCTCGCCAGGGATCGGCCCCTCGACGGGGTCCAGATCGCCGCCCAGGCACAGGCCCACGCGCAGCGGCGCGGCCAGGTCGCGCACCGGGGCCAGCGCGCGGTCGTAGTGGCCCTTGCCGAAGCCGATGCGCGCGCCGTCGCCGGCGAAGCCGAGGCCGGGCACCAGCACGAGGTCGATGCCCGCCTCGGCCGTCGGGGTCGACAACGCGGCCTGCTCCGGCGCGAGCGGCGGCTCGAGCAGGCCGAAGCCGGCCGGCGCCAGGTCGCGCAGATCAGCGACCGGCACGAAGGCGATCTGCGCGGGCCGGCCGACCATGCGCGGCAACCACAGGCGCTTGCGCTCGGCCAGGATGGCGGCGAGCAGGCCCCAGGTGTCCGGCTCGCCGCGCACGCCGACATACGCGGCGATCCCCCGGGCCCGCTGCCACAGCGGGTGGCGCAGCAGGTGGCCGAGCAGCGCCGCCGACTGCGCGGCGATCTCCTCGGTGTCCCGCTCCCGCCGCCGTTGCTGCAGCGCCGCGCGCAGCTCGGCCTTCGTTGGTTTCGACATGCTCGCACTGTGCCACGGGGCC
>Ga0075152_10003670_pt1 | contig 10681 bp, 19 predicted proteins | sample JI61114C2DNA_FD_70964 | JGI IMG/M metagenome (GOLD analysis project Ga0075152, IMG submission 70964) | Wastewater effluent complex algal communities from Wisconsin, to seasonally profile nutrient transformation and Carbon sequestration -... | ecosystem: Engineered > WWTP > Effluent > Algae...
ATTTCAAATCTATGTTTCTGTAGTTCATTCGGTTCTACATCACCCACGACCTGCATATGCCCTTTGCCAATCTGCAACACATACTCTCCAAGACCCTGGAGTACATAGCTTCTGATCGCGAGCATATTACCAACTCCTTCGAATTTTGGATGGATCTGGAAAAGTATGCGGAGCAACGGCAGGATTGCTCTCAGCTTATTTTCTAGGTTATGTTGCAGCTCAACAAGATCGTGGTGGTGCAATCCAAGCTGAGCAAATTGATTCCAAGGAATACCACCACCGATCAGCCTCCTACCGAAGTAGTCGATCTCGATGCCGACTCCGTCGAAGATGATTTGGATCCACTTGCACTGGGCTGTCAGACTCCTGCATAAGCAGACGGATGCCTTTCCTTTAGGGAATCAGCATTCGACTTCCTGTTGCTGTGCTTTAGGTGTATCAGAAAGGTGAGGGATGTCGAAGTCAAGTATTTTCAGGACTTGGAATGCATGATGGGACAGGATCCTCTCTGCCTTGAGCTCTGCATCTTTGTGCTCAAATCCATCGTCGATCAGCTCACACCTGAGGAGTACCCGCTTACCTACCCAATCTTTAACAAGGTCTTTTCAGCCTACGAAATGCTGCCAGATGAACTTCTCGTACCGTTCTTACAACTGTTGTTCGATTCAGACAAAGTACTCTTCAGTGACGACAAACTTTTCGTTGCGGCCCTGCTGTTCTTTAACAAATCATTTCAAAACGAAAAGCTGATCAGGCTAAGCACGCAGACTCTCAGCAACATTATGAGCTAACTCAATGTCGTATTATCAACATTGAAGTCCACTATCGAGGAATTTACTGGTCTTGTCTACGCACAGCTTGAAAACTACTCAGACGAAACTGTCATTGAGAATCTTGTCAACTCAGTGATTACTCTCATCACTAAATTCGAAAATTCCTCCAGCACATACGCCCAGTTCCTTACAAACTATAGCATGAAGGTGTTTTCACTTAGCCCAAACAAGAGGCTGATGCACTACAAAGCACTATTCTCGACTCATCATCGAATAGTCCAGGATCATAACTTACATCAGGTGATGTCTACCTTCATCATTGGATACTACCACAACATCCTATCCGACTACTTCAGCGAGCAGGAGAAGAAACCCAAGCTACAGTATATGATGGTCTTTAGTTTGATTGCCAAGAGTTGCGGACAGTACATTCCGACGGTTATGCTCGACATCGCTACTCAGCTACTGATGGAAGCCAGCAATCGTAACTTTGTTGAAACAGGTTCATTGTACTTCCTCTCAAGCATTCTCAGCTATGAGCTCAGTATTGTCCAATCGTACCTCCCTTTCCTCAGGACAGTTTGGCTCCCTATCAACACTGCACTCTTCTCGATGCCGCTCACGCCCTAACGAGCCAAGATTCTGGTAGAATTAGGAAGTAAGTTGGTACCTCTTACTGAAGACCATTCTGCCTACATGGCCTATGCATTGAAAGCATTACGCAATGTACCATTCAATTACTAGCTTATCCGAGAAATCCTGAGATACTTCGTCATCATTACAATGAATACGCAAGTGGACCTCCATGAAATACTTAGGGAAATTCTGAGCAGGTACGAGTTATATTGTGATCCATTCTCCCGAACTCTGACGGATCTGTTGATTGAGATCTTTAAGCGAGGAGGATAGAAGCTGTTCGCAGATGTTCTGTAGAGCATCAAACCGATACTCCTGCCTCCGAACCCGTTATTCTCGACACTAGTTACTGCCCTCAGGGAAGGGGATGCCAAGACCATAAAGAACATATTGACTTGTCTTCGCACCTGATTGCGCAACTGTGATTGATCAAGTTATGGGATTATTGAGCAAAAGACGTATCAAGCGCCAAAGGATCGATGTGTTTTGTCGTTGAAGAGACTAAACTAGATGCATCGTAGAGGATAGTGATCAGACGATAGCCTCTAAAACTCAATCTAGGTGCAAGCAACACCCTTGCAAACCGGCGATTGGCATAATTTGCCGCATCAACTCTTTTCTCGATTATCGAAATTCTAATCAGCTTATCAATATTTAACTTTTCGATTGGTACAATTCAACTCCCAACCGACCTTCATTATCGAGCGCACCCAAGCCTATGAAGAGGTCAGCCCTGACTGCTGGATTACAGACACTCAAATATATTATTAAAGTTATTCAAGCATGTTCAATAGTGGCACCCACTCAGGTATCTCCTTCGAACGCGAGCTATGCGATTGTAACTGTGTCATGTTCGACAAGAAGGTTCAAAACAATCGTTATGGTGGAACTGATGACAGAGAGACTGCTTAGGACTTCAATGGTTCTAGGAAAAGCCTCTCTGGTTCCACAGAACAGTTCAGCAAGAAGATATCGATCTCGGAAGTGAAGAGGAGGAAAGTTAGGAAGGATGATCGTCAGAAATAGCAAGCAGCCAACGAGCTCAAACACCTCCTATCAGATTCTCACTCAGAAATAAAGCTAAGCCAGAAGGAATCTTGGAACAACCTGACTCCGAAAATGGCATCGGTGTCCACGCAGGACAACCTTAGACGATCGCTTCAAGTCTGGGAAAAAATCGGACAAAATCCGTAAGCGAAGGACGTTGTCATAACGAAGACATCCCAACCCGAACTAAATGTTCTTCCAAAGAAAGCGTCAGAACTGAGTATGGAACAACGAGTCGTCAGTAAGGTTTATCTTCCCAAAACAGCGAGTACATAAATCAAGCAAACCCTAAATTCCTCTCATGGAAACCAATTTTATCATGCCGCAACAGTTAATCGATCCACACAACAGCAATATGTTCGACAACCTCAAAAGGTTTTCTTTAAATCCAGGCAGGTAGTACACCCAGTTCAAATACACCACAAAACAGCAATCGAGGCAAACCAACCGACATTCCATCCAGCTATTTCCCCTTTCACCCATGAGGATCCAGTGGTAGGAGTCGATTGCGAGAATGATGAGTCTCTATCTAACAATTCAGTGCAGTAGAATACCGTGGAACAACGAAAGTCAATTAAGTCCATCGAGGTTTAAAGTCGCTACGAACGAACTGTCCAACGAAACGACGGAGAGCGCTCTTCGAAAGGACAATTCTCAGCTAAGTTTGCACCGATGAAATTCAAGCATATAGTATCCGTGCCGGGTTCGGAGTATCCAGACTTCTGTGAACAGGATTCCATCGTCATCGACCACTTCACCCCAGTTCCCCATGGGCCTCATATCTTCGTCCAAAACAGATTCTCAGAACCTCCCCAGCTGCCTAAAGAGGAGTTGGAGTACCTAAAAACATTAGTCGGGGGTGGTGAGGTGTCTGCGTTTCAGCTCGATAGGTTTCCACAGTCGGCAGCCAAGACCCAACGACCAACCGTTGCGCATGAGAACGATTGACTGACGTTTATACTTATGTGATCATCATCCAAGTTGCGAAAAATGCACAAGGTAGCGTGCATAGTCGGCGCCTATCATCTCTTCCAGTAGCTGCCGCGTGGGGCGTCGTTGTTTACGTGTTGTTTAGAGCCTTACCAACTGAAATTCCTGGGATCTCAATGAACTGTAAGCCCCATAGCTGCTGATCTGATAGTGGTTGATCATCCGAGCCAATCGCGACTTTACGCGCATCTGTTCCGGCCTGACTAAGCTTAGCGATAATAGTTACATCTGATAGTGATGCCGAAGAACCACATGGTTCAGGTCAAGAGGAGGCTGTTTGAGCCAACTACGACGATGGAATGGACTCATACTGTTGCTTTTCTGATTGGCGTGGTCTAGCACATCAGCTTCTATAACTTACTCAAGATAAGCGAGTCTGCTTTTGAGTGTTTCTTCCTTGTTTTACGAGAACTAATAGGTTTCTGTGAGATTGCTGGTGAAGTGCTGCGAGGGGATGTTGACAATTACCTTTTCGATACTGGTATTCTCAGCACTCTCAATGGCAGTCATCAGCGCCTCCTGTTTGAAGACTTCAAAATCCAAGTTCTCAGCATTGTGATAGCGAAACTGCAGGAAGTTAAAGACCCTGTTAAGCTTGAAGTCGTACAGTTGGATCATGTCCTACAGTTGTTTTATGGTTATGTGCTCCTGAAGCTTCAGATCTTTGAAGCAGCTATTGAGTGCTGGATACAAGTTGTCTTTTTGGAGGGCTTAGACAGTAAACAACGGAGACATGCAAGCTTCGATGTGGTAGACCAACCAGAAGAACTGTGCCAATTCATTTTTGGGTAGCTCTTTGAACTCTACCTTTTAGAAGTCCTTGTACTCATTCGGGACAGTGGGCTCGCTCGAGGTGAAGATGAAAGGAATCATGGACTGTTTCATGAGTTTGATGAGATCTTGGTGGAACTTTCCACGTCGTTAGCTGGGATAGATCAGGTTGATTTCGTGGATAATCTGCACCTTTCTGGGTTGTGTGGAACTAGTGGAATCATCATTGGTATCTTTTTTGTTCAGAAAGTCAGTAAGAAGCACTGATGGCGTGGGTGTGCCCTTACGGACCTTTACGCACTAACTTTTTGTGTTTTCATCCTTCTCCTTGAGATATTTGAAGCGGTCGAGTTCATTGGAACACACATGCACCTCCATGTTCATAGTGCAGGCGATACTTTTCAGTAAGGTCATTTTCCCCACTCCTTCCCGCCCATATACAATCATCGATTTTTGACTGCAAAGCAGCTGGTCGCGTCTTTGATCGTTCAGAGAGTCTTAGAAGTCCCCGTCAGAAGCATCATCTTAGTGCGACTGCTGCTAAACAGCCTTAACCATGATTTGATTTCGTTAACAGTCTTTTCGTGGAACATGCCCGTTAGGTCCTTGGGGGTATACTTACTAGACCACAGGCTGCTTTTACGCTGAGTAAGAAAACTGAGTAACAGGCTCTTAACACACTTCTTTTGTTCGGTTGCGCTTTCCAGAGCTGCAGCGAACTCCAGGAGTATAGGCACTTGCTCAAACACTTCTTTGGGATCGCACTTATTGATGAGCTCGTTTGGTTGATAGAGGACCACAGGCAGTTCGGCAGGCTTCGCTGTCGTCGACTTCTTCACTATGAAGGCATTCAAGTTGCCCACAATCTTCTTCTTCGAGGGTGCTGGCGCAGCCTCTTGCGCCTCTTGCTCTATTGTTTAAGCAGTACTCGGTTCAGGTTTTCTGAGGAACTGCTTGATGCTGGGGTTACCGCTTCCTTTCAGCTTTTTGGACATACCGCCAATCCTGATTTTATATTTGTATTATGAGCTTGAAGCTAAGTGCACAAGTGTGACTACCCTTTCGTTCGCTTACATGCTCTTTATGATTTCACCGTGGAAAGAATCGGTGATTGTCGGGCAAGGGATCGATTGGACGGCAGCTGAAGCAAGGGAGTTACCCCTATCCCGATAATATTAATAATACCATGAATTTAATTCCCGTGACTGGCTTCCGCAGTATCACGAGTCTGTCGAGGTTCAATAAGGTTGCGTGGAGTAACGGCAACCCATACAATCTACGTTGGCAGTACAAGTGGAAGCACGCCTACTACACCTACCCCAAGGATAACTACGAGCACACCCGAGTTGGTAAGCCAGAAGATTCAGTGGATGTGCGTCCACCCTTCTGGAACTACTTCCAAGATGTTCTCTTCAGAGCTGTCCCTACCGCAAAGTAACTCGCCACTTACTCAGAGTCTGGTACGAAAGGCGATCACGCGTCTCCGATACCTTCCAGAGGTATGTGCTGCCATTCACCTCGCTGTTCTTCTACCAATTCTTCCATCTCGGTCTGGGCTTCAAAGCATTCACCGTGCTGCCACTGGTTATGTTCTACACAAGGCTGCGCGATAAGACTCTCGATCCCGATATGAAGGAGACCTATCTTAGGGAAATGATTTACAGCAACCCCGAAATAAGCAAACTCTTCAGTGAGGAGACCATCCACGTGTTGGACTACAACTTCGAATACGATGAAGGATATCCATGCGAGAAGAAATTCCCAGAGTTCAAGAACAAGCTGTGGAGGTTCTTCAACAGCGATACGCACATGGCTCACGGTCACTTCAAGTTCGGTGATGTCGAGTCCGGTGCCACCATGACACTGAAGGTATCCTCGAAAGCTAGTTTAGATCAAGACCATGCCAGCTCCCGGCAAATTCAAGTACCAGATCGGCGAACCCTTCTTCTTCTACGACCTACGCGCAGAAATCAGTCACAACGGTGCATTCAAGGAGGTTGTCATCGTGGACGAAAACGAATCGCTTAAGACAGTTCGACCATTCCTGATAATGCTTTGAACGCACGAACAAATCAATCGAGTTTGCGTGGCTTCTTCTGAAGCGAGAAGCAGTAGATACCGAGGTAGTCGGTGATCTGTATGATGGTGCGCGACAAAAACACCAGGGTCTCTGTAAGGTTGACTGCAAAGCAGATCCAGAATACTATGGTCTGACCGCGCAGACTGCCGAGTGCCTCGAAGAGCAGCATTAAACCAGTAGCTACCAAGAAGGTTGTCATCTCCTGGTTGTACTTCTCGAGTTCCATCTTTATTACTGGAACAAATTACCTTCGTGACCGAGCTAACAATGATTTTGCAGATACTAAGGGACAGGAAGATGCCGAAATTAAGCAAAATGATTCCGTTGTAGCTGTCGTAGATGAGAAGCTTCATCCAGATATATTCGATGATTAGGAGCCCCACCAGGGATGAAACTTGGAGCAGCATCTCGGTTCGTTTCTCCGGTGACGATGCCAAGAGAAGACTTGCATAGCTGTACGCACACAAAGCGAGGAGCGTTACGGCAACGAAATAAACAACTATCTCTTTAAGGCTTAGTCCTCCAAGAGATATGTCCCACATTTCTTGACCGAACAGTCCTGTTAGTAAGTGGATTACAATACAAATGAGCTCCGTTTCAGTGACTCCGAAGCCTCCAACATTCGTCTTAAGTACCCCAGTCTGGTACTCGAGCCAATTGGAACTCCACCATGTAACTTGAGCAGCCATGAAGACGAAGAAAATACCGTGAGGTTCAAGCCTGACTGCCTGACAAGCAGCCAACACGAAGAAACTCATCGAGAATGAGTCGCAACCGTGGTCAAAAAGCTGCCCAAGAGGAGAGCTGCTTGTTGTTCGTCTTGCCTGTTTCCCATCTATCGCGTCTAGTGTGCTGTAGATGAAGAGAGACACAGCTGCAAACAAGAAGGTCCATGACGGTATGATCTTGGTAAAGGTATAGTCATAAAACAGCATGACAGAGTAGGACAGGATCACGAAGATCCACCCAATGAACGTAACCATGTTAGGGGCCATCCACTACGTAAACACAGATATACCATTGGCACAAAGCCGACTGCCCAATTCCAGAAGGGATTGAGCTTGTTATCGAGCCACGACCACTACCCACTGACGTATTTGTAGTTGTCGAGTTCACGTAGTCCTGCTTTGGTGATAAACGCCATAATAAACACTGACGAATAGTATCATCGTCATATTGACATAAACTGAGCAAACTCTTCCTCCAGACGGCCGATAAGTTGGTCGGATTCCCGTTCGGGCAAGTCGTCTTGAATCTTCTGTCGGAAGCCCTTGATGTGGCTTGACATCAACTCCCTGATTTCTTTCTCCAAACGATGATCGAGACTTTTCTGCTTAACCGAGTGGGTTTTCTAAATTTTCAGCTCCGGCTCTTTAATATCGTACGAGATGATTTCTTGAGGTTCCTCAATTTCCTCGCGAATAGCCATCGTTGTTTGAGCGATTTACTGTCTGGTCTTTGCATTGATTTCATCACGGCGAGCTTGAGTGAACAGCTAGAATTCATCAACTGTTGCCAGTTTGGACGGATCCATTGCACCACTGATAATCTTGCGACGTAGCTCAAGATTAGCTTCGTCTCGAAGGTTGATGAGAATGGTGTTGGCACGATCTCTGTAGTTACGTTCGATCTTGCCTCGGAGGTCTTTGTTGAAGTACTTGAGCAGATTAATTTCTGTTTCGATGGCAAGACGCCTAGTCAATTGGATTTGCTGACTGTCTGTGCTGTCAACTATCTCTAACTCCCTGCTGGTGAGGTTGCTGTGCACCTCCTTCAGCTCCTGAACGGCATACAGCAAGTAACTTATCATCTTTTCCTTCAAATCCGAACGAACTTTCTCGGTGCTGTCGATGACGAACCTGTTGCTGTTCGAAAACTTGTATTTTTAGATTAAGCGCTGGAGATGTTGTGTACCTGCCTCGCTTATATTGCCGAATTGCTGCACTTTGCGCTTCTCAGTTTCGCTAATATGCTTCAGCAGCGGTTCCCTTCGCTCGAACTTCTGTGGAAGCTGTTCCTTGCGATTCATCTCCTCCCACATCTTTTCCATACGGTCGCTGTGAATTCTGTGGGAGGCGCGCTTGGTTACCACCAAACCGTCATCAGGAGCTTCATCTGTATTCAACGGCTTGGTCGCAGAGCCCTCGATCTCCATGGCTGGATCCTCGTTAGAGTCTCGTTTGTTTAGGTCGTTGAGGGACTGGCTCGATGCTGGCTGGATTTCCTCGTTTATCATTTTTGATTATGGTTTGATAGCACTACACAGAGGTTATAATACCAATGAAGATGCGACCAATAAGAGTTATAGGCTGCCTTCTCATCGGCTACAACATCGCAGCCGTAATTGCCCTCCTCGTGCTCAGCAGTGGGTAAGTCTACGCTCTGGCCGTCATGGCATTAGTCCTTGCCTCAATGGTGCTAATTTCTGAGGTTAGACTGAAGACAATGCTGATGCGAGCACGAGATAACGAGTACACCTCGTGGTTTGTTGTGCTCATTATGCTGTCCATCTACTACAGTGTCTTCACGCTGTTACTACTGATCTACTTCAACCTCAACCAATCCTTGCCAACCCGATACGGCATGATCATTATTTAAACCCTCGACTACAACGTCTGTGTATGGCTCAATCTAGGCTTCTATGGCATCAACGCCATACTCTACTGGGTGTATACTCAACGTTATTACCACTTCTTCTGGATCAACTTCATCCGAGAAATTTTCTTTTTTCTTAAGACTAGCTGCAAATAACTTAACCAAAGCCTCTTACAAAAATTGAAGCCCGTCAAGATACCTGACGATATGCTCCGGATGGAATGCACCCTGTGCCTGGAGAAGTTCAACCTTGTTCAGGATGTGAGCAGATTGCCATGCAGGCACTACTTCCACACCGAATGCGTCCGGCTCTGGCTCTACCAGAAACCTTCGTGTCCACTGTGCAGAGGCTGCGTTATACTTTACTGATCATTTTCAGCACCATTCTCAATTTTCAAGCCCTCACAATTGTTAATTAACTCAACGAAACAGTGAAGATGCAGCACCATCAATACTTCTTGTCGCGGGAATAGTTGTGGACCGTGGTTTTGGGCGTCTGGTTGAGCACTGCAGTGTAAGAGCTCTTCGTAAACTCGCCCAGCATATCCTTCTTCTTTGTGAGGTATCCCGAAGTCTTCTTCTCCATGCGCTGCTTCTACTCGTCCAGCATGCTTCGAATTTGGTTCTCCTTGTCCTTGAGTGTGGTCTTCATGAGGTTGCTGCAGCTAAACTTGTTTTATTTTCTACTCTTGCTGTTGCTCGAGTTATGCGTATCGTTGAGGCTATGCTGCGATCGTTTATCCTTCTCCTTGCTCTCTGATTTACGCTTGGGAGTGACTATCTCAATCCCCTTAGAAGGCGGATCCTCCCGATATAATTTCTTGATTTGGTCGTAGAGGATGTTTCGATATTCCTTTAGGGTCAGCTTCTTATTGTCACTGATTGGAGGACGGATGATGTTAGGGCTCACGATCTACTCTCTCTTATTGTGGAATTGGGCAAGGTAGGGATGCTTCAGTGCTTCCTCAGCTGTCAACCGTTTATGTGGGTTAAACTAGAGCAACTTTGAGATCAAATCCACTGCATCTTCGGGTACAGTACTGTTAAACCATTCCTTCAGAGGCTTTGCTTTGAGTGACTTGATGGACTCAATCATAGTGAAGGCTAGTTCGCTCTCCAGCGAACTAATATCTTCTTTGGAAGGACGTCCTGTGAACATGAGGATACGCTCCAACTGGTTGAGGGTTGAGTTGCCTGGAAAAATAGGTTTGTAAATCATCATCTCCGCGAGGATGCAGCCTACACTCCAGATATCGGCTGGCTTGTCATATGTCTTTGAGCCTAGCAATACTTCAGGTGCTCTGTACCATCTTGTGGCAACTTCCTCCGTTAGTACCACATTGTCACCCTCCCTATCTGCTGCCAGACACCTGACAAGGCCAAAATCACAGACTTTAAGCTGACAGTCACTGTTAATCAGGACGTTGGATGGCTTGAGATCACGATGAATAAGCTCAGCACTGTGCAGATATTTGAGAGCCTTGAATATCTGGTACACAATGAACTTGTTGTGGATATCCTGAAGGATACGCTAGCTGAATAACAGCAAGTACTACCTGACGACATTGTGCAAATCGACTTCCATGAATTCGAACACGAGGTAGATGTCTTTGTCATTCTCAGCGCGGAACACGTTCAGCAGCTTGATTATGTTGGGGTGGTCAAGCTCGTGCAGGAGGGTGATCTCGCGGAAGGTGCGTTGCGCATCGGTGGAATGCTGGAAGGCGTCGAATATCTTCTTCAGGCCAACTGTAGCCTTGGTCTTGCGATCAATAGCCTTCCACACATG